>JACSEG010000031.1_pt1 | contig 26919 bp, 21 predicted proteins | sample 8225521 | NCBI WGS metagenome assembly JACSEG01 (sample SAMN15705060, study PRJNA637333) | viral metagenome | isolation source: viral RNA from sea star tissue | host: Pisaster ochraceus | place: USA:Santa Cruz | collected 2018
GGGTGTGTTTGGTGAGGTTTTGCCATCCGAAGGCAGCCCATCTACTGCTTTCGCAAATGTCCCCGATCAGATACAGAGATATCTAGAATCGAGAGAAAAATCGCTTAGCCCGTCTACTGCCTCGGCAGATATTCCCGAGCAGGTTGGCACTACTATAAAAGTTTCGGAAGCAACAGAAGGTAGCCCGTCTACTGCCTCGGCAGATATTCCCGAGCAGGTTGGCACTACTATAAAAGTTTCGGAAGCAACGGAAGGCAGCCCATCTACTGCTTCGGCAGATATTCCTGATCAGGTTGGCACTATCGCAGGGGGGGCGGAAGCAACGGAAGGAAATCCGTCTACTGCTTTCGCAAATATCCCCGATCAGATACAGAGATACCTAGAATCGAGAGAAAAATCGCTTAGTCCGTCTACTGCTTCGATAAATCCTCCTGAGCAAGTCAAGGACTATGGAAAAAAAGATCCCAAAAAAGCCTCAACCTCTATTTTTATTTCTCCCCAAGTCGTGGACGAAGGTTTAGCTGTTAAAAAGACAGATCCAAGGTATCCCCCCAACAAAATAGAGGAGAAGACAAAACCAGGCTTGGCGACAAGTCCTCCAGAGTATGTTCTTGATAAAAAAGAGACAAAGCCGACACAGGGTTTTGATATTCCCGTAAATCCTCAGCAGACCAAGAAAAGACCGAGAACTGCCATTGTTGTTGCTCCCAAAGTACTCAAACCGACTCCAGAACTAAAACCAACGCAAAAACCAACGCCGCCCACTAAAGTTGCCCCAAAACCGAAGCAAAAACCAACGCAAAAACCAAAGACACCGAAGAAAAAAAGAAATTGTGAAGAAAGAGCAGATCGAGCTCATAGATTCTCTTGGGACCAACAGATATGTACAGGTCGCAAGCAGTGAGAGTCGTAACTCACTAGAGAATCTATCTCGGCAGCCAACCTTTAGCGAAGTTCGAGGCAAGAACATGTTACGCATACACAAGAGAAACGATACGAGTTATTATAACTTACTTATAGGACCGCTTCGTCACGAAGAGGTCGGGGTAGAGTTGCTTTACTGGAGAAAGAAAGGCTATTCTGATGCCTTTGTCCGCTACAAGAAGTAGTTCGCCCGCCAGCGCCCGCAGCCCGTGGGCTACCGCGAACCAGCCAGCCCGCTAGCGCTAGCTCTTGAGAAGCGCCTCGATTTCCTTCTTGTACTTGTTGTAGAGCTCACGGCGTTTTAGCTTTAGCGTTTGGGTAAGCTCTTCGCCAACCTTAAATGCTTTTGGAATGAAGGCAAATTTCACCACACGTTCATGATGATTCAAAGCCGAAGAAAGACTTCGTATCTCTCCTTGAATCAAAGAATAAACCCTGCTATCGTCACAAAGATCTTTTAAACTCGCAACGCGTATTTCTTTTTCACGTGCGTACTCTTCAAGCGCTTCTTGGTTCGGTATGATCAGTGCAGAAAGGTTTTTTCTGTCCTGACCAAGCACCATGGCGTTGTCAATGAAAGGAGATTGACACAGGGTGTTTTCAATAAACTCAGGCTCTACGTTTTTTCCATTGCTAAGAACAATGGTGTTTTTTACTCGACCAAGAATCTGCAAGTCGCCGTCAGGAGAAGCACAGACCAAGTCGCCAGTATTTAGCCAGCCAGTGGAGGAAAGAACCCGCTTGGTTTCCGCCTCGTTACGATAGTATCCTTGCATGACTTGGTGGCTCTTGACGAAGAGTGTTCCCTTGCTTCCATACGGAATGATTCGGTTCTGTTCATCGACCACCTTGTACTGTATGTCTCGGAGCACTTTTCCCACGCCCGTGTACTCAGGCTTTTTCTCGTTCCGTACGGCTATAACAGGAGCAGTCTCCGTCAATCCATATCCGTTGAGTATTTTTATTCTTGCAGCCTGAAAGAAATTGTCGATTTCTTTGGGCAATGCGCCTCCTCCAGATATACCAGCTTTGAATTTCTTTCCAAGCACTAAGCGGACTTTTTTAAACACCAATGAGTCGAGGACTTTTTGAGGAAGATAGGACAGCACATACAAGGGGATGCCGAGACAAAGATCCAGCACAGCATTCTTTCGTCTAAAGGGAGGGATGCTTCCCTGGAGTAAATGGGTCGCGTAGTTGTGGACCTTTCCTGCACACTTCGCAGCTGCAAAAAAACCTCGTTTGACAACGGACTCTTTCTGCATTTTCTTATGTATTGCGGAGTAAACCCCTTCCCAGATACGGGGGACAGAGGTAAGATACGAGGGCACTATCTGCTTGATGTCTTCCAAGAATACAGCCCCAATGGGTTTAGAGTATGCGATAGCTGTTCCCACACCTATTGCAACATAGTTTACCTCTCTTTCAAAGATATGCCAGATGGGAAGCACAGAGAGGAGTATGTCCTCTCGGGTCAGGTTTAAGCGTTCAGGGACCAATCTGTCTATCTGAAAGAGAAAGTTCTTATGAGTAATGCAGGCTCCCTTTGGTTCGTTTGTCGTGCCAGAAGTATAGATGATGGTGGCAAGACTCTCTTGGTTGACAGCCAAGATCTTTTCTTTTATTGTTTCGTGGTCACTATCTTTTATGGGGAATTTTTCTATGTCAGAATAGGTGTAGAAATGTGTGGAGCTCTTTGGGGAAGCAAAGGACTTCTTTTGAACGTTGTCAAGAAAAATAACGAACTCTAGTTTTGCACAGAGTTCGGGATCCTCTTTTTGCAAGGCAGTATAGATAGAAGACTTTTCAAAGATGGCACCTTTTACCTGTGAGTGTTTTAGGATGAAGGCGATCTCAGAAATTTTTGTGTCTGTACCACGAGGGACATCAGCCGCAGACAAAGAAAGAATTGCTAGATCACATTCCAACCACTCTTTTCTGTTCTCGCATATAAGCCCTACATGATCCTTCTTTCCTACCTTGCACTGCTTAGAAAGAAAGAACGCGGTTCGACATACATCTGACATAAAGTCAGCGTAGCTCACGGCTTGGAATCTGTCGTTTTTGTTTTTTGTATAACAAATTGCTTTGTTTGGAATCTCCTCACTAAGACTGAGAATTCTCTGGGGAATAGAGGTATACATAGGTACTCCTTATGTTTTTAGTTCTTGTTGTTTGCTTAGGATGCACATCCATTGTGCCTCTGCCGCAAGTATTTCTTTTTCGTGTATAAATGTTTTTCCTTGTTGACTAATAATCTTTGACCCTACCTTGACGTTTTCGACCTCGAAACGTACTGTCACGTTGGGAAGAACAGGAGCTCTAAATTTTGCGCGTTGTACAGTTGCAAGAAAAAAGAGAAGGTCCTGAGCATCTTCTTGTAGGGAACGAATGCCAGCTCCACCGCATTGTGCCATAGCTTCTATCAAAAGAACTCCGGGCACGATGGGGTAGTCAGGGAAATGTCCAGGAAAGAAAAACTCATCATCGCCAAAGGTTTTGATTCCCACTATGCGTTCCATGCTACATTCAAGAAGTTCATCAACGAATAAAAAAGGTTTCCGATGGGGTATTAGATCTGTTATGCTTTGCATTAGCAATCATTATAGCATATTATTAATATTAGGATAATATGATACAGTCTTTTCGGGCAGTTTCTGTCTACAAAACCCCTCTCGGTGAAATGCATCAGCGTCTCGGTTTCTACACGGAAGAAGGCATGATCTACACTACGATTTATGGAGCGAAGAAAAGCAAGGATCTTAGCAAGCGAGCTCTCTCGCTCTTTGTAATGGGAAACATATGTGTAGAAAAGAGAGGGGGCAACAGAACCGACTTTAAGACCATAGACGTATATAGTAATGCAGAGGGGCTTAGTCAGCATCTTCCTAGCTATTATGCATCCTGTCTTTGTGCAGAACTCGTGCGATTCTTGATAGGAGCAGAGCATCGGGAACAGTTTAAGGTGCTTGTGGACACGCTACTCTATTTTTTAGAAAACAAGGGAAGGAACTGGAAAGAGGCTCTCGTGCTTTTCTTATGGAAGAGTCTTCGTTATAACGGATGGCAACCAGAACTCCCTGACTCTCCAAAAACAAGTGATTTTTGGGAAATGAACATCGCTGGAATGCTACGATTGATACAACATAAAGCAAAAAAAGATATAATGGAGAAAGAGGAGACAGAGAAAGGGGACACAGTGTTCGAAAATCACATTGAAAAATATGTGCTTTCCCCAGAATTGATGACTACATTAAAAAAATGCACGCAGCTTTGCAACAAAGACTGTATTCAGTCTCTTGTTCAAATACCACGATTAAATTCCTTTATTCTCTTCCTTGTTCTTTTCTGGCAACAGCATTTAGAAAGAAAAATAAATACCTTTCAATATCTTGAAGGCGTTCTATAGCGAATGACAGCAAAAGAAAAACAATTGATACATGGTTCTCGAGGTATGGAGTAAGTGAAATGGGCAAAGAGTGACTTAAATCTAGAAGTCACAAAATCAATAGCGAAGGACTGTAACATTTCCATGCTTATGGCCAGTGTGCTGGTTCGTAGAGGCGTGTTCTCGAAAGAGGAACTGGTCTTTTTTTTAGAGAAAGACATTAAAAACCTGCATCAGCCATTTCTCTTTAAGGACATGGAACGAGCGATAGATAGAATCTTAGACGCCAAAAGCGAAGGCGAACGAGTGCTTGTTTTTGGTGACAAGGATGTTGACGGAATAGTCGGAACAACGATCATTGTAAAAGCGTTGAAAAAACTCGGCATCGATGTGCGGTGGGCTGTGCCAGACGGGAAGCAGTCGTACGGCGTCTCAAAGCAAGTCCTCGATGACTTTTATAAAGATCACGGTTCTCTTGTTATCACCATTGATTGTGGAATAAGCAACCACGAAGAAGTAAAATACGCCTCGTCTTTGGGAATAGATTTCTTGATATTTGATCATCACACTCCCAGCGCGGATCTTCCAGAAGCCTTTGCCGTTATAGACGCTAAAATTCCTGAGCAGGGCTATCCCTTTACGGACCTATGTGGAGGGGCACTCGCCTATAAGCTATATACAGCGCTTCTGTTTTCTCAGAGCGATTTTTATAGGCAGAAAATCTGTCTACTGAACGCGGTCCCCTTAAACGAGGCTCTCAACATCGAGTTAATAGGCATACGAAACTTGGCAGTTCAGTGGAGGAAGACCATAACCGTATCAAAGGATCTTCCCCAAAGAGACGAGGAGCTCGTGCACTTACTCTCGGATTCCGTAGTCATGGTTTTTAATGCAGAGTTACAGAAAAAACTACTTCAGAAAAACCTAGCAAAGTCAATTGAATTTTACTTTGTGGACATAGCGTCAGAATGCATGGAACTGTTCCCCCAATTTAAGAACATGACCCTCTTAGAGATGCTCGGAGAGAAACACCTCAAACAATATCTTGGAACGAAACCACAGGAGATAGACGTCTTGCACCACCTGTACACGCAGTTGATTGTGAAAAAAGAAAGCTGTTTTGAAGAATCAAGACAGGAAGTTCTTGGGCTCGCAGGCATTGCCACGGTCGCAGACATCATGCCAATGCAAGGCGAAAACAGAATAATAGTGGAAGAAGGAATCAGGGCGATCAGAGAAAACCAAGAAAACAAGAACCCTGGTCTTGATGCCTTGCTTGCTCGGGTTGGCATTAACAAAGACGAGCTGGATGTAAACAAAATAGGATGGAAGCTCGCACCCGTTATAAACGCATCGGGAAGAATGGGCTGTGCCCAGAAAGCAGTAGAGCTTTTGCTAGAAGATGATGCAATGCGTATACAGGAGTTAACAGAGGAACTCATTGAGTTCAACCAGCAACGTATCAAACAGATGGAATCCATAAAGAGGGAAATACAGGAGAAAGCAGAAGAGGCCTTGGAGCAACAAAAATCGTATATCATGTTTCATAACGAAAAGATACCGCACACCTTTACGGGGTCGATCGCAAACGCTCTGCTTCGTCGGCACAAGGTCCCTGCGATTATTTTGACAGACATAGATCCTCAGACGGTAAATGGATCTATCCGTTGTGATCGCTTTTTTAATGCAAACATCTTGATAGATGATTTGCGAGAGTTCTTTATCAACGGCGGAGGGCACAAGGCAGCTGCGGGGTTTTCGTTTCCAAAGAAAGACGAAGAAAACATGATGCGTAGGTTGCAGAGCAAGATAGAAGAACTCCTTGGTTCGGACAGCATTGAAAAAGAGGATGCCATCGATGTGGACTTAGAGATTCCCGAAGAGTACTTTAATCTTGATGAAGTAAAGGAACTGCTCTATGTCTTACACCCGTTTGGAGAACGTTGGCCCGTCTTAAACGTACTTTTGAGAGACATTCCTATAAAGAGTTTCGAACGTATGGGAAAAGATTTTCAACATGTAAAGATCATGCTTGGGATATCAAAATACACTGTGCCCGCCTTGATATGGAATTACGACACGATGCTTACGATAGAGCAATTAAGTGATGCTTCAAAGATGTCGTTTGTGTCGAACCTAAGAGTAGAGGTATTTCGAGGGATGGAACAGTTTTCCTTTGTCGTTCGCGACTGTGTGCTTCATCCAGAATAAAAAGACATATGCAAAGAAAAAGAATAGTTCTATATTATTATGTTGTTGTTGTTTCTCTCTTGCTCCCTTTCTTGCTTTCACAAACATTCGTAGGAGGCATACAGGCTGCTAAGGGGAGCTCTCTTCAGACAAAAGATCTATTCTTCTTAGAACAAGAAGACAGTGGCAGCCTGCCTAGTGTTTCTGGGGAAGTCGTTATTGTTCGGTTGAGCCGGAAGGTAGGGTCGAACTACAGAGTGGTCTTGTCGTCTAAAGGCAAGAAGATCATTTCCGTGCCGACCATGGTGATAGACAACAAGCAGTTTGCCATGCTTGGCATAAAACATTCTTTCAAAGACGGCACCTACACGATTTCGTTGGAAGCAGATGGTACGGAGACAGACGGATACGTCTATAGCGGACGGAAAATAATTTCCATTCGACAGCGAGCATTCTTGGAAGAAGAAATAAAACTCAATCGTACTCTTAGCAAGAGAAGAAAAGCCAAGCCAAGCCAGAAAGTGATAGCACAGGCAAAAAAGCTATGGGATATCACACGTGAGTTTAACGAAGAGGATCTTTACTCCTACGACTTGTTTAAGATGCCCGTACAGAACTATGAACGCTTTAGTGGCATGTATTCGGATTCTCGAAAGTTTCTAGATCAGGAAGGAACCGTCATTGATTCGTCCTTTCATGGCGGAGTGGATATCGTAGCAGATATTGGAACAGAGGTTCGTGCTCCAAGTCGAGGAAAGGTGGTGTTTGCAGGAGCGAGGGAGGTGACAGGAAAAACCATTGCAATCGTGCATTTTCCGGGTATGTATTCTTTATATTATCACCTCAATGGCATACAAGTAGAGTTGGATCAAGTAGTAGAAGGAGAGGAGCTCATTGGAGAGGTGGGAAACAGTGGTTTTTCTACGGGACCTCATCTTCACTGGGAACTTCGGGTTCATAATGTGCGTGTAGACCCCTTATTGAGCATAGAAGCACTTGACAAAGTGTTTATACTAGATATAGAGTAAGAAGAGTATACTGATATAAAAGGAGGCATACATAGCACATATTGATGTAGGTAGTAACGAACCGATCGAAAGGGCGATAAAACGTTTTAAACGACTGGTTGATAGAGAAGGTATTATAAGAGAATGGAAGCGAAGAGAACATTTTGAAAAACCATCAACCATACGTAATAGAAAGAAAAAAGTTCTTGAAAAAAAACTTCAGAAAAGACTTAGAAAAACAAAAACGTACTTCAAGTCAAGCAACTAAGAAAGAAAATCTTTTATTTTCTCATGCATTTCATCTGAGCATACAAAGAGGGCTAGGATTGCTTCTCTTTGTTGTGATAACTCTCTCCTCTTGCAGTGGGGCATCTCCTGTAATTTACGATTACACGTGGGATTTGCGGGCTCATTGGGACTACCCAGGGCAGCGCTACGAGAAACTCGACGTACATATTTTGGCAGACGATGAAGATGGTTTCAGCGAAATCTACGAAGTCTACCTGATTCATGACGAGAGCGAGCGATACTGGAGAATCATACAAGATGACTGGAAGACGATTGAGCTTGATGGGGTCACGTGGATAGCGGTACAGGTGACAACAGAAGATTACCAGATCCTTCCTCGTGGAAAGTATCGTATCTTGGTGCTTGATTTTTCAGGCTTTAAGGACGAACGTTCGTTCTTTGTCAAAAAGCAATATCCTCGTCTCGCTTCATCAACAAGCAATGATGAAAACACGATACCCTCGCAACTTTTCCCTGTGTTTCAAAAGATATCAAAGAATACTTTTGTTCCCCAGCTAGGAAAAGAAGTAGTTGAAAAGAGTTCTGATTTCTATTTGCAACTGCTCCATCCCTTGCCAAAGGTAGACGTAGCAGGCAACGTGCGTCACAAAGAACATAGAAGATTAGTGTCATTGTTAGGAGAAAACGGGTCGATGTATAAAGTAGATCCAAACAAGGAGCTTCGGTTTCAAGGTGGGAGAGATACAGAGTTTACCGTGTATCTTCATTATCGATTAGAGGAATCGTTGACGGTAAGTTCGGGTCCCTTTGTTGTACAGCTTGAAGATCAAATCGATAGGTTTGCTGATCGAGTCAATAGGTAAAGTGAAATAGGAGAAAAAAATGCGTATTTCAAAAGTATGTCTAGTAATGCTTGCTCTTGTGGGGCTAACACTGAATATCGGAACCCTTTTTGCACAGCAAGAATATTGGTGGATTGTGGCACGTAAGCACGTCATAGCAGAAAACTTTGAACAAGCAAATACGTTCTACAATCAGGCAGTTGCCGTATATCCAGCAAATGGCTTGCTGCGGGCCGAGTATGCGTACTCGTTACAAAAGGCAGGGCAGCTAGAAAGGGCCATAGATGAATACTACCTTGCCATAGGGCTTTCTGGTATTCAACGAGATGAGATACGAACCGTCAAGTTCAATATCGCACATGCCTACGCCGAACTTCAAGACTATGACATGGCATTTTCTGCGTTTTCTGAATTGGCGGACAAACACTTAGATTTCTCCGAGGTCTTTCTTAACCGTGCGAACGTGGGAATCGTGATGCAAAACTATCGGAGCGCAAAGAGCGACTACGAGTACTTTTTGGAAAGGGAACCTGATACGATACTAAAAGAAGACATACTTTCGATGCTGGCCCTCCTAGAGTCATACACAACGTTTCCCACGGCTAGTGTGGACAAAGAAGCGTTTGATGCAAAGATTCGTTTTGAAGAAGAACTGAACAAAAGACTCAATTACATAGAACAGAAACAGCTGCGAAAGCCGAACTCTTTTCTTGGAGAGGAAGCTCGGTAGTCTGGTAGCCTGGCAGCTCGGTAGCTCGGTAGGGGAGGGCTAGATTCTTTGTATCAAAGAGTCGAGGGTTTTCCGCTCCATCTGTATCCATAATGGTCGACCGTGTGGGCAGCGGGGACTTTCTAGCTTCTGAACCGTAAAGAACAATTCGAAGGCTCGCTGCACGTCTACAAAGTCACCTGCCTTTACTGCGTATCTGCATGCTTTTCGGGCAAAGAGTGCCGCATTCATGGCTTCGCTACCGCTACTTTCTTCTATTATCTGAGCAATCTTATCAGAGTGGACGGGGCATTTTTCTGGAACAGCGCACAGGAGCAATTCGTTGTTCTTTTCCTTTATGATGATGTTACTCTTTTTGTAATCTTCGATGAGCTTTTTGTTGTTAGAAGAACTAGAAGATATATTAAGAGGTATGGGGACAAGCAGGTCCTGTTGTCTGGTATTTGATTGCAGAGAATCAAACAAGATTCGTTCGTGGGCAGCATGAAAGTCAAGAAAGTAGAGGGCGCTCGTTTTTTCAAACACAAGATAGGTTTCGAAGACGGTCCCAACATAGGTATAGCCTTGCTGGGCGGTTCGTGTACGTATCGTCTCAAGTGCTTCGTGCGAGATTTCCTGATGAAGAAGGGAACGGGTATTTTTTATCGGAGCTTTCTGTGATCTGCCTTTCCTGTCGTGCAGATTCCTGTCGTGCAGAAAGGAGGAGGGTCGTGTTGCTCTATCCTCGCTGTCTTCCTTGTGCGGATACTGCGCGGCACCCGCGGCACCCGCGGCGTCCCCCATAGTGTTCCCCGCAACGCTCGCGGCACCCGCGGCGCTCGCTGCGTCCTGTATTTTTTTTGTAATGCTAGCCGCAGGAGCAACGGGTTTATAATCCGCCTCAGGAAGACTCCCTTCGATATGCTTCTCGTAGATCACAGGAGATTTTGCAGAGATTTCTTGGAGCTTTTTCTCTATGCTCGACATAATCAATGCTCTCAGCTGTTTTTGTTCTAAAATCTTTACTTCTGCCTTGGTAGGGTGTATGTTTACATCTATTTTATCGGGAGGTATGTCTATCAGGAGGACAGCTTGGGGAAAAAGTCCTCCATGAATGCTGTTTCTATATGCATATTCTGTTGCTTGTGAAAGAGAAAAGTCTTTTATAGGACGTTTGTTTATGTATAGGTGTATGTTTTTTCGTGATCGCTGTGCTATGTCAGGAAGACCTAATGTACATTGCAAGGACATGCCATCTTTTTGCACCATCTCTTGCCAAAGATAATTACTTGGGTTTGTGTTAGAGCAGATACGAACACAGCGGTGAAATTGACTCTCGATAGGAACGTACAAGGTTTCTTTTTTGTCTAGGCTTAGACTAAATGCAATGTGAGGGAAGGCGACAGCCTTCTTTAGCATACATGTCTTGAGAAGTGTATCTTCCGTCTTTGACTGTGAAAGAAACTTTTTTCGAGCAGGGACATGGTGGAAGAGGTTCCTCGCGCGTATCGTGGTTCCTCTTTTTCGTGATGCAGGTTTTATGTCCGAGACCGAGTCGCCGTCCACGGTAATCTCAAAAGCATCTTCGTCTTCGGTTGCCGATAGTATCGTAGTGCTGGCTATGGAGCTAAGGCTTGCCAATGCTTCACCGCGAAACCCCATGCTCTGAATGGTAAACAAATCGCTGCTCTGTGTTATTTTTGAGGTGGCATGAGAGATGCACGTGAGTGCAAGGTCGTCTTTGTGTATTCCATGTCCGTTGTCGCTTATCTGAAGGAGGTCTATTCCACCAGACTGAGCGACAATATCGATCTTTGTGGCACCGGAGTCTATGCTGTTGTCTATGAGCTCTCTTAGTGCAGCAGATGGACGATCGATGACTTCGCCTGCGGCGATTTGTTTTATTACGAGTTTGTCGAGGACCTTGATTCGCCGAAGGGCTTCATCCTTCATGGTCTTAGTATAGCGAGAATGCTATTCTAGTTCAAATAGACGGAAAGAGAATGTTACGTAGGGGACAAGGGTTTTTAGCACCTCGTCACCAGCGAGGGTATATTGTAGTTCACTTTTGATGTAGTGGGGCTGGAGCCTGATTCCTGCGTCAACAGCATAGTTCTCAAGAAAAGAAAAGCGTAAGTAGGTGTCAAGTATGGCACTCTCTCCAAGAAAGAAATCGTTTATACTGCTAAAAATCAGGATTGGATTTGCCCAGTCTTGGTAGTTTAGATAGTTGTTGCTAAAGTACAGGTTGTAGCTAAGTTGAAAAATGTTTCCGATCGTTACAAAGCGGAGGTTTAAATCGACAAAAATCGATGGAGCTTGATAGACATCCATGGTGCTGTATCCTACGTTCAAAGAAATAGGAAAGAGGGTTCCAATATGAAGACGTGCACTGTCTCCTGCCTTCATCGTGTAAATCAGTTCTGGGCTTGCGACAAAAACTCTTGATTTTAAGGAAGTCTTGTCTTGATCAAGTTCAAAGATTGCTTCGTTTATTCTTGGGCGAGTGCTGTATTCGTATCCTGCTGACCAGAGATGGGGTTGAAAAAAGCCACGTGTGATGTACGAGTTGAGGGCAAAGCCAAATGAAAAATCACTTCTTGTAAAGAAGAAATCAAAGTTGAATCCTAGTTTTCCGCCAAAATTACTAAACTGATCTCCAAAGATGAGTCCAGAGCTGTTGCCAGGGAGGAGTTGTGCGTATTCTAGGGTGATGTCCGCCTTGAATCTGAAGTTTTGTACCAGAGGAAAAAGAATGTCGATACCATAGAGAAAGTAGTATTGAGAGTCGGTGTTGGTGAGGAACGTGTTCTTCGTACTGAACTTGTTGGTATGGAAGTCAAATGCGGTGGTTATTCCGACTTCAAATGGGTAAGAAGATGCAGAAGGTTTAATCCAAAACCTATTCGAAAACAACTCAAATCGGGTGAGCCACGAATCTAAGATAGAAGGGGCTTGGAAATGGCGAATTCTACTGACGTTTCCAAAGTTTATAAGATTAAGACTAAAAATGAGGTCTTTGTTTACGTTGTTTGCAAAGTTAGGCGTGTGTCGGAACTGATATGCGAGCAATGAATTTTTTGTCTTTCCCCAAGGTCTCTGATCTCCGTAGTAAAGGTAAAAACTGTCTGAGGGGGTCCCTATCGAGAACGTGGATATTTTTGCAAGAATAGAAGTAATCAAGTGTTCTATTCGAAGTCCGGCTTTTGTAACGCCAAGGACTTGGCTTTGAATGGCTGGCTCGTCTAAGCGGAAAACACTGGTGTAGTCGTTCTCTCCAAAGGGATTATATATAAAATTTCCATTGGTGAACAAGAGCGGGGCTCGGATTCTTAATTTGAATTTTTTGTAGGTAAGATTAAAATAGAGAGTTGTTTCTACGTTTTGAGTTGCTGGTGCGAGAGGAGTATATAATCCTATGAGCATGCGAGTGTCTAGTTTTGGCTCGTAACTGTACGAAGGAATAAGAAGATATCGTGCATTCAGTTCTTGACCAGCCCTTGCTTTTCTGTATGCTTCTACCAGTTTCTCTACTGACAAACCGGACTGTGAAATAAATACGCCTTCGCTACCGTCTACATCTTCTGTTCGTATTCCCGTCTTATCACTTATGATGTGAACGAAGACTTCACGGGCACGTTCTGATTTGTCGGTTCTGGAGTCAGAACGAATTGGCGTTGTAGGTACAATGGCAGGGCCAAGAGCCTGGAGAAGTTCCTCTTTTGAATAGATATACGAATCGAGACTGCCGTCTACGAGTGTCATCTGTATCGCAAAATCGTTGTTGCGCAGTTCGACTGAGTCAAAAAGAATAATACTCTTAGGTTGTACCTTGAGAACAAGGTTCTTTTGTGGTACCAAGATAATAACAGAGTCATCATTGGTTTCTAGTCTATCACCAGCAAAGAATTGCAGACCTGATTGAAGGGGCAGTTGGTTGTTGTTGCTGTCTTGTACGAGTATCGTTGTTTCTTTGGGGTCAAAATCCGTGTAGAGGAGCAATGTTCCTGTTGAAATATTGGTTTGGGCAAAAAGATAGCCACTGCAAAGAAATAAAAGGAAAAAGAATATTAGTTTTTGAGATGCTAACACTGTATGCTGGATTTTCTTAAACATGCATTCCTTTACGTGTTAATTTGATTGATTTTCTTGTATATATCAACATAAAATTTATTAACGGTGCCCTTTCTTTCCTTATTCGCATTCACATTTTGCATGTGTTTTATTTATAATATTTGATATAGTAGTAGCATGCATACACTACATTATATCTTCTCTTCTCTATTATCGTTCAAAACTGCGGTTTTTTTACTCTTTTTTTATTCTTTTTTTTCCTGTACTATTGATGATACAGCAAAAGAAGAGAAGAAAGACGCTGAAAAGCAGAAAATACCCCTTGTTTTAGAAGAAAACGCGGACGTAAGCACTCCAACTGCCTCTATTGTCCCCGAACAAATCAGGGAATTTCAGGATAAAAGAAGGGAAAATCCAGTGGAAGATGTCGTAAATGCGAGGGAAGTACAGAGTGATTTAATAAATGCAAGGGAACTACTAGGCGATTCTGTCTCTTTTCCCAAAGAATACGGGGCAACCGAACAGTGGAAAACGGTTCGCCTAGGGCAGAAGCAAGCAAACGTTTCTTTGCTGCGTGATTCTAAAGAGGATTTTCTGGACTTGCTTCAGAGAAACGCGGAACTAGGGTACAATCGACCTTCGTTTCTTCCCAGTGATATTATTGTGGGGAGTTTAGAGAACCGAAATCAAACTGATTCTCGTGTTCAGGACATCATCAAGCTCTTGGACGCCTTTTTTGCCGACATAAAAAGCGGAGAGATAGAGGACACGCTTGCAAAATACGTTAGCAGCGATGAAGTCGTGGTAGTCAGTCGTCAAATTTCATATTCACAGAACTATGGTAAATACATATCTTCCTATCGATTGGGAAAACTCGTTCTTATCGACTCGGATAGAGAGTCTGCGCAGGTTCGTGTGCTTGCACGGTATCCTACCTTCGATGCGAGAGTAAAAGTTCGCATATACTTTCAACGAATCGATGGAGAGTGGTATATAGCGGTCATTGAGGGAGACTTTAACGAGCTCGTGGAACCATATAAGGTGGAGACAGTGTTTGAGCCGTCTGGCATTCTTGGAATCTCTCAGGGATTTTAAACAAGAATCCTACTATAATGAAATAACATGAAAAAAATAGCACTCGCTTATTCGGGAGGTCTTGATACCTCCATTATTATTCCTTGGTTGAAAGAAGAATATCCAGACAGTGAAATCTACTGTATCTGCGTGAACGTAGGACAGAAAGAGGACTGGGACGCCATAGTACAACGGGGCTTAGATTCAGGAGCAAAAGAAGTGAAGGTAGTTGATGCCTGCGAAGCCTTTGTCGAGGAATATGTATTTCCCATGCTGCGATCTGGAGCCATATACGAGGGAAAATACCTTCTTGGTACGGCGATAGCCCGTCCTTTACAGGCAAAGCTGCAGGTTGAATATGCACGGTCACTAGGTGCATCGATTCTTGCACATGGATGTACTGGCAAGGGAAACGACCAGATTCGGTTTGAACTCGCGTACAAGTCCCTTGCTCCAAACTTGAAGATCATAGCTCCGTGGAGAATGTGGGACATACAGTCAAGAGAAGAAGCCATACGATATGCACAGAAGAAAAACATACCGCTCGGTTCTGTCAGCGAGAAGAACATTTACTCTCGGGATGAAAACATATGGCATACCAGCCACGAGGGAGGTTTGCTAGAAGATCTTTGGAACAGACCCGATGAGAGTATGTTTCTTCGCTCGGTAAATCCTACCGAGGCTCCAGATCAGGAAGAGGAATTAGTGATTGGTTTTGAAAAAGCGAAGCCAGTGTCTTTAAACGGAAAGAAAGAAAATTTGCAGGCCATACTTCATGCTCTCAATGTTCTTGGAGGAAAGCATGGGATAGGTCGTTCCGACATAGTAGAGACACGACTTGTAGGAATGAAGAGCAGGGGAGTCTACGAAACACCCGGAGGAAGCATATTGCATTATGCTTTAAAAGAGCTAGAGATGATCACCCTCGATAGGGCGACCCTGCTCCTTAAAAACACCTTGGCTCTGCACTATGCTGAAGAGATTTATTCGGGGCGTTGGTTCACCCATTTTAGAGAATCCATGGATGCCTTTATGAAAGAAGCCATGAAGTACGTAAGCGGAGAGCTGCGTCTTGTCTTGTACAGAGGAAACATAGGGGTCGTGGGAAGACGCTCGACGCTTTCCTTGTATAGTCGGGCCATGGCCTCCTTTGACACAGAAAACTACGATAGTTCACATGCAACGGGATACATAAATCTTCTGAGTTTGAGCACAGGGGTTGAGGCCATGGTTCATAGGAAGGAAGCGTTTAGCGAAAGCGAGGAACTGAAGCTTCTCAAAGAGATGGCAAAATTCTCTAAGAAGTAGCGGGCGCTAGCCGGCGCTAGAAGGTACAGTAAGAGTTTATGTCGACGATGTTCGAATCTTCCGATTGTTGTATGACATCATCTTTGCTGATCACACAGAGCGCGTATACTTCTTCATCGATCCAATAGTGAAATCGGTACTCATCTCGAGTATAGAACTCTACTGCGGTTCTTGGATCGGGAATAGAGGTTTCAAGAAGTCCAGGAATCCCTGTGCCTGGAACAAAGAGCACAGAAGGTAGCACGTGATATATGGGATCAGGATCTCCATTGCTATTTTTGTGTTCTATGCGAACTCGCCGAATGTAATCCATTTCTGTCAGATCAGGATCCGAGGAGCTGTTTATCTGTAAATATAAGCTTGGGGTTCCTTTGTAAAACGATAAGTTAGATTTTAGGTCCACGGCCTGTTCTTTGTTGTACAGCCTTGATAACAATTCGTGCAATGCAGGATCGCGATTCTCTAGCTGTTTTGAAGGAGAGATATCAAGTAAATCAGGCAGTATGTAGCTAGGCAAGTAAGCAAAGAACATTTCTGAACCTTCGGCAAGATACTCGTACATGTCTGTAAGTATGTACGTGCCGCTTTCCCATATGTTGTTGCGTACCGCGTTATTGTATGCCTGTGCAAGATCTGGTTCAAAACTTGCTTCGACATTGTTGTAGCCTATCAAGTGAAGAACATGAGTTATCTCATGTACCGTAGTTGCTCCTCCTGTTCCAAAAGCACCTTCTCGTTCACTTACTGCCATCATGGTCAGATAGTCCGTGGCACCGTAGCCATATGCTGGTGGATATTGACGGAACTCAGGCAATTGTTGGGTTAGCTCTTCAGGGCCATGAGGATAGACTCCAATTCGGAAGCGCTTTCCTAGAAGATAAGGGGGAATGCTTACAGCGTTTGTGCCAAGCGAGTAAGCATTATCGATTTGCTTGCTCACGAGTTCTGCGATGTTCTGTAGGGCAATCGTTGATACATCAGCCGGAGCGACTATAGGTATCTGCTGAACCCATGTCATTTTTTTATAGTAGCTGTCATCGAAGCAATAGTGTTTGAGGACATCCGGAGCTATGGGGCTGATGACGTCAAGATCGCTGGCCTGTGTAGGAGTCGAAGTCGTAGGTGGGGTAAAAGTACTGGATGTGCTGCAATATTTAATATCGTCATCGATAGAATTGTCACAGGAAAACAAGAATAATACAAAGACCAAGTACATGGTCTTTAGAAAAAGGTTTCGTATATATTTAGTCATAATTCACATTTCTTTTAGTTTAGTATAGAGTATTAGCAGGTTTTTACAAGGGAGGAAAAGAGCCTCATTGACACAATTCTAATTTTTTTAGCACTTCCTGCAGTATTCTTAGTCCTCGTTCGATGGTTTTTGGAGGGCAGTGCAACGATGGAGCAAGTCGAAGGGAGTTTGTTCCCGTACGCAGTATCAACAGACCTTGTTCTTTGCACAGTGCGAGTATCTGCGCAATTCTTGCATTGTCAAGGGTATCGCTGGTAAAATGGAGTCCCCTCAAGTGTCCTTTTCCCAAAGGAACAACCTGTGTTTGGTTTTTGCAGATACTCTCTATGCCATGATCTAAGGCTTTTTCAGATCTCTGGCGTTTTCTTTGAAATGATGGTTTTTCTAGTCGATCTAAAAAAGCCAGAGCGGCAGCAGAGCTAAGGGGGTTGCCTCCCATGGTAGTTCCGTGGTCTCCTATTGCAAGGACATCTTGTATTTTCTTGCTACACAGAACCGCTGCCGCAGGAAGCCCTGCTCCTAATGATTTTGCAAGGGTGATGATGTCGGGTTCTAGCCCACACTCGGCCGATGCAAAGAGTGGTCCTGTTCTGTGAAGTCCAGTTTGCACTTCGTCTGCGATAATCAATGCTTGGTGTTTTTGTGCGAGTTTTTGAATACAGTCTGCCATCGGAGCGCTCAATGCGTTTAGCCCACCTTCTCCTTGAATCACCTCAACTATGATGGCCGCAGTGGTATCGCTTACTGCGCGAGTGAGAGCAGCAGTATCGTTGTACGGGAGCAGGGTACAGCCTGGTATAAGTGGCATGAACGGTGTTTTATAGCGTTCCTGCCCTGTTATAGAAAGAGCTCCCATGCTTCTTCCGTGAAAAGAATTTTGAAAAGATATGAACTCGTGCTTTCCTTTTTTTGAGTTTCGATATGCAAGGAGTCGAGAGAATTTTAAGGCAGCTTCGTTTGCTTCTGTTCCACTATTACAAAGAAAGGTAGTGGCGAAACGCTCGGTTTGAAAGGCTTCGTTCGCTTTTTTGACGAGCAGGGCACAGAGTTCTATGTTGGGGACCGTGGTAAAGATGTTGGAGCAATGCATGACTTTTCTCATCTGCTTCGAGATCTGTTTTCTTATGTGTGGGTCACCATGGCCAAAAGAGTTTACCGCTATCCCGCCGGTAAAGTCTAGGTACGCTTTTCCGCTACTGTCCCATATCGAGTCTCCTTTTGCTTTGCTGATAACAAGGCTTGGAGCGTAGAGATGGGGTAGTTTGGAAAGTTTCTCTTCGTGGGAAAGTTTCTCTTCGTGGACGAGTTTGTTGTTATTCATGTATCGTGGTTCCTCTTTTGTGGTTTAGTAGCAAGGTTAAGTCGCCGTCTTTTACATAATCTCCTATAAGAACTTTTTTGACACCGTGTTTTAGGGCGTGTAAGGCCATGCGAGTCTTCTTCTTCATACCAGAATGTATGATCTTCTTTTCGATTAGATCTAGGATGCTCGTTCTGTCTAGGCTAGGCGCGGGCTTCGTGGTTGGCGCGGGTTTCGTGCTAGGTGCGGGCTTCGTGCTAGGCGCGGGTGCTGTTTGTGCGAGAATGCCAGGAACATCAGAGAGAAACACAAGTTGTTCTAGTCTGTATTGGATTGCAAGGGCACATGCAAGATCGTCAGCATTAATGTTTAAAGATTTCCCTCGCTTATCACAAGCTATCGAGTTGATGATGGGGGTGTAGTTGTTGGTAAGCAGAACGTCAAGCAAGCGTAGATTACACGATACGATGCGCCCTGTGTGCATCCCTTTGCTCGATTTACTCGATGGTTCAGATTCTTGCTGAATGGTCGTTGCTTCCACCATGTTTCCATCACTTGCACAGAGCCCGACCGCCGCTATTCCGACTTTTTTGCAAAGATGTACCAAATTACTTCGTATTTCTCCTGCCAAGATGTGGATGGCAGCAGTCATCTCTTCTGTACTCGTAAGACGGTTTCCTTCTGTATCGAAGGTGGGGTCGTATCCCAAACGTTTGCTGTATGTGCTTAGGGACGCTCCACCACCATGGACGATAATGTATTTTGCGCCTATGCTCTTACAATAATCATCTATTTCGCTAAGTAGAGAAAGTATCCGTTTGTTTTGTAGTATGCTACCACTTAGCTTGAAGAGCAATACGTTCATAAAACTAGTATAGAGGATTCAGGCGAGATCGAGAAGCAAGACGCGCTGTGACCTACGGCGTTAGACGCGCTGTGACCTACGGCGTTAGACGCGCTGTGACCTACGGCAAGCAAGACGCACTACGCGAGCCCGAGCCACGATACGCTAGTCGCGGCGCTAGACGAGCCCCGCACTTTCTTCAAATCCGAAACGAATGTTAAAGTTATGCACTGCCTGTCCTGCGGCACCCTTCCAAAGGTTGTCAATAGCACAGTGGATGATGATGCAGTTTTCTTCACAATGGGCATAGATGAGTGCCAGGTTCGTTCTTTGTACGACCCTCGTTCCAAAGGACCTGTTTTCTACGTCTTTGTCTTGTAAAACACGAATAAACGTCTCATCAAGATATTGGGCAAAAAGAGCATCTCGTGCTCGCTTGCTTTCTTCAACGGAAGGAAAAGGGACAGTGATAGTCGTAAGCATGCCCTGACTTAGCGGTGCCATGTGTGGGTTAAACACAAGGGACACGTCCTGATGCCCAAGCTTACGTAGCTCTTGGAGCATTTCGGGTACATGTCTGTGCTGTGTCCCTGATTTATATGCCGAAACGTTTTCTCCTTGTTCACAAAAAAGCAGAGATGTCTCTCGTTTTCTTCCTGCTCCTGATACTCCAGAGATAGAATTTATCTGTATCAGCCCCTCGACCGTACAGCCACGGAGTATGGGAAGGAGAGGCAGCAACGCCGAACTCGAGTAGCACCCAGGGTTGGCAATAAGGCATGCTTTTTGGAGACTACTTCGATACCATTCGCTTAGTCCAAAACAACTCTGTGCGAGAAGCCTAGTGTTTGCATGTTCAAAACCATAGTACGATTGGTATATGTTCGAATCTTTTAGTCGGAAGTCGGCAGAGAGATCTATCAAAACGGGGATACGAGAAGTGCCTGTCTTGAGCTCTGCCTTAAGCTCTGCCTTGTCTGTCGTGAGTTCTGCCTTGAGGGAAGTAGTCTTTTCAAACGCTTCCATACATGCGGGGTTTTGAGCCAGAACCCCATGGGGAAGGGCAGAAAACACTGCAGTGTAGGAAGAAAAATCATCTCGTGCTAGCATGGACTTAGTGGACTCGTACGTGGGCTTCTCTAGTTTTTCGAGCTCTTTCTTGCAAAGAGCGGGGTGGTCTAGCACTATCTCTCTTCCGGCAGCACCCTCAGAGCATACCGTAATATACGAAACATCTGGATGTCTTACAAGAATACGAAGCAAGGTAGAGGCAACATAGCCTCGACCACCAAGGAGGAGCACGTTCATTGTTTTAGCTCTTTCACGGGCACAACCGGATTCTCGGTTTTTGCGATCTTGTTGTACGATGATTTTTTTATCGAATGCGAGATTATCAATTGGACAAAGGTACAGCTGAGTGCATCTATGCCCGCAGCAAAGGCTGTGAGCACAATATGGACAGGGATAATAACGGTGTAGAATTCTTGTATGTTTACAGAGGAGAGTTGTGCAAGGCTAGCAATGGCCAGTATAAAAATGGAACGTATGTATGCGGTGGATATGTAGGCAAATGCAATGGACCCAAGAAGCACCAAAAAGAAGAAAGAGATACTTATGGGAATACTGCTGTATATCTTGAATATTGCGAGGAAGGAAAGAGCAAGGGTCATCGCTGTTCCTGCTCGTGCAAAGACCAAAGAAAAATGCACGCACATGTCGTTTATCTTTTTTCTTGTGTATCCGTGCTCTTCAACATGTAACAAAAGCGCTCCACTTGCAAGTACGTTCGTAGTGGCTACCGCAGTAAAAATGGCAGGAAGTATTTGTCTGCACCACAGTTTGTACGAGATTGGAACGTGAAAGATGTGCAAGAAGATGGGGCAGATCACGAGGAGCAGGACAAGAAGCGCCACCAAGAGAAAGAGAAAGAGATTGCCAAAGAGGGCGATCAAGTCAAAGTTTGTAAAAGTAAAACTGACAACGGCTATGTTGAAAAACACGCATATGGAATAGAAGGGAAGAAGGGTTCGAAGTATCCGCATGGTAATACGACGAAGAGCATCAATAGAGTCAAAGAGCACGTTCCCACGACTGATGATACCAACAGACATAGAACCGATTAGGCAGGCTGCTATCAAAATAGAAGCCATGGACGTGCTTGATGAGCTAAGCGTTTCTAGAAAGTTATGGGGAAACAAGATGGAGATTATCCCTGCAAAGTCTAGGGGCTGGAAGCCTTCTTGTTCTGTTATAAAAGGAACAGTCGAAGTAAAGGGAACGAAGAGAAAAATAATCATGCTGACGAGCGTAAGAGCGACGAGGAAGACAAGCCCTCCAAGTATGGATCGAAACATGAGCCCACGAAACAGCCCTTGGTTTGATAGGTTGTAGGTCGTAATGATAATGGAGAAGATAAAGTAGGGAATGGTCAGATAGAGGAGGATGCGCGTAAGTATTCCTGCAATGGGTCGTATGCCATAGTCCATGATTTCTGGAGGAAGAAAGTAGCCAGCAATAAGCCCTAAGAATAGTGCGAAGATAATGAGTGCTGCGTAGGTGCTATTGCTCTTGTGGATGTTCGTTTCGGTCATATTGTTATGATACTACAAAGACACATGATGCACTTATTTAAATGCTTTTTTAAAGGAACGATCTTTGTAATACTTGTAGAACCTATGGGGAGAGGACTTTTTTCGTCCAAACAGAAACCCGAACAATTTGTGTGTGCCGTGCAGAAACGAAGAGAGAGGCGCGTTCTTGTTGTCGACGTCTTTTTGAAGTAGTATGTCGAGTCGGTCTTCCAACACCGTTCGTAACTTTTCGGCCTTTGACGCAAAGCTTACGTTAGGATGAAATTTAGTGACGATGATGTTGGTTCCATTGATCTCAGGGTTTCGCAGGATTTCGTCATAACTACTCTCAAGCATGTGGGAAAAAAGCATCTCAGAAGCGTAGTCCTTCTCTCGACATTGCGGGTACACAACGACAAGGTTCATCAATGTTTCGTGAAGTCTGTTCTGGTGATGTCGCAAAAAGAGCAATGATCTTCGGAGCAGTTCGAATGTCAAAAACATCTCTGTGTTAAAGTGCTTTTCCACTAAGGCATCGTCCATGCCAAAAAAGTCATGTATCTTGGGGCATCTAAGACAGATGATGATGGTGTTGGTTTGGGCGTTCGATTGTTTTTTAAGCGCTAAATCAAAAAGAGAGGCAGAAAAATTACTGAGTTGTATGCTGTCCTTGCTTGACTCGCCAGAGTCCGTAATAGCCGTATACGCATGCAAGACAGAAGCATTGCTAAAGAGACTAGAGAGTTTTAAGATCAAGGGGCGGTCAGTGCCAGTAATAAACGTGTTGTACTTCATGTTTCTATAATAGTAAATACTGTACAATAAAAACATTACACTATGATTCTTACTATTGCACAGTTAAATCCAATCATTGCAGATATTGAAGGAAACACAGCTCAAGTACAAGAAGTCATTAAGCGACATCAAGACTCGGACATGTTTGTGTTTCCAGAATGTGTAATTTCAGGATACAATCCATTAGACTACTTATATTATAATACGTTTTTTAAACGACAAGATCGTGCATTGTTAAAAATACAGAAAACCTTGCGAGAAACACAGTCCTGTGTTCTTGGTTTGCCTCGCTTGCCCCAGCAAGATGGTGAACTGAGCAGAAACGACAAAGGCACACACAAGGACGAAAGCGACGGCGCACACAAGGACGAAAGCGACGGCGCACACACAACCGCACAGCCCATGTATCCCTACTTGCACCATACGATGGGTGCGTTTAACTCTGCAGTCTTCCTCGATTCTCGAGGGATCGTGGGCGTTCAACACAAACGTCTCCTTCCTCGAGATGACATCTTTTTCGAGACACGATACTTCCAATCCGCGACAAAAACCCGCTTGTTTTCATACAGGGAGTTTCGCTTTGCGGTTCTTATCTGTGAAGATCTTTGGGGGCCTATCATGCCAGGCAACCCAGGTTACGATCTACTCTTGCTGCAACCAGATTTTATCGTAGTCATAAACGCTTCTCCCTACGAGTTAGGAAAAAAAGACAAGAGACGTTTCGTTGCAAAGAATCTTGTCCAGAAGGCAAAGTGTCCGCTCTTCTTCTGCAACATGTTGGGGGCAAATGACGAAATCATCTTTGACGGATCATCCTTTGCACTCCATGCCACCGCAAAGCTTGCGGTAGAACTAGCCCATGGCAAACCAGACTCGGTCAGTCTACGTGTGCTTCGTTCTCAGAAGACAGTTTCGGGAAAGAGGACAAGCATAGACGTATTGAACAAAGACGAGGCTACTTCTAAGACCGCAGAGAAGACGAGCAAAAGAAGGGAGAGGGCAGTGCTTTTGACACAGGGGAAGGTCAAGGAAGAAACAGAAGAAGTGGTAGAATCTCTTGAACTTGGACTTCGAGATTATCTTAAAAAATCAGGGCTAAGCATGGACGTGCATCTTGGTATTAGTGGTGGTATAGATTCTGCAGTAGTCGCTGCCATTGCATGTCGTAGTCTAGGAAGCGAGCATGTTCGTGGCATACTTCTCCCTTCTCGATACACAAGCAAGCAAAGTTGGAAAGATGCATGTGAACTTATGGATAATCTTAAAATGAAAAAAGAAGTGATATCGATAGATGAGCAGTACGAACAGACGTTGCAGACGCTGCAGCCCATTCTTGCGGGCAGCAAGGCGGACAGTACAGAAGAGAATCTCCAATCGAGAATACGAGGGCTATTCTTAATGGCCTATGCAAACAAACGATCATCATCGCTTCTTACCACGGGAAACAAATCAGAACTCGCGGTAGGATATGCCACGCTCTATGGGGACATGTGTGGAGCATTAAACATCATTGGAGACATATACAAGACCGAAATCTATGCCGTAGCACAGTTTCTGAACAACGAGCAAGAAATCATACCCAAGAGCATACTTTTCAAAGAACCGAGTGCGGAACTACGAGAAAATCAAAAAGATAAGGATAGTCTTCCTCCCTACGAGCTACTCGATGAAATTCTGTATCAGTTTGTAGAAGAGCAAAAGAGCCTAGAATATCTTGTTTCACAGGGTGACTATGACGAACAAATCTTGCAGCAGGTGTGGAACCTGTATGTTCGCTCTGAGTTCAAACGATATCAAGCACCGCCAATCTTAAAAATCAGTGCTCGATCTTTTGGAAGAGGTCGTTTTGTGCCTCTTGTGGCGAAGCTCTAACAATAACTACTGCTTTGTGTGCCCAGTTGAGCACAAAGATGATCGGGAGCGACGGGGATTGAACCCGCGATCTCCGGCTTGACAGGCCGGCGCGATAACCGACTTCGCCACGCCCCCATATATATATTCATCATAGTCAATCCATATGCATTAGTCAACTCTGTACACGATCGCCTGTTTTTTCTATACTAATAGGTAAGGAAAATCGAATGGAAAAAAGAAAGGATGATCATGTGGAAACACAGAATGCGAAGCAGGACATGCTTGAAAGTAAAGATTCTTCAGACGAGAAGAGCTCTTCAACGATTGCGGCAGCAGCAAAAAACACAAGTGCCGACAACCCTACACAGCATAGAGATCAGGTAATAGAAGCTTTAAAGCAGGTGATAGATCCTGAAATTCATATTAACATAGTGGATCTTGGGCTTGTGTACAGAGTTGATGTTTCAAAAGACTTCAAACGAGTGGTGGTAGACTTTACGCTTACTACTCCTGGATGTCCCCTTGCTGATGAAATCGAAGAAAATATAAGCAAGATGTGTCGCACAGTGTTCCCTTCGGCAGAGATCGAAACAAACCTCGTGTGGGTTCCTATGTGGAGTGCAGATTTTATGAGTGAAGATGCACGCTTAGAATTAGGATTTCCTATATAATAACCATTAGATAAAAGACGCGTCACTAATTAGATAGCAAACGCATTAAATCCACCTTCATATCTACTAGGAGCATGTATGAATATTGAAATTAAAAACCTATCGGTATCGATAGAACAGAAAAAAATACTTGACAACATAAACATGGATTTCAAGGAAGGGAAACTCACCATAGTGATGGGCCCCAATGGCTCGGGAAAGTCGACTGTATCAAATGTAATCATGGGACATCCTGGTTACACGGTAGATGGCGGAGAGATATGGGCAGACGGGGAAAACATCATGGAACTAGAGCCCCACGAGCGAGCTCGAAAGGGAATATTCATGTCTTTTCAACATCCCACAGAGATACCAGGGCTTACGGTCGGAAGGTTTCTTCGGAGAGCTTACGAGGTCTTGCACAAGGAAGTACCGAGTGGGTTCGTTGCTCGATTACGAGAAGAGGTATCGAGTCTTGGGCTTGGCCAAGAGTTTATCAATAGATATCTAAACGAGGGCTTTTCGGGAGGGGAAAAGAAGAGAATGGAAGTTCTGCAGCTACGGATATTAAAGCCAAAGTTTGCCATCATGGACGAGATAGATTCAGGGCTAGACATAGATGCCATTCGAACAATTGCAAAAACAATAAATACGATACGAAAAGAAAATCCTCAATTCTCTCTTATGTTAGTAACTCATTATCGGAGAATAGTGGACGAATTAGATAACCCCGATGTCATCTACGTGCTTAGCAAAGGAAAGGTTGCACGCGTTGGCAAAATGGATATCTTAGATAAACTAGAAGGTCAGGGTTATAGCTGGCTGAAAGAAGGAGAAGACGATGAATAATACAGAGAAAGACGAAGAACTCGTATCAGATTATAAGTACGGGTTTAGTTTTGATGATACTTCGGTATTTAAAACAGAAAAGGGGTTAAGCCCCGACGTGGTACGAGCGATTTCGGAACACAAGAAAGAACCACAGTGGATGTTAGATTATCGTCTTCGTTCCTTAGAGGAGTTTCGAAAGAAGCCCATGTTACAATGGGGAGCTGATTTGTCAAGGCTCGACTTTGACGAGATATACTATTATTCGAAACCCACACAAGAAAAGTCACGAACATGGGAAGATTTGCCCCCCGAGATAAAAGAGACTTACGACAGACTTGGTCTGCCCGAAGCCGAGAAGAAATATCTTTCTGGAGTGGGGGCACAGTACGATTCTGAAATAGTATACAAGAGTCTTGCGAGTGATTTAGAGGCAAAGGGCGTTATCTTTTGTGATCCAGAAACAGCGGTGCGAGAACACGAAGAGATATTCAAGAAGTATTTTGGCACCATCATCCCGTACAACGACAACAAGTTTGCAGCGCTTAATTCGGCAGTATGGAGTGGAGGGAGTTTCGTATACATACCTCCAGGAGTAAAGGTGGATGTCCCCTTGCAGGCGTATTTTCGCATTAACACGGAAAACTTTGGACAGTTTGAACGCACGCTCATCATTGCAGACGAAGGGAGCTTCGTTCACTATGTTGAAGGTTGCACGGCTCCCGTATACACCACCGATTCCTTACACAGTGCCGTGGTAGAGATCATTGCCTTGCCAGGATCACGGGTACGCTATAGTACCATACAGAACTGGTCAGGAGATGTGTACAATCTGGTCACGAAAAGAGGCGTTGCTTACGAGAAAGCAAGCATAGAATGGGTCGATGGCAACATCGGAAGTCAGCGGACAATGAAGTATCCTTCGGTATTCCTTAAGGGAGAGGGAGCTCACGGTGAAGTGCTGTCGATAGCTTTTGCAGGAAAGAACCAAGAGCAGGATACGGGAGGAAAGATAGTACACGCGGCAAGCAACACGACAAGTAGAATCATTTCAAAATCAA
>JACSEG010000032.1_pt1 | contig 26580 bp, 27 predicted proteins | sample 8225521 | NCBI WGS metagenome assembly JACSEG01 (sample SAMN15705060, study PRJNA637333) | viral metagenome | isolation source: viral RNA from sea star tissue | host: Pisaster ochraceus | place: USA:Santa Cruz | collected 2018
CTGCCCGGATCCCGTCGGTCGGCGCATTTCTGTAAAGCGCACAGTAAAACCGGTTTTTTTTTGCATCTATGGCGGGAAGGAGGAGTCCGGGAAGACGACGCAGGCTATGAGCGAGAGCGTCCAGGGCCGAAACGGATACAAGGGGAATTCCGCAGGCGGCGCTCAAACCTTTTGCCGCGGCCATGGCTATGCGCAGTCCCGTAAAACTTCCCGGACCGCTGGAGCAGACAATTCCATCAATATTTTCCACCGTCAATTTCCAGGCCTCCATAATGCTGCGCACTGCGGGCATAAGAGCCTCTGAATGCCTCAATCCTCTTTGCTCCACATGCAGGATGCGCTCCCTGGAAGAGAGCCGACTATTTTGCGATTGAGGGTTTCTGCTCAATTCAAGCTGCATGTATTCGCAGCTGCAATCCAGACTGAGAATGAGGTCAACATTCATCGGGCAATCCTTTTTCCATTGATTTGGGGGCAACGATAATTATTTCCCGTTCTTCATCCCCGGTTATGTTGATATACACCCGTATGCTTTCCCGGGGATACAATTCTTCGGCGCGATCCGGCCATTCGATGATACAAATACCGTCACCGAACAGCAATTCCTCTCCGCCGGTGAGGATAAACTCTTCGCTGTCCTTCAGTCGATACAAATCCATGTGGTACAAAGGCAGTCGTCCCCTGTATTCCCTGATTATGGGGAACGTCGGGCTGGTAACCCGTTGTCGCACTTCCAATGCCGCGGCAAAGGCTTGACTAAAGCGGGTCTTGCCGGCACCGGGTGGACCCTCGAGCAAAATGACGTCTCCCGGGCGGCAAAGCCGCGCCAGTATTTCCGCAATTCGCGAACTTTCCTGTTCCGATTTACTGATGTATTTTCGCATTGGAGGTTTTTATCCCGCTAGGGGAGGAGTCCGGATTTGTCCAGTTCGCTGATATGCCGTTTCAGTTCGCGCATTACCGGAATGAGTGGATACTCAATACTTTCGAGAAACTGTACCCGCACATTTTTTTGCCCCAAAGGGGTGAGTTCCAGAGAGAATTCTATTTTGCAGGTTTGGTCATTTCCGTTCTTTTTTAAATTGAGTATGGCATCTGCGTGATATTCTTTGCGATATGAGACGAGCATGTGCTTTTTGGTAATATTTTGTATATTGCTTATCATTAATCAATTCCACACTTGGCTATGTTGGCATAGTAAGCCAAAGAGCCATTAGTGGTAAAGTTCTAATCAAAAAAACCGTGAACATAGCTTTGTATATCGTTGAGATTCTGTGTGCTTATCCGGGTAAATGCTATGTGCATAAGCCCGCCGAATGGTTTGCCGGGGTTCACGCTTTGCACCTTTCCAAATACCGAGATTTGTTCTTTGTCGCCTATATCGAAGTTTATTTTGAGCAAACTTCCCCGGCGCATGAGATTGCGACTGTACAGTGCGCATCCTCCCCGTCCGATATTTTCTATCTGGCCCCGGTATCTGCGGTTTTTGTTGACCACTGCGCGTTTTTTTGCCTTCCGGCCTTTTCCCTCGGTGATGATTTCCACTTGCTGGTAGTAGGCGGGTTTGTTGAACTCTCTTCGGGGATTTTTTCTAAGCTGGTTCTGCTCGACCCTGGAGCTGTGATCCACCAGGATGTTTTTGATTCCCTTTACAGTGCGGTGTTCCCTGAGTTTTGTGAAAAAAGCATATACGCTTCCCTGATCGTGAATAAAACGGATTTTAAGGGGATCCCCTGGCCGGTATTTCATGGGAGAGCCGTCGGCGCTCATGGGGTTTTCAAACGCCAGATGACTTTCCAGATTGCCGGTGATAATACTTTGCGAGGGCGGAAAGGTTTTTGAATAAATGGTAACTTGTTGTCCCTGTTTTAAATTCTGGGTATGGCTGAGTTTCGAGCCGGTTTCGGTGTTGCTTTCCAGCCGCTGCTTTATTTCGAATACCTCGGCGACTATCTTGTTTTTATGCTCTTCCTTTAGATCGCCAGAATTGATATCGGCAATGACATTTTGCAGTATTTTATTGAGATACCCCGAATTTTCGAAAAGGCGCATAGGCGACGAAATATTCTGATCCTTAATGGCTTTTTGGAGCAATTGAATGTGGTGGTTTTCCAGGGAGTGGCTCTTGGCCACCGTCTTGAATTTTCCCTTGCTGTAGTGCTTGGCTCGGGAATCCTTGGACGGCCCCCCCCGCCGGGCGGAGAGTATTATGAGAAGTATAATCGTGCCAAATATTATTGCAGTGATTATTGAAGTAATTTTGCTGGCACGGGCAATAAACTGCAGGGGTATTAGAGTCATATCGTTTCCCCCAGCAGCAGACCGATTCCCCCAAGTACCGCATCCAATTTTTCCCTGAGGTCGTATTCCAGCAAATCGGCAAGCAAAACCCTGTCTCCATCGGAAATGCTTCGGTTTAGTTCCTCAAGAAGTCCGGATAGTTCGTCCAGCTGCTTTGTGAGTTCACCGGCCTCTTGGGACCGGGTTTCGATGGAATAATTGTTGAGCAGGCGGACAAGTTTGGCCGTCATTTCCGAAATCCTGAACAGGAAACTATACGCGTCCTTGTCTTTCCCGGTTTGCAATGCGATACCGGCATCTTCCAGATTCGGGAGCATTTCCGAGAGTAATTTTGATGTTCTGGAAAGGGCTGTTTTGGGATCGTTGAGTTCCGAAAGTCTGTCCAGCAGTATAATTCCAAGCTGTTCCAGTCTGGCTGCGAATTCGGCAACGGCGCCGGGATCATCGGGGGTTGTATCCAATTGCACGGCGGCGTTGTCCAGTTTGACAAAATCCGATGAAAATGCGGCATTGTCGAGCTGGAGCATGGCGGGAAGTGCCATGCGAATATATTCGTACTCCGACATGGCCGATGCGAATTGCCCGGCGACGGCCGGGTCTTCCTTTGTCATCTGCGCCGACAGGGTGAGCAGCAAATTCAGATAATCCATAACCGTCACCAATTGCTGTTTTTGTACGTCGTTATACGTGCCGGCTTCCAATTTAAACTCATCAATGTCGTCAAGGGCAATATGCTGCCAAGTTGATTGTTCGTTTATATTTATTTCCGTGCCGTCCACCTGTATGTCAAGGGGATACATACCTCCCTCGGCCATCCAGTTTTGAAGGGACGCAAAAATTTCCCCCAGGTTTTTTTCATTTTCCAGAGTTACGTCCAGCGCTTCATTGTTTACGATTATTTGCACATCCCCTCCCCATACCTACCGCTGCGCTCCAAAGCGGTTGCTCATCGGCAAAAAATGTATGAATTTTTTATATGTATTTTTTAATATCGGAATATTGTGGCGCGATCCTGAGCCTGTTTTAAATGAGCGAAGGAGGTCGGCACGCATCAGTTATTATTATTCTGGTTATTTAAAGCGTTGAGTCCCTGCGTTTGGGACTCAAGACTGTTTATTGCAGCCTCCATGGTGCCGAACTGTCTGCGTTGCTCAGCCTCGTATTCTTCGAGATGTTCTTCGTAATCGCTGATATCGTCATTTTGAGAGCTTATTATCCTGTCGTATCTGGATGTTTTGCTGGATAGAATTCCGCCGATTTCCACAAAGGGCTGTACCAAACTATCCATCTCGTATGCAACACCTTTGTCGGTCAGTAAATCGCCGTCGGAATCGCTGCCGAAAAGTTCTTTTACTGCGAGAAAATTATTGGACAGGGCAGTGTCCAGAACTTCTTCATTTATTTCCAGATATCCCCGAAATCGGTTGACGTTTACCCCGCCGCCTCCCTGGGAAGCGTTGGTGCTAATACCCACCTGTGCCAAAAGAGCCAAGTCCCGTCCCAGGTTGGTGTCGTATTGACTCATTGTTATATTCTGTAACCGGCTTTTCAAGGTATTCAGGGTACTGTCGCCCTGAAACATTCCCAGACGTTCTGTGTATTTTTCCCGTTCTTCGTCGCTGAAGTATTCTATTTCGTCGATAATATCCGTGTTGCTCCGGGTCAGAATATTTATGTCGCGGATTATCTGATTGTACCGCGCAACCCATTCAATGAGATTTTCCTTTACCAGTTCTCTATCCGGTTCCACGTTTATTTTAACCAATTCATCCGATTCCCGGCGAAGTTCGAGGGTTACTCCGGGAATTATATCGTCAATGCTGTTGCTTTCTCGTTCAATCCGTATACCTTCCACCTCAAGCAGCGCATCCCGCGCACTGTCAATGGCATTTTTGGGCCGTAGATCTCCCCGGGCTTCGGTATCAACTATTTCGATATTTCGCAATTCCAGGTCTTTGATGCTGTTTGGATTGCGTACATTAATCGCATCGATGCGGTTGCTTATGTCGGCAAGGGGAATTTCCACCTGGACGAAATTCAGGTTCTCGCGTACATCAGGTAGAGGGGCACTGTTGTTTCCGTCGGTAACGTAGAGCAGTTGGGATTCCTCCACTATGGGGGGGGCAGGAGGCACTTCTGTTTTGGGCAGATCAATGTGACTGGGAAAATTGGGAATCGTTATGTCGCGCAGGTTTACTGATCCCGTCGAGGGGGTATCCGGCCCGGGAGGCGTTGCGGGCGGTTTGTTGCGGTAATCTTCATTTGTGATAAGCCGCACCTCGTAGCGCAATACCATGCTGTCATTTACGTCCACAGCAACGGGAAAGGGGAGGCTGAACTCGGCTTCGGGGCCAATTTTCAAAATCTCGCCTTGGCGACTGAAGGCCTGATTGTCCAGATTTTTCGTCCATTCCCGTATTTGCGCCGTTTCCATAGCGATGCCGACATTGCCGTCTGTGGTTTCTTCAACCCATCCCAGCTGCAGAGCAAGGGTTCTGGCATCGTCCTGGAAACCCATGGGGTTGGCACTGCCCTCCCTCATTGATTCTATGAGCATTACCTGACTGCCCGGGCGATTGTTCACCACCGAGGAGCGTATCAGCTCAGCGTCCCGACGGTTCAGGGCCTGGGAAAATTCTTTTACGCTACCGCCTCTGAATCGCAGCCGCAGGGAATCATCGCCGATGGTAAAGCTGTATATGCCCTTTGGAATATCCAGTTCCCTGTCCAAATCGTCGGAAATAAAGCGATCGGCCCTGGCGGTTTGCAGTACCACAATCTCCGTCACGCCCTCCGAGGCTTCCCTGGTTGCCTGTGCCCGTATTACGCCTTCATTTTCTGAAAGGGCGTTGCGTTCGTTGAACGGGTTCTCGAAACTAAACAATGTTTTTGAGCTGTTTCCCAAATTGCTCATTCCCAGGTTCATTTCCTGCCAGGCCTTTTTTTCCTCCTGGAATGTTTCCAGTTCGGATTTCATGCGATCCAGGCGCACGCTCTCTGCTTCGACGAGTTCTTCCACCATTTTTTCGGTGTTAAATCTACTGGAAACGCCCGGTATGGAAATATCTGACATATATAAACATAATATACTTATTATTCGCCACAAATTGCAAAATTTGTGAGAGCTAATCCGCGAGATTCATTGTGATAATCTGTGAAATTGGAGAAAAGAAAAAGGAGAACAACCTATGAAACTGCGGTCGGTGGCCAGTCGGGTCAGGCTTCTTCGTCCACTAGAATGCCGAGATATTTCTGGAGACGGGAATGAAAACGCTGCAGTGCCACCGGGGGGAGTTCCTTTATTACCTTATCGGTATCCGGATCGATAACTTTCACCACAATTGATTCTTCCTTGTGATCAATTGAGTACTTGAGTTTGTGATTGAACGAAAGGTTCACGTCTTTCAATTCTTTTAAGGCCTGCTCTACCTCGCGTTCCACGTTCTCTCTGCTCGCCTGTTCTGCGGCGGCCTTTTCCCGGGATCTGTCGGCGGCTTTTATCTGACGCTGCCTCGCGACTTGGGTTTTCATTTCCGCGCGACCATTCTCACTTTGAAGAGCCACCTGCCTGCTGTCATCCGCCTGCTGTTTCGGGGGTTTCTTGATACCTTCCCTATTTTGAGTGGTAGCAGGTCGAATGCTTCCCTGTCCGACCACGCCTGAACTATTAAACGACATATTCTTACCTCCTTGTAAGAAAGTCCTCCCCGCTCCCCGATGTCGGGGAGCGGAAAGGGTAGTGGCGAAAAGAAGAGACGTCCAGATCCTTCTTTCCCTTGTGCGAACGGAGAATTCTGCCTGAAACTATTAGCCAAGCAGCTGAACAACTGACTGGGTCTGAACATTGGCCTGTGCAAGCATTGCGGTGTTGGCCTGTGTCAGAATTTGATTCTTGGTGAAATTCACCATTTCAGCCGCCATGTCGGTATCCCGAATTCGGGACTCAGCTGCCTGAAGATTTTCCGCAGCAATGTCCACCCCTTTTTGAGCCATTTCAAAGCGGTTCTGATAGGCTCCCAAGTCGGCGCGCTGCTTGTTAATGGTTGTGAGTGCAGTATCCAGGGTCCCGATAGTTTTGTTTGCTGAGACAGTGTTGGAAATGCTAATGTCTTCTCCGGTACCTTGGGGATCGAGCAGTGATTGGGCAGTCATCGATTCGATGAACACCGTCTCATTCTGATCCATGTTCGCTCCAATGTGGAACTGCATGTTCTGGTCGGTACCGCTGTCCAAAGCAAATCTACCGGTGAGCATGTTCATGCCGTTGAACTGGGCGTGGTTGGCGATTCTGTTTACTTCATCCACCAGCTGGGAAACTTCTACCTGAATCTGCATGCGGTCTTCATTTGTGTAAATACCGTTGGCAGATTGAACAGCGAGTTCCCTGATACGACCGAGAATATCACCTGTATTTTGCAGATAGCCTTCTGTTGTCTGAATGAAGGATACCGCATTACCGATATTCCGGCTCGCCTGATTCAATCCTCGAACCTGTGAGCGAAGTTTTTCCGAAACCGCAAGACCTGATGCATCGTCTGCGGCACGGGTAATGCGCTCGCCAGAACTCAATTTTTCAATTGATTTCTGGGTTTGGCTGGTTCGCTCGCCCAATGTACGGTTTGCGTACATTGCGCTCATGTTGTGGTTAATAATCATTTAACCCTCCTTGATATCTTCTCGAAAGCAATCCTTGCCTTCGGACCCGCTGTTTTACAGCACATCAGGGTGCAATCCGTTGCAGCCTGCTCCGTTCGTGCTGTTTTCAGCGGAGTGATCTAACCTGACTTCGTTTAACATCTGTTGTACAAACATAAACCCGCGAACGGGATTTCGCGGATTCCATCGCTGCGATTTATCGCATTGGGATGAATATTCTGTGTAATCGGAGCCAGCAGGTCGCTCTGCTCACAGTGGGAGTTATCAGATTTGGCAGATCAAGGAGGTACTATTTCAAAGATCACTGCAAACCAGCCGGTATTTCACGGCCAATTGCTCAACTCAAATAGTATATCACTTTCATTTACATATCAAGTATATAGTAAATAAATGAATAGCGATAAACGCAACAAGGCCTGCAGCTGAAAAAATCAAGCTGCAGACCTCATCGGGGAACGTCCGTTGTTTTATCAATGTTGTCTGTACGAGGGCTATTCCCTTAGAGTAAAACCCCTGTCGGATATTAACCGAGGAGTTGAAGAACCGATTGATTCTTCATATTTGCCTGGGCGATCATGGCGTTGGATGCCTGTACCAGAATCTGGTTCTTGGTAAAGTCAACCATTTCTCTGGCCATGTCAACGTCGCGAATCCGACTTTCCGCTGCCTGCAGGTTTTCCGCACCGATGTCGATGCCCCGAATGGCCATTTCCAATCGGTTCTGATAGGCTCCCAGGTCCGCGCGCTGCTTGTTGATTTTCTTCATGGCTGTGTCAACCGTGCCGATGTTCGCGTTTGCGGATTCGGAATTGGAAATGGAAATGATCTGTCCGTTGCCCAGTTCCCGAACGCCCAGGCCAGCAGCTGTCATGGTACCAATGAATACCTTTTCTTTTTGGTCCATATTTGCGCCGATATGGAACGCCATTTCCTGTACCGGAGCACCGGCAGCATCGGGGCGCGCAAAACGTCCCGTAAGTATGTTCATGCCGTTGAACTGTGCATGACTGGCTATGCGATCCAGCTCGTCTACCAAAGCGCTTACTTCCACCTGTATCTGCATGCGGTCTTCGGAGCTGTAGACACCGTTGGAAGACTGAATGGACAGTTCGCGGATTCTATGGAGAATATCCTGCGATACCTGAAGATATCCTTCAGTGGTCTGGATAAAGCTGATTCCATCAGAAGCGTTCCGGCTTGCTTGCTGAAGGCCGCGGATCTGACTCCGCATTTTTTCAGAAACAGCGAGACCTGAGGCATCGTCGCCTGCGCGGTTAATGCGCAGACCGGAGCTCAGTTTCTCAATGTTCTTGTTGATGTTTGCATTGTTAACGCCGTTGGTGCGCCGTGCAAACATGGCACTGAGGTTGTGATTGATGATCATCTCATCCTCCTTGATGATGATGGTTTACGCAGGCGTCCCTGCCTGCATCCGGGGCCTGGCAATTAATTCCGGGAAGCGAGAGTGCGTACAGCTATGTGCATAGCGGTGGCGACCCAAAACTGATGCCAAACCTGCGGAAAGATTTCAAATCACTGTCATTGAAATCTTTCCGCAGGGTGGGGAACCATGATTCCTCCACCTGGAACGCACTCACATCCGGATTTTCTGCATTAAAAAATATTTTTTTTCTAAAGCATTGAATTCACAATCCGATATTTAGAATAGGGGAGAGTAATTTCTCGCCGCTATCAAACAAATAAATGCCTTCCGTTACTTAGTTTCGGCGTGGTGGGTGCAAAACTTGAGAGAAAAATTGCGGAAATTTATATGCGGTTTGAAATCAGAGCTGTTCTTCCATGTAGCTGAGATACTGTATGGCAATCTGGTCTTTTTCATCCATGTCGAGCACTCGCAGAAAGTACTCCCGGGCATTTTCGAGACGTTTGAGCTTGATGCAACATATCCCCAAATTTGAAAGAATCTTCACATCCTGCCCGGAGATTTCAAGGGCATCTTCGAGCAGATCAATGCTTTCTTCGTAGCGCTCTTCTTCCATGGCGCAGATTGCCATTTCGTTGAGAAGGTCGGCACTGTTGCCGCCGCGACTGCGAGCTGTGGAAAAAGCGGTATAGGCGTCGGCGTATCGCGCGAGTCTGCGCAGGGCCCACCCCTTGAGAAACCAGGCATTCCAGACATCGGGCTGAATGTCGAGAAATTCTTCGATTTTTTGAAGCCCTTCCTTTTCCTTACCCAGCCGGATAAAGTCAAAGGCCTCGTTGAATAAAGCGTCCCTCTCAGAGCTTCCCTTCAGCTGTTCCATAAGTTCCCGTACTTCGGCTTTTTTTTCCCGATCGTCGCTGATTTTCAGGAATTTGCTGAATTCTTTTTTGGCCCGCCCAAAAGATTGCTGCCTCAAAAAGAAATAGCCGACGTACAGATGGGCTTCGGGCAGTTCAGGACGTTCGCTTATGGCCTTGAGATAGTAGTGGAAGGCTTTTTCTTCCTGTTTCCGTTGGAGATATTCATTGCCCAGTTTCCCATAACCCTGGGAGCGCTGATCGTACATGAGGGCAAGGTTGAGAGTCGCCCGGGGATCACCGGGTTGAAGACCGGTCAGGGCGAGAAAAAGTTCCTCCGCCAAATCCCAATCCTTGTTTTTGGCCTTGAGGATTCCCGTTTGGCTGAGTTCTTCCATGATTTCGGGCTTTACCGCCAGTACAAAGCTGCGGTAATAATCAGAGTGTTCGTTATGAGGATCAAAGGCGAGAATTTTGAGCATTCCCGCCAGTATCATTTCCCACCCAAGCTTTGATAATTCATCTGCTGAGGGTTCTTCTCCCAATTCAGCGGGAAGCATTATTTCCGGATTTATCTTGAAGGATCCGATATTTTTTGTTAAAGACTCGGGAAGGGAGATATATACTATTGATTTGAGATTTTCTGGTTTCATTTTTCCACCTGTGCGTGGCCGGACTATCATTTTTTGGTGCTATCGTTTTTTGGTTCTATAGTAGTTGTTGAGCCTGATTTTGTATTCGTCGGGGATAGTTTCTTCGTCAAATTGAATCGCAAAAGCGGCGAGATCCTTTCTTCCCTGAACTTCCTCAAAGCGCAGCACCTTGCAATGGAGGGTAAACAGCTCATCGGGATCCTGAAAGCGAATCTTGACCTCGGCGTTTTTGTTGACCAGGAAATGCGGTACTCCAAAAATGATAACCCGGGTGCCGCCAAAGGAAAGATCTCGCAGTATGCATTTCCGCGGAATCTCCTCAATGCTGATGCTAAAGGAATTTTTAGCCGGTATTCCAAGTTTGCGCATGGTGTCCTGTGTAATTACTATGCGCTCGTCTTTCCGCTCGTGTGCCTTGGTTTGGGCGTCCATCAGTTCCCCAAGTCTGTAAATAATTTCATCGGGAGGACGATAGACAAATTTTAAATTCATAAAAGAGAGATCGGGTTTTTCGATGTCGTAAGGGGCGTAATTGATGACCTTTGATTTCATGAAAATGCTGATGGGATTGTTTTTGTCTTTCTGAATAAAGCTGTAATTAAGACTCACGACAGAGTTTGCCGTTTCGATGATTTCCTTCATTCCCGATTTTGTATTTACGATAACCCGCGCATCATTCATGGAGCTGGAATAAATAATGCAAGGCCATTGATAGCCCAGGCAGCGCAGATGAATTCCCGTCTGATTGAGCATTAAAGCCCGGGCTACATCCTTGTTAAAGAGCATATCCTGAGTACTATAGTTTTCGTACAACCTTGTAATTTGTTGGTTCGTAACAATGGACATTGAGATAATAATATCGGATCGACCCTCGAATGGTCAACGCATGGCAAAATAGTATGGCGCAGATTGCGCCATGGTCAACGGTTTTCAAAGTTGGTGCTTTCCATCGGTTGGATCCGTCGGCACAAAGCTGTTCGCTTCCAGGCTGCTGTCCAGCTTGTCGATCAGGGCAAGGGTAATTCGCTCCGCTTCCTCCAATTCGGTGGTATTTTTCGGTTCCTGAGTGCTGCTCTTGTACTTGTACAATTCGTCTACAACCAGTATTCCCGCAAGGATTGCCAGTTTTATCGGATCTTCGGTATCCACCGTGGACTTGATTTCATCAATCTTTTTCGAGAAATATTGAGTAACTGATTCCAGGTATTCGGGGTTTTCATCCGATTCGAGAGTAAAATTTGTCCCTAGCAGATTAATTTTCATGAAGGACAGTAATCAGAAGATATCCAGCTGGCCGTCATCTTCTTCCTCTTCATTTTCTTCTTCTCCATCTTCTTCCGTTCCATCATCAGCCTGCGAAGGTTCTTCCGTTCCATTATCAGCCTGCGAAGGTTCTTCCGTTCCATTATCAGCCTGCGAAGGTTCTTCCGTTCCATTATCAGCCTGCGAAGGGGACTCAACTGAAGGATTATTATTTTGTATTTCGTCGGCTCGTTCTTCATCCTCGCGTTCATCGGCGCGTTTCCCGCTTTCTGTGACCGGTTGCCGGGCCTCCTCCGCTTTCGGAGCAACGCCTTGTACGCTAACTTCGCCGTCCCCGGGTTCCGGTTGCTCCCCATTGTCTTTTTGCCCGGCGGGGGCAGTCGAAACGGGTTCGTCTTTCAGATTTCCAACGAGGTTTTCCAGGTTATCGAGTTGTTGAAGGGCTTTAATTATCCCCTGTTCAATTTCTCCCTGTTCGTCCTTGTATTGATCGATGAGATTTTCGAGTTCTGTAATGCGGCCTTCATAATTGGTGAGTTGATTTTTTAAAAGGCGATTTTCTTTCTTGTATTGACCAAGCAATTCAACGGCATTCTGAATTTTACTTTCGAGCTGCCGTATGTGTTCAATGCGGATCATTCCCCTCTCCTGTGCGGTTCTGAATAAGCTAAGTATACGCAGTGAATTTTATTCTGTCCATAATCGCGGTATTTACCTGGTTTCGGCGTGTCGGCACATAAAAAAACTGTTCGAAGAAACCTCCGAACAGTTTACATCAGGCGAATCCGTTGACTCCTAAAGGTTCTTTTTCGCCGTTTCAACCAATGCCTTGAAAGCCCTGGCATCTTCAATGGCGAGATTGGAAAGTATTTTCCGATTAATTTCCACCTTCGCATTGTTGAGACCGTTTATAAAGCGGGAATAAGACATTCCCTCTTGCCGAACGACTGCCGAAATTCTCGAAATCCAAAGCTGTCTGAATTCGCGTTTTTTATTTTTGCGATCCCTGTAGGAATACTGCAGGCTTTTTTTCAAAGCGTCTTTTGCTGTCTTGTGCAGGGTGCTTCGACGGCCCCGGAATCCCTGTGTTTGATTGAGTATTTTTTTTCGTCGCGTTTTGCGGCGAGTACCGTCAATTGCTCTTGGCATTTTTTCTCCTCGTGATAGCGACTCCCATGCAGGATGTGATCCGCGCTGTTTATTTTACCTTTCCGCTTTTGTCGGCGTTCCGCTTCTGTCGGCGAAAGCCGAAGGCGCAGCTTGCGCTAGCCGTAGGGAAGAAGCTTTTTCACCCTGTCAGTTTCCGCCGGACTGAGAATTCCGGCCTTGCGGAGTTTTCGTTTGCGCTTTGTGCTTTTTTTCGTAAGGATGTGGCGCAGACCCTGCTTCTTGTATCGAATTTTGCCACTCCCGGTCACGGTGTAGCGCTTTGCCGCAGCTTTGCGGGTTTTCATTTTAGGCATTATATCCTCTCTATTTTTTTTTCGCCTTTGGGCTGAGAATCATACTCATAAACCGTCCTTCCATCATGGGAGACCGGTCGAGGTTGTAGTTCTCTTCTCCCAAAAGGTCGAGTACCCTCATCAGCACATCTCTTCCCAAATGTGTGTGGGCAAGCTCTCGTCCGCGGAACCGAATGGTAACCTTGCACTTGTTACCTTCCTGTAAAAACTCCAGCACATGTTTGGTTTTGAACTGAAGATCGTGGCCTTCAATTTTCGGTTGCATGCGAATTTCTTTTAACTTGACCTGTGTTTGGTGTTTTTTGGATTCGCGGTTTTTCTTATCCATCTCATACTTGTACTTTCCGTAATCTATGAGCTTGCAAACCGGTGGTTTTGCATTCGGAGCGACTTCTACCAAGTCGAGCCCTTTTTCCCTGGCCATTTCCAATGCCTGTTCGGTGGGAACGACGCCCTCTTGTTCTCCTTCGTCGTCGATAAGACGGACTTCCCTGACCCGGATTTGCTCGTTAATTCGATGGTTTTTTGCGGACAATATTCCTCCCTTTGGTATTTCCAATTTAATGGATTTTTGAGCTGATAATGTAGCATTGTCACAAAAAAAGGTCAAATGCGTTTTGAGATAGCGGGACTATTCCTCGAATTGCTATGTGTTTATGAAGTCAGCTCTTCAAGCAGAACACAAACCTGAACGGAAAACAGATTCCGCCCGCACAAAACCAGGCGCCCCCGCGTATCCAGGCATATTTCATCCACTATTCGCAGCTTCAGTTCGCCACAGAGATTCAGGAAATCCTTGCGGGTGCAAAAATGAATATTCGGGGTGCTGTGCCATGTGTACGGAAGATTCTTGTTTACCGGCATTCTGCCGCGGAACATGAGTTGTTTTCTGTTTACCACATGGCCGAAATTGGGGTAATTCACAATAATGCGTCTACCGACCCTCAGCATTTCCTTCAGAAGAAAAACCGGATCCCTGAGCATTTGCAGAGTTTGATTAAGTATGACGTAGTCGTAACTTTTACTTGGATAATCCTTGAGACCCTCGTCCAAATCTCCCTGGAATACGGACAGGCCCTTGCTGATGCAAGCTATCACCATATCTTCCTGCACATCTACGCCTCTTCCGCTGCATTCGAGTTTTTCCTCCAGCATAATGAGGAGATCGCCGTTTCCGCATCCCAAATCCAGGACACGGCTTTTGGGACGCACCAGTCGCGTTATTTCTTCATAGCTGAAACGGGTGGGATCGACGGTCATCTTTTGCCCTCCCTGGCGGATTTCAAGAATGATGAAATGATTATTTCCTGCCTGCCGGTTTCCAGCAGGAACGCATCGTGGCCATAGGGGCTGTCGAGTTCGGTATATGATACATCTTTGCCCTGCCGGATCATGGCATATACCAGATCCCTGGATTGGTACGGCGGAAAGAGCCAATCGCTGGAATAGGAAATTAACAAATAAGAGCAGCGGGAACGCAAAAGCGCTGTGTCCATGTCGCCGAATCGCGTTGAAAAATCGTAGTAGTCCATGGCTTTGCTGAGATAAATATAGGAGTTGGCGTCAAAACGCTCTACGAATTTGTCGCCCTGGTATTCCAGGTAACTTTCCACCTGAAATTGGTCAGAAAAATCAAAATTAAAATCGGCGGCGGCTTGTAGCTTTCGCCCGAATTTGATTCGCATGGATTTATCGGAAAGATAAGTGATATGACCGATCATGCGGGCGATGGCCAGGCCTTTGGCGGGCATGTTTTTTTGTCCATAGTAATTCCCGCCGTTCCAATGAGGATCGGACATTATGGCATTGCGCCCCACCGCGTCGAAAGCAATTCCCTGTGCACTGAGCCTGCTTGTTGAGGCGATGACGATGGCCGTGCGCAGCATGTCGGGGTAGGCGATGCTCCATTCCAATACCTGCATGCCGCCCATCGATCCCCCGGCAATTGCCAGCAGACACTTGATTCCGAGATAATCCACGAGTTTTTTCTGAACCTTGACCATATCCTCTATGGTAATAACCGGAAAATGCAAGCCGTAGGGATTTCCGGTTTTCGGATCGATGCTGCCAGGTCCGGTGGTTCCCGCGCATCCTCCGAAAATATTGGAGCAAATTATGAAATAGAGGTTGGTGTCGAATGCCTTTCCCGAACCTATCATACTGTCCCACCATCCCGGCGTTTTTTCTTCCGGGGAATGGCGGCCGGCGGCATGGGCGTCGCCGGAAAATGCATGAATAATGAGCACGGCATTGGATTTATCGCTATTGAGCCTGCCGTATGTCTCGTAGCGAATATTCAACGGACCAAAAAACTGTCCACTTTCCAGTTGCACCGCGCGTTCGTCGTCAAGGGACAGGTTCCGGGGCACTGCCATTCCGACGGAGTCATCCATGTTTTTGCCATTCACTATCAGTGCTCCCTGGTACCCCTGCACTTGCCCTGTTTCTTTCGCCGTGCTATTTTCTTGCCAATTGTATGCAATTGCTTCTGATTCTTTCCATGCCATTGTTTCTTGGTCACTTGATTCACGGGCACAGAGAGCAGCTTGAAAATTCAATATCACTGCGAAAGCAAAGCGTGAGAGGCGCACTTTGCGGTTTGTTCGCGGTTTTGCTGCTTTTTCTTTCCGCTCTTGTATTCGAGCAGAGAGTAACAGGTTTCTCTATCTATGTGTATTCAATCCTGAACTTTTACCTCATTCCCCTGTTGTCGGCGGTGATATCGGGATTTTCAAGTTTGTCGAAGCTCAAGACCGGGGATATTCGGACTCCATTGTATTTGCAAATTCAACTTTCAGGGTTTTTTATCGTATACAACGTCGCGGCGTATTTTATTTTCTACGCCAGTCAGGATCACATTAAACTTTTGTATGTGCCTCTTTTTTACATATTCTTCATTCCGGCGGCTGCCAAAGCAATGTGGCGGAGCATTCGCTTTGAGGATCACTGGCGTTTTTTTATGGTTCTTCTATGCGTACTTATTCTTTTTTCGGCTGCATTCGTCCAATTGCTGTACGGAATGCTGCGCGAATGGTGGGCATGGATACTCGGCATGGTGCTCATCGCGATGATAATCGTCTATGACAAGTTTTTTCAGCGTCTGGAAAGCGATATTGAATATAGGTCAAGGCTCGAACGAAACCTGAAATTTATCGTACGGCTTTTTGCTCAAAGAAAGATCAGGCAACAAAAAGGCGGGGCATGAAATCAGCTGCCGGGGTATTTACCTGTCTGTCTCTTATTTTAATCGGGGCATTGTTGGGCGGTTGTGCTCAGGCAAAAACTCCGGCCCTTTTTATTTATACGCAACCAAGTTCCGTTTTATTTGCCCAGTTCAATGTGAATTCGAGGGAAATTGATCGGGTTTTTTACAATGCGGATTACGACCTGGAACATCGGGAAATAGAAGATGCGGACAGCGTTGCTGAATTCGGGCCGGAGTATTTTACGGGGTTTCCGCTGGTGATAGCGGGACCCGGACTTGGTGCCGCTATCACGTCCATGCTGGATAAACTGGACGGCAATGTGCGCCTGCTCTATTTGGGGGAAACCCCGGTAAAGGACGTGCGGCTGGTGGGCACATTGGTTTTGCCCGATATCGCCGATCCCGATTTCCGGCGGCAAATTTCCGGTTCGCCGACCGGATCCTGGCTTCTCTATTCAGGCAGCTTTCTGGAAGAAAACTATTCGGCGGAAAGTGTTTCCAATCTTTTGGGTCTTTTTTCGCCTCAACATTTATTAAACATGGACGGGTCGGGCGCGGCTTCTTTGGCGGAGCTGGTTCCTCCGCCGCCAACCGATAAGGGGGAGTCGCCTGAACGACCCGGCGCATTCATACTGGCCGATCCGCTGCAAATCGGCGATTATATTTCCCAATTCAACGAGGAGACCCACATCCAGGTATTCGCGGCGTACATAAGCGATGATTATTTTCTTGCGGGAGGTTTTCCGCTGGATCCGTTGGTGCTGCTTTTTGAGTCTCTGCAAGAAATAGAAACGTCTGACGCAAGAGAGATAGTCGTATACCTCCCTTTTCGGGCCAGGAAATGATAAATTCAAAAAATCATGTGCTCCGGTCTATTGCAATTGCCGATAAAAAGAGTAAGATGAAATGAAACGAAACCCGTCTTATCTATCGTGTTTGACAGATAAATAAGAGACACCATATAATTTCGGCGTAGACATTAGCGGTTTACGATTTGTTTTCAAAGGAGTGGAGAATGAGACGAGGCAGTGCTTTTTTACTATGCCTGATGGCTCTGATATTTCTACTTGCTACAAACCTGTTCGCGCAAAATAATACAGAGAACTTCCAGTCTCGTATAATTGAGCGATTTGACGATCCTGTGGGTACCAAGCTGTATAGTACAAGGCAGAACTTCAGATGGATTGTCAGGGGAAGCAAGTTTATTAACGAGAAGTTTATTAACGAGGAGGGGTATCTCAATCCAAAATGGGTCGAGACCTATCCCGATGCCTTGTTCACCCGCAATAACCCGTTGCTTGAAGGTGTTACGGCGAGGTCTTTGGGCGTGGAGGCGGCTTTCAATCGAACCGGATATAATTATCTCGAATTTATTCCCGTTGCTGATGAAAAGGACGAAAACGGAAAGCCCGTTCCACAGGGCATACCGATTCCCGGTGACGTGAAAAACCTGGATTTTTGGGTTTGGGGATCAGATTACAATTATTACATGGAAATACATTTACAGGATTATCGCGGAATGAGCTACACGCTTCCCATGGGAACCATTAAATTCCAGGGGTGGAAAAACCTGAAGGTGGCCATTCCATCATACATTCCCAAGAAGGTGGTTTACGTTTCTGAGGATCAGGGGGCGAAACCTGAGCGTCGGGGTGTGGAACTGGTAAAAATAGTCTTGTGGACGAATCCGGGCGAAAATGTAAGTGGATTTTACGTATACCTGGATCAGATCAAGGTATTCACCGACTTATCCGAACATCAGTTCGATGGTGGCATACTGGCTGATCCCGATGAGGTTGAAAACCTTTGGAATGAGGGGGTCAACTAATGAAAAATTCAGGTTTTCTTTTAATCGCATTTATACTTCTTTCGACTGTTGTATTTGCACAATCAACTGAGACAGATCCCTCCCGGATCGGAGCAGATACGGCTCAGCAGGCTTTGAAGGAAATATCGGTATCCAAATTCGAAAATCCCGGGTTTTGGTCGGTTCATATTCCCATGGATTCAGGGATTATTTCCCACAAAGGGCTTGAGGGAGGCCCCGATGAAAAAGAACCCATAGAAGGCGAAGAAGAGGCGAATATTGACGAACCCGACGACTCCGTATTAGGTGTCCGGGTCGATTATTTGCGTCGTGGCAATACTACTATTTCCATTGCGCCCACAAGACCGATACAAGTTCCCGGAATAACCAAAACTATTTCCGTATGGGTGGTGGGGCGTAATTTTAATCACCTGTTGAATGTAGTTGTAGAGGATTTCCTTGGTCGCAGGTCGGTATTGCCCATGGGTACGCTGAACTTCTCCGGTTGGAAACGGCTTACTGTGGCGGTTCCTTCCACGGTGGAGCAAAAAAACTCCCATTATACCAATCAGGAGGGAATCAAGATCGCCGGATTTACCATTGAGCCCAGTCTCCTGGAAACCTACGGTACCTATTATGTGTACCTGGATGACCTGCGGGTGTGGACCGATCTTTTCTCGGAAGAAACCAAAGATAAAGACGATATGGTAGACGGATGGTAGGATACAATAAGCAGCTTCCAGTATAGGCAGAACTGCCTGAAGAAAAAACACGGCTCCAAAAGGCCGTGTTTTTTTGTGGGTAGACACCTAAAAAACTTTACAACAGTAAAATTACCGGGATACACTTGGGTTTAATGAAAAACACTGAAAAGGTTTTGCGGAATTCGCAATTTTTTCTATCATTGAAAAATGAGGACATCTCTAAAATTGCACCTCATTTCAAACTCGTCAGTTTTAGCCGGGGCGATGTCATTCTCCACGAAGATGAAATAGCCGACCGGTTTTTCGTCATTGTCGAAGGGTCGGTGGAGGTTTGGAAGAACCATGCCACGGAAAACTCCGCGAGGTTGGCGGTAAAGAGCCGGGGAAATATTTTTGGTGAAATGGCTCTGATAGACGACGAGCCACGGAGCGCGACGATTGTGGCCACCGAAGATTGCAAGGTGCTCCAGGTACACAAGTCGGATTTTTACAAACTCAGCGAGACACATCCAGTGATTATTTTCGCGGTGTTGCGGGCGTTGAGCAGAGCGATTCGACAGAGCAATGACAGTTTTGTCGCAAGCCTGAGCAAGCAGAATCAGGAGTTGCAACAGGCCCTGGAAAATCTGAAATCCACCCAAAAGGAACTTATTCGCGCTGAACGCTTTTCCAATCTCGGTAAGCTTTCGAGCCTTATCATTCACGATCTGAGAAATCCATTGTCGGTTATCAAGGGCTACGGCGAAATGCTGCAGATATTATACGATGAGTCAGATGAGGTACAGGAATTTTCTCGCAAAATAATTCAGGAAGCGCTGCGATTAAATCGTTTCGCCCAGGAGTTGCTGGATTACAGCCGTGGAGATGTGAGACTCGTTTGGGTCTTTACATCGTTTCCAATGATTTTTCAAAAACTCAAACAATATCTCGGTGCGGGTTTTTCCAGCGAAGGTATGGAACTTAAACTGGAGTGCGATTGCACCAAGCCGTTTTACGCCGATGAGGAGAGGCTGCTGCGGGCAATGCTCAACCTTTGCAATAATGCCAGAAAGGCAATGGATCGCGGCGGGACATTGGAAATTCGGGAAACATGCACCAACGAGGAGCTGGTGGTGCTCATAAAAGACGATGGGCACGGAATGGATGCGGACGTGCTGAGTCATATATTCGAACCCTTTTATTCTTCCTCCCACAGAGGCGGAACCGGCTTGGGCATGACCAGCGTAAAGACCATAATCGAAGCCCACGGAGGTTCGGTAAACATAGAGAGCGAACCGGGAAAGGGAACCTCTGTTACGCTGGTAATTCCCCGCAACGAGGAACTGCCCGAATAAAGTTTTGCCGAACCTGCGCCTGTAATTCTTTCATGTCGATATCTCTCAATCTGGAAAAAAAATCGTAAACGTATTGGACGTTGGCCGGGCGATTCGGCTTTCCACGTTTCGGGATCGGCGACAGGAACGGAGAATCAGTTTCGAACAATACCCTGTCTATAGGCACTTTTTCGGCAGCTTCGCGAATGGCGTGGGAGTTCTTGTATGTGAGATTTCCCGCGAAACTGATGTACATTCCCATATCCAGGAATTCTTTCATAATCGTGGAATCCGATGAAAAACAGTGCATTATTCCGCAGCTGGGGGCGGTTTTTAATATGTCTATAATTGCATGATCCGCCTGTCTGTTGTGGATAATTGCGGGAAGCTGATATTTCCTGGCCATCTGTAATTGGGAATCGAACAGCTTTTTTTGTTTTTTTTCCGTTCCATAGTTCCAGTGAAAATCCACACCCGTTTCTCCCAGGGCTACGAACCTGGGATTCTCGAGCTGCTTTTCAACTGCGGCTTCCAGAGATAACAGGAGCTGGTCGATATTTTCTTCATCGGCGTGACTGGGGTACAGGCCAATGCTGTATCCAAATGAATTTCCGAAGCTTTCCAGTTTTGCGGCCCGTTTATCGGCGTCGAGGTGATCAAGCCCCACATCAATGCCTCCGAAAACGCCCTGTTCTTCCGCATGGGACAGTATCTCGTCGGCCTGGGTGGCATTGGCGGTTTGGGTGGCATTGGCGGCCTGGGTTGCTTGGGCGGCCTGGGTTGCTTGGGCGGCCTGGGACTGGATGACAGCGAGATGGAAGTGACTATCGATAAAAAAAGAATTGTTCGGGTTTTGTTCCATTCTGCAAATATAGCAAATGCTTGACCTGGATTTAAAGGCTATAGTACTCTGCTGGCTAAACTCGCCGGAGTGGTGGAATTGGTAGACACAGGGGACTTAAAATCCCCCGGCTTTAAAAAGCTGTACGGGTTCAAGTCCCGTCTCCGGTAAATCAAAAAGGACTTTGGTCTTTTTGATTTACCTGGCGGAAAAATGGACGCGAACCCAAGGCCGGGGAGCCGGTTGGTTCCGTACACGTTATTTCCAAGATGTCAGGCGGACGCGAACCCAAGACCGGGGAGCCGGTTGGAGTAGATTTGTGAAGGGGGCCAGAGGCGAACCGGTGCAGAACCGGTGTATGCTGAAGTTCGGTGTCAGGTCTTTCAGGGTAGTCATTTCAATGCGTCTTCTTCGTTAGCTGCCGAGAATTTGGTCTTCATCAGTGTAAAGTAATCGTGGGCCTCTTCGGTGCTTATCTCGCTGTCCGGTTCGCGAATGTCTATAAGTTTCTCTGGAATCTCCTGCACGAATGGGCTGATCTCCTGAATGGAGAGGTCTCTCAAAACCTTTCGTTGACCGCATGCCGTGAGATAGAGTTTTAGTTTCGCCCTGGTCAATGCGACGTAAAATAATCTACGCTCTTCCTCCAGATTATCGTCGTAGTCACCAGCGTCGTTTTCTTCCAGACTTCGTTGGTGGGGGATGATATTTTTTTCGACACCTGCGATAAAAACGACGTCAAATTCCAGGCCCTTGGCGGAGTGAATGGTCATCAAATTTATTTTCCCCTGTTCTCCCCCCTCGTCTTCTTTTCCGGAAAGGGTAATGCGATTGAGGTAATTAAAAACGCCGGGATTGGAATTGTCGGGATTTTTTTCCCATTGATCGATGGACGAGCATAAATACTCGATATTTTTCCACCTGAATTTGGCGATTTTTTCCTTGTTTTGAAATTCTCCCACCAAGTATCCCCAATAATCAATTTTGGTGAGGAGCGAGCGCAGAGTAGCGGCGATTTCGCCTGGCTTTAGCAACATGGGTCTGAACTCATCTGCGATGGTCAAAAAATCCTCAATATCGGCCTTGGATCGTTTGGGAAGCTTGCTGTCCTGGGCGAAGGCCAGTCTTTTCATCGATTCGTGGAGGCTGATGGACTGGCTGTCGGCCAGTTCGGTGATTTGTTCCAGGCTCCTCTTGCCGATGCCTCTGCGGGGGGTATTTAAAATGCGCAGAAGGTGTATATCGTCGTCCGGATTGCTTATAAAGCGCATATAGCTAATCATGTCCTTGATTTCCGCCCGTTCGAAAAAACTCGTGCCTCCGGTCATGCGATAGGGTAACCTGCGCGACATAAGCTCTTCTTCTATGGATCTGGAAAGGGCATTGGTTCTCAGAAGAATGGCAAAATCGTGATAGTGTATGCGTTCCTTTAGATTCAGGGTCTGGATGATATCGCAAATCATTTGGGCTTCCTGCCGCTCGTCCTTGGGTTGGTACAGTTCGATCGGTTTGCCTCCCTCGCCGCCGGTCCAAAGCGCCTTTACCTTGCGATTTTTGTTGTTGCTGATGAGGCTGTTGGCGGCGTCGAGTATGGTTCCCGTGGACCGGTAGTTCTGTTCCAGTTTTATTTCAGCATGTCCGGGAAAATCAATTTCGAAATTCCGGATATTGTCGAAGTTTGCTCCTCTCCAGGAATATATCGATTGGTCGTCGTCTCCCACCACGCATATGTTTTTATTTTTGTCTGCAAGGAGCCTCATGAGTCGGTATTGTTGGGTCGAGGTATCCTGAAATTCGTCCACCATTATGTAGCGGTATCGGGTTCTGTATTCGGCCAGAACTTCCCCGTCATTTTCCATAAGATCGATGGGAAGTTGAATGAGATCGTCAAAATCCAATGCATTGTAGAGTTTTCTGTGGCTTTGATATTCCTGGAAGAGGGGTGCCAGGGTTTCGTCCATATCGTCGTCATTCCAATTGCGCCGGCCTGTTTTTATTTTGGAAAAGCAATTCATGCAATAATTGAAATCCAGGTTATCGATGTTCCATTTTAGCTCCCGGGCGCATTCGCGGACCAAACTTTTTTGATCACTGCTGTCGTAAATGCTGAAGTTTTCCCTCCACCCGAGCTTGACGATGTGCTTTTTGAGGATATTTAGGCCAAATGCGTGGAATGTCGATACGGTGAGCAGCGGAAGTTTGCGTCCCGCAAACTCCTTGATGCGATCCGACATTTCCCGGGCCGCCTTGTTGGTGAATGTCAGGGCAAGTATGGAGCTTTGCTTAATACCCTTGTCGATCATGTTGGCGATGCGCTGGGTGATAACTCTGGTTTTCCCGGAACCTGCTCCGGCTATAATCAAAAGCGGGCCGTCAATGGTTTCCACGGCGCGCTGTTGTTCGGAATTGAGTAACGCTGGCATCGTGATGTTGTACCACGGCCCGCCAGTCAATGGAAAGACGCTAACCGCCGGTGCTCATTTGTTTTTGTATGCGGCTAAAATATATGGGGCCGCGACCGTCTGCCCTGTCCGGTAATATAATATAACCTCGCTCCGTTTGCTCGATCCGGGGCGGCAGGTCCGAATGGTACTCTGCGTTGTCGGGCCGGATAGGGGCCGAGCCCTTTTTGCCAATGCGATCCATGGCGCGTTCAATTACCTTGTCATTTTCAAGTGGCGAAAGGGAACAGGTCGAGTACAGCAGAAATCCCCCCGGTCTCAGGGCGGTTATGGCCGCGAGCAAAAATGCGTATGCCTGTTGCGCCAGCCTTTTGCTTCTGCCGGGACTCCAGGTCATAAGGTGTTTTGGCTTGTGAAGCAGATGGCGCTCGGAGGAACAGGGAACATCCAGGAGAATTCGGTCGTAGGCATTCTGTTCGTAGAGGCCCCATTTTCCCGCGTCGTGACCTGCAATGGAAACCGCCTGGTATGCGCCCGACGGTAAATGTTCCTGGAGTACGCCGCGCAAGCGCGCTCGCCTTTGCCCCGAGCGTTCGTTCGCCGTATAGTCAATAGTGCCCGGCGAACCTCGTTCAAGGAGTTGGGATAATAGCACCAAGGCCTTTCCGCCGGGTGCTGCGCAGAGATCCAGCACCCGCATGCCGGGCCGTATTCCCAGAAACCTCGCAGCTACGAACGAGGCTTCATCCAGAAAATAGCTTTTTTCCAGGCCGGAGCTGAGTTCATAATAAAAAATCTTCCCGAGCAGGGCTTCCTTTAATGTGGGCCAACGTTGCCCGTATACTCCGGAATAAAATGCTTCGAATCCCGCCGGCCCTCCGTTATTGGGAACGCCTTTCTTTTTGTTTCTTGCCATTGTTTCGAACTTGGTACGGAATAGTTGGAGGAGCATAGTTGACAGGGGGCATGGCGGTCCGTAGTATTTGAGCCACTACGGCAATTTTATCGAAATTAATAATAATGAGCAAATAGTTTTCAGGAGGGAGCATGGAAGCCGCAGCAATTATGGAACGCGCACGTGAATATGTGGCGGGCGAACGCCACGTAGCATTCCAGGCTGAAATTGACGAACTGATAAGCAATGGAAAAAACGAGGAATTATTTGAGCGCTTTTATACCGACCTCAGCTTCGGCACCGGAGGGATACGGGGAGTAATGGGCGGCGGATTTAACCGGATGAACCCTTTTGTTATTCAACGCACCACCCAGGGACTTGCCAATTACCTGTTGAAACAGGGCGTAAAGGACGCCAAGGGCAGGCTTTCGGTGGCCATTGCATACGACTGTCGCAATAATTCGCCTCTGTTCGCACGGACGGCGGCCAGAGTATTGGCCGGCAACGATATCCATGTTTATCTTTTTTCGGATTTGCGTCCTACGCCCGAATTGAGTTTTACCGTCCGCCAACTTGAGTGTACAGCGGGCATTGTGTGCACCGCCAGCCACAATCCCAGGCAGTACAACGGATACAAGGTATATTGGCAGGATGGTGCCCAAATAACCCATCCTCACGATTCGGGGATTATTGAACAGGTAAAAGCTGTAACGGGCGACATAAGGGATGCTGACCTGGATGAAGCCGTTTCAAAAAATTTGGTTGAATATGTAAACGCCGATCTGGATAACAAATTCGTCGAAATGGTGAAGAGACAAATAGTCCGGCCGGACATGCTCATGGAGGGATCTGAGAACCTCAAGGTTGTATACACGCCTCTCCACGGCACCGGAACAATGTTCATTGAACGGGTAATGAACGAATTGGGGGTTCATTTAATCGTCGTTCCCGAGCAAAGGGAGCCAGACGGAGATTTTCCAACGGTCGAGTATCCCAATCCCGAAGAGGCCGACGCAATGAAGCTTGCTCTTGAACTGGCAAAAAAAGAATCCGCCGGTCTTGTCATCGGTACCGATCCCGATGCCGATCGCGTGGGTATTGCGGTGAAAAACGGCGACGAGTACCAATTGCTCAATGGAAATGAACACGGGGTACTGCTGGTTGATTATATTCTCGGGTCGATGAAAGAATTGGGCACCCTGCCGCCGCGTCCGGCTTTTGTAAATACCATTGTGAGTACAGATCTTCAGCGCAGAATTGCCCAAAAATACGGTGCCGAGACCTTTCAGACTCTTACGGGATTTAAGTGGATTGCGTCAAAAGTTCGCGAATTCGAACAGTCGGGCGGACCTCAATACGTACTGGGAGGCGAAGAAAGTTATGGATTTATGATCGGTACCGAGGTACGCGACAAGGACTCGGTAACCGCAACTGTTTTATCCGTCGAAATGGCTCTTTACTATCAAAAGCAGGGCAAAACCCTGTTGCAGCGGCTGGAAGAAATACACCAGGAATTTGGCTATTACCGCGAGAGCCTCATAACAAAATATTTCGAAGGAGCTGACGGAATCCGACTAATGGATGGAATGATGGCCAGGCTGCGTGAGAATCCTCCCAAAAAAATCGGCGGCATGGACGTACTGATGATGAAAGATATTTCCAACGGCACGAGCCTGGATTTGTCTTCCGGCAAGAAGAAAAAAGATATTGAGCTGCCGTCTTCCAATGTGCTGCAGTTCCTGCTGCATGACGGCAGCGTCATTTCCGTCAGGCCTTCGGGAACCGAACCCAAGATAAAGTTCTACACCTCCGTAAAATCCGTTGCGGGAGAAACTATGGAAAAGGGAAAGAAGGATGTGGCGGCAAAAATTTTGGCCATTGAAGCATTCGCAGAAGAGGTAATAAAAAATTTTGGCTATTGAAGCATTCGCAGAAGAGGTAATAAAAAATTTTGGCCATTGAAGCATTCGCAGAAGCGCTCATGGAAGAGGTAACCAGCGAAGTCACCTGCGGGTGAAGTTGCGCCAAACGCACAGCCCCGGGTGTCGTTCAACCAGCGAAGTCACCTGCGGGTGAGGCTGGGTCTGTCGGGCACTGTCTCTGCGGCGCTACGGCTCTTTGCCACAGGGAAAGGACATGCGGCGCGAGGGCTCTTTACCATGAGGCAAGAACATGGTAGGTAAAACACATGGATCTCAATAGCTCAGTCAGCGATCTGACATTTGTTGCATTTGATTTTGAAACGACGGGCCTGAATGCGGGCAGCGACAGAATAATTGAATTCGGAGCGGTAAAATTCACCGGGAGCAAGGTGCTTGAGGACTTCGGCGCACTGGCCAATCCCGGGATCAGCATACCCGAACAAGCGACGGAAATTTCGGGCATCACCGATGAGATGGTCGCCTCCGAATCCTCGGTGGAAGAGATTTTGGATCCCTTTCTCGAATTTATGGGAAACTCGGTGTTAATCGCACACAACGCGAATTTTGACATGAGGTTTCTGCGAGTCGCTCTTTCGGGAAGCGGCAGGGCGGATGTGAAGAATCTCTTGATCGATACCCAGCAATTGGCAAGGAGGGCTTTTCCCGGACAGAAAAGTTATGCCCTGCAAAATCTCGCGAGCTTTCTGAATTTCGAATTAAACAATGCCCACCGAGCGGTGGATGATTCCATACAGTGCATGAAGCTTTTTAACGCATGCGTGCAAAATTTGAGCTTTATGGGTGAGATAAGCTTGAAAGAGGTTATCGCGTAGCCGATATTCGGTTGCCTGCCGAGAATGTTGCCTGCCGAGAATGTTACCTGCCGAGAATGTTACCTGCCGAGAACCAAACAC
>JACSEG010000033.1_pt1 | contig 26451 bp, 31 predicted proteins | sample 8225521 | NCBI WGS metagenome assembly JACSEG01 (sample SAMN15705060, study PRJNA637333) | viral metagenome | isolation source: viral RNA from sea star tissue | host: Pisaster ochraceus | place: USA:Santa Cruz | collected 2018
CCTGTTCCTTTTTGGATTGTGTTTGATGATGGATATACTGGTGAACCTTTAGTGCTGTATTCGGCACCAAATAATGCTACTCCGTGTTCTGTAGTCGCACCACCATCATCTGTGTATTCATAGAACCAATCATTGGTTTGTCCGTCAAACTCGAATGATGCTGTATTTGCTGTTGAACCTGAATCCTGAACAACTAAACCCGCATATCTCTCTGTTGGTGTATCATTATTTAGGATGATATAAGCATCACCAATGATTTTAGCTGAACCTGTAATACTCTGTAGGAAACCAATACTTGCTGATTCAAATGAAGCAAATGAAGCTGTAATGCTATTTGCTACTAAACTTGGAACTACTACTTCATTATCCTTTGTTGTAGATAATCCATCACCACCTATTACAACACTATTTAAGTGTGATGATAAGTTATTTCTACCACCTACAACTACGGCTGTTGTTGCTTGGACATCATTTAAATAACCTGCTACGATACCTGAGGCATCACCTGAAGTAATATCATTTTCCTGTCCTCCTAAAATAACATTTCTATCTTGTCCTGAAGCAATAGCATGTCCTGTTCCACCTACAATAACACTATATCTACCAATAACATTATTACTCGCACCACCAACTACACCTGAGTAGTTAGCATTTGCTATATTAGATGAACCACCTACAACAAATGAAGCATCACCACTAGAGATTCGGTTATCAAACCCACCTCCCATAAAGTTTCTTTCACCACCTTGTATTCTACTAAATCTACCCCCAGCAATAACAGAGTTGCCAGCACTAGTAGTATTAAGTATACCACCTATTACAGCACTATCAGTGCCTGTTGCTGTGTTTCCTCCATCACCTGTAGCTATACTACCATCTACATTTACACTACCTACTACATTTACACTACCTGTTAGGTTAATGTCTTCTGTAGCTGTGTTTCCTGTATCTAATACAGATTGTAATGATACTCCACCTTCTAAAGCTATTGCTAATGAAGCTGTTTGGGCGTATGATGCTGAAGTAGCTGTATCGGCATTACCTTGTAAATCACCAATAAATGTAGGTGCTGTAATATCATTTTGTGAATCAACACTACCTGTCATTTGAATCCCTAGATTCGATACCTCGACTTTATCAGCTGTTCCTCCTTGTAATGTTAGTTTAGCAGTTGTTGTTCCTGCTGTAATAACAAAGTTTGCCCCTGCTACGTTAGAAGTAATGGCAGAACCACCATATACCCTTGTGCTAGATGCTATTGGGACTTTAAAACTATCAGCTGTAATGCTAGTAGAAGTAGTATCACCATTATTGGTAATGTCTTGTAATGTTAAATCATCCGCGGAACTACTCACAGCAAATGATGCTGTCGTGGCAAATGATGCTGATGTAGCGGTATCGCTATTATCCGCGTGAGATGCCGAAGTAGCCGATGAGGCTGTAATGTCTAGATTGTCGATGAGACTTCCTGTCCCATCCGTTAATAGCGAACCACTTATTTGGACTAATGCCTCGTAAGTATCCTGTATCGCCTTGTTTGTTAAGTTAACTCCCATAGTTCTTGATGGTTTAAGTTATTAAGGTATTTTGTTTGTTTTCTGTGTTGGAGGAGGTAAGTATGGATAGCGTGAATCTGCTATATTAATACCTGCGTCGATAGCACCTCTTAAATGTGGATAATATCCGTCGTTAGCAAACACAATAGGAGAACGATATTGAATGCTGTAATCAGGTAGCTGTTCATATAGTTCTGTTGTGCGTTGTGTCTCTGGGAATAAGTTAGAGTTAGTAATGATATAGTTAGTTAACTTTTCACTATAAAACTCTGCTTTATTTTGTATAGATTGTCTACGGCTATTATATTTCCTTTCATCTACTTGAATGCTATTTTCTCCACCTGTAGGGATAAGTAAACCATTGTTTCTGTCCCTTGTGTATATAGCTTCCTCAATGTAGTAATACGCCCAATATAATAAGGCATTTTGTATATAGTCGTTTAACAATGTTTCATAGTTAGCATTAGTAAATGTTCCACTATCAACTTGCGTCATTAATGAATCATATAATAACGTTCCTATAATACGTTGTATTTCAATGTCTTGTGCTTCACGAATACCATTTTTCATCAATGCTGTATCAACATTGTCGTTCATATTGGTGAACTCCCTTACTTTGGTTTCGCTGATTAAAAATGTATTAGTCATCTGTTGCTTCTATTATATCGGTTTCTATTTCATCCTCTAACATAGCATCAACTCCAGCATCAGCATCCTTAGAAGTAATAACATCTACTTCTGTCTCACCTGTATCTAGAATCTGTTTTTGTTCTACACCCAATACAATATCAATATTTGGGTATTTCATTTCTAACATTTCCTCAAATACACCTAAAATATCCTGCTGGTATGGCTTGATAACCATATTAAGGAATAATGTATAAGCATCTAGCATTTCATTTCTGTTTCCTAGACTACCGGGCTGTGCGATTCCTACCAATAAAGGAGATGTAATGCGGTGTGCTGTTAAAATCTTTTGAACTACCATATCATTAATAGTAGTGTAATAACCATCCGCTGTTGAAATAGGGATTGGTTCAATATCAGGTTTCATATCTCTGTCTGGGACATCCATATAGAACATTTGTCCAGCTTGTGAGGTTCCTTGATATTGTAATCTAAGTTGATTTTCAATAGCACGTCTATCATCATCACTAGCGTTAGTATATGTTGTAATCGCTAATGAAGGTGTCATACCATTTTTTAGGTTGTTTACGTGGAAGTTATCTACTTCGGTATCCAACTCAATCACTTTTAAAGCACCTACATACTTTGGTAGTGGGTAGTAATGCTGATTTGGGTGATATGGTTTGTAATAATATAGTTGTGATGGTTGTTCGTCTCGTTTTGATGGGTTGTATGCTGGCATCTCTAATGCTTTAGTCAAATCAACCTCATACTTTCCTCTAGTATCCCAATCTCTAGCTATATAATATGATTCACATTGTCCTCTATGGTTGGCTTCCTTAGCACGAACCGATGAAAAAGGAATGTGGTATATTTCGCTTATTTTTGTTCTCGCTTTATTGTAAATCACTTCTAAAGCAAATCCACCGAATAGGTAGTAATCCTTTGCTACTTTAGCAAAAGTATCGTTCCACGATTCACCCATTCTATTTGCTGAATCTAATACGAAGTCAGGTTCAGCTGTTAACCCATCACCTTTGATTGCTTCTACAATCGCATTAACACAAGTCTCGTGTGTAGATGAGTTATTAAATAGTTCGACTAAGTAATCTGGAAAGTCATTGTATTCTCCAAACTTAACCATATCCTTAGCAATAGATTCAGCACCAGATTTTCTGGCACCATCTACCTTATATGATAGGCTGGAGAAATGTAGTTTGTTATTTTCGTTATTATCCATTGTAAGTAGTATAAGCACCCATCTCATTAGGTGATTCGTATGTTGTAAAGGCTACATCATTGGAACCGCTTACATATGCCCTCATAGAACGCAATAAGCCACCAACACGCTGGAATGTTCCAAAGTCATTCCACACATCAGTGATAGTTTCCCATTTATTTGAGGTTGTGCCCCATAAAGCTGGTTCGAATGAACCGCTATAGATATCGATAGTGTATTGTCCTGTATTTGCTGGGACTTCACTACCGCTGATTATTCCTATTCTATATTTACCTTTAGTTTGGTTTACATCGAAATCGATTTTGCCACTAGATAAATCATAGTCTTGGGAATATTCAAGCAATAAGGAATCCACACTCGCCGTTGTGTCGAGATGGATTGCTACATTTTGGGCAGGATTAGATTTGTTTAATCTAAGCATAGTTCTTGATGTTAGATTTATTTTATTTTAGGTTGGGGGGCTTTTAAACCCCCCGTCCTAAACTTTATATAGTATCGGTTTATTAACCGATTGTGATTCCTGACAATACAGCCGTTAAATCACTACCGCTAATCTCGCTAGCGGGTTCTGGTTCTTGTCCAACGAAGTTGAGTGAATATCCATTCAAATCTCCAAATGCGGTTCCGGTAGCACCGGTTCCACCTGTGAGTTGTAAACCATTTTCCTGTCCTAAGTAGAAGAACTTACCTACACCATCAACAGAACCATTGTTTGTTTCAACAATGACTTTGAGGTTAGGGTTCTGTGCTAGGACTTTCATTTGATTTCTAGTCGCAGATTGAAGTTTAAAGAAGATAGCATTAACACTTTGTTCGTAGAAAATAGTTCCATTTTCTGGAGTTGAAGTGATGGTTTCTGTGTAATCACTTGTTTGACGGAATAGTTCGAACTTATAGAACGAACCACTACCTGACATAGAGTCGATTAAACCTTCACTAGCATCCGTAATGGTATCTACAGAACCAGAAAGAATGTATAGATTTTTTATACCACCGCTATTATCGCGACAGCCTAAAGTAAATCCTGATGTAATATCACAAGTTGACATAATGTTTTCTGGTTTTAAGTGTTAATATTAGGCGATATTCGAAACTACGAATGAGGGATACGCTATTTGAACCCCAAGTTTCATAGACAATCTGTGTCTTAATGAATCGGTGTTAATATCATACCACAATGCGAAGTTATCTACATCACTTACTAAGTCAGTTCCAACTACGATTTGCTTAGCTGGTGCGATAATCATACGATTAGACGAACCTAAACCAGCAGTTCCTACTACACGAACGTTTTGGTATGGGTAAACCATATCCAATACACCACCTCTGTTAGCAATGCTATCTGGGTTGAAGTAGTATGAGTTAGCACCTCTTACAGAAGCAACAAACTTACGGAAGTTAGATACAGACATAAACAACGTCAAATCCTCTCTATCAGCAACATCAGTTGGGATAGCATCAATCATTGTGTCTAAGTCAGCAAGTGAAGCTGTTGTAGCACCTGCTACCTCAACAACGCCTGTTCCAGCACCTGTTAACTCTAATAAACCAGCTGAACAATCAGCAGACGAAGTAGCATTCCAAAGGAACGTATCGTTCTTCTTTTTCATTTGGTTTACGATTAACTCACTATAAGTTTCAGCAAGTTTCCAAGTAGTGTTGTATGAACCAGCATCTAGAGACGAAATACCTAAGTATTTTGTATCCAAATCTTTCAAACATAGAGAATCGAATGATTGTCTACCCCAAACTTGAATATTACGTTGTGTGAATGTTGCTGAACCTGATGGCGTAGTAGCACATCCGTAGCCTTCTTGAACTACTAAATCAACCTCAAAAAGGTTTAATGGTTCGATATATTTAATACCTTCTTGAACGGAGGTATATTCCGCTGTATTTCCCGTATACACGATTTTTGGGACGATTTTACCCGCTACTTCATTAGAGAAATCACCGAGTGCTGATACGTTTAAACTCATTTTTTAAGTTTTAAAAGTTATTGTTATTTATTTTTTTGAAAATCTCTCCATAACAGCATCGAATCTAGCTGAGTTGAATACATCAGCTGTTGGTTTCATTGCGTCGTCATTAGACATCATTTCTGGCATTGCCTTTTCTGTTGCTGGTGAATCATCGTAATCAGCCATTTTAGCTTTAAGTGCTTCCATTTCATCCTTAATAGATTTCATTTCGGCAGATACAGCTTCCATAATAGCTTTTACCATTTCCTCAGCGGATGCTGGCATTTCATCCTCTTCTTCCATTTCCTCCTCGTCGGTTTCCTCTGCCATTTTTTCGACATCTACACCTTCGATTGCTTCTGGTTGTTCAACATCGCCGTCAACAGCAAGTTCTTCACCTTCACGTTCCTCGATTTCAGCTTCGCTAGTGTATTCAACAACTTTGCCGTCCTCAACTTTAATCACCGCCCCATCCTCTAAACGATGTTCTCCGTCAGGTGCTGTAAGTTCTTGTCCGTCTGCTGTTTTTACTCTAACTTCGTCGCCTACTTCGATTTTGTCGCCTGGGAATAGGATAGTGAACGCTTTATTTTCGTCCATAATCTCACCAAATACTTCATTTGATGTTTCCTCAGCAACTACTTCTGGTGTAGCTTCTGTCAATGAAAAATGTTGCTTTACTAACTCTTTAAGTTCGTTGCTAGTCATTTTAGATTGTTTTAAAAGTTTATAGTATTTACTCCAACATAATATCAAGGGGTGTTGGATTTCCCCATTTTACTCGTCTTTGAATGAATCGTGAAGCTGGGCATAACATATAGCACTAGCTTGCTTAGTTGTGTATTCATCACTTATTTGTAATATACAACGTGATACAAAATCATCTCTGTCCTCTCCTGCTTTACGTTTCGGTATTGGCATTATCGTTTGTATTTTGACATTGCGTCTATTAATGCTTGAGAACCAATATATGCTACCGCAATATATGTCCAATCAGCTGATGTTATTTTAGTTGCGAATGCTAGGATAGTGGCTAACACGAATACTAATAGTTTACGTGATGCCCACTTACCTAAAAATCTATCTATTTTACCCATTATACTAGTTTTGTTAGTTTATTTACAAAATATCCTTCTACAGATACACCTTTTACTTTTCCGTTTTTGATGTAATCATTCCAAAAGTCCTCATTGTCGATTTTGAATAAACCAAACCAGGTGCCTTTTGGTAAATCATAACCAAACACATTAGATTTATCCGTCTTTGATTCATCGATTATCCAGCTTTCAGCTACATACACATCATCAACCATTGATTCCATATCGTGTTCATAGTTGATTTTATCAGCATTTTTGCTTCTAGCGAAGGCATATGCTATTTTTTTGATGGTTTCCTCTGTAAAGTATACGTAATATTTGTCTCCATTCTCATCTACACGTGGAATAAGTTTATTAGGAATCATAATAGGTGTAGCAACGATTTGTTGTTCATCCATCTGTTCCTGAGAGAATGATAATCTACCAGAGTCTAATAGCTGTGTTAATGTATCATTGTTTAATGAAGTAGCATCACTACGTCTATCTAATACAGCTGTAGGACGTTTTCTATCAGTTGCTTTATCCTTTCTAGGGATTAAAAACGCTTGCCAAAAATGTTGGCAGTTTTTCCCACCTTTATAAGTGAATATATCGTAGAAACGTTGTCCTTGTAATCCAAAGCCTTCATTAGCACCTTGAATAGTAAGTTTATTAATGTCTTCCTTACGGAACCATTTATTTGCTTGAATAACGTTTTGACAGAATGTTCTACTATTACTACCTACAGATTGTGTCCCATCATATCTAGTATAACGATATAATACTTTCCAACTACCAAAGTCATCAACAGATGGTTGATTTTCCTTACTAGCAGATTTGATTTTACCAACAGAAGCTACAAATGTGTCAAAGTTAAAATCCGCGTCTAAACGCACGGCATTATCAAAGTCATACTCATCGTTGCTTAAGTCTTGTTCGTCGATACCTACGTTTAATAACGCGTCTAAAACGGCATCCTTAATGCTATCCTCTAAATCGGTTAGGTAATCATCTGTGCTGAACATTTCATCGTGCGAACCACAAGGCATATAATATGTTTTACCATCAACCTTATGTTCGTGCCAGCTATCCATAGAACAACCATATTTAGGAGATTGTGCCCTTGCTTCCTCTGCTGTTTTATAATATGGCATTCCTTCAATCTCACCTACTTTAGCCATTTTGGTGTTATTGATTATTTTTTCCATTTCGGTTTTGATAACCTCCTCCTTAATAACACCTTCAAATATCTGTTGTTCGATAGATGATAAGTTTGTTTCTGGAACGCAGTTAGGAACTTTACGTCCATTTTTAGTTTTTAAACCTATTGCTTTATAGCCAGGCTGGCAAGCATCATCTAGGTTCATATCTATTTCATTTTCTACAGATAACTCCTCACCTGCTTGACGTAGTTTTTTCTCACTCCAAGGGAGTGCTTCCGCACCTCCCCATAGTAAATAACTAATGTATCCACAAGCAGAATAATCACGGCGTTTTAGTGCTAGTTCATAGTTGTCCTTTTGTCTCAATAAAAACGAACGCATACGACGGATTGTATCTAACGATATGTTTTCTCCTTTAGCAAGTTGTTGGGCACGAACCTTACCTACTTGTGTAGCGCATTTGTTGCCGTTTTCCTTGTTTAACTCAATACCACGCTTAGCATTAGCGATTGCTTTTTTAGGATAGTCATTGTATGTTTCAAACTCCTCCTTGTGAAACGCTAGAAAGTCTACTTCAATAGCTGGATTTTCAACGAATGCGATAGCATCTACTCCATCTAATAATCCATCCTCAATATCGAGTTTTACTATTTTTGGTTGCTTTGTCATAATGTTCTTCTTTGATTGATTTTTCTATCAGCATCAACGCTACTAACTACATCGCCAGCAAGCACGTATGCTTTAACAGCAGGTTGATTTTGCCCGCTTTGTGATTGTCCTGTATTACCTTGTGTTGTTTGTCCTTCACCTAATGTTGGGGCACCTAAAGCACCGAATCCACCGCTTGAACTCATAGTTCCAGCACCAAATCCTCCACTACTACCTCCACTTGATGGTGTAGATACATCACCACCACCTTGGAATGTTGTTGATTGTATTTTCTTTAGATTTGCTAATGCGAACGCACCTGCTAAACCTGCTTGAATATATGGATATGCTGGGAATATTGCTGTTAATGGAGAAGCATTTGCTGTTGCGAACGCATTTTGAACCGATAAAATACCATTCATTGTTGCTTGTGCTAGCTGTGCTGTTTTAGCTATTTGGAATGCTTTTTTCTGTCGTTTCTCATCATCACCAGCGAACGCATCTGCTAACGCTATTACAGCATTAAATGAATCGTTTGCTAGTTGTATTTTAGCATCACGTAAATCCTTCTCATCCTGTGCTTTTTGTTCATTGATTGCTGTTTCAGCATCTGCTAATGCTTGGGCATTTGCTTCTGTAGCATCATTATATTGTTCCTGTAATATTAGTGCTTCATTAGCATATTTAGCCTTAATATCTAGTTTAGCTTGTTCTGTTAAATCCTCCTGTGCTATCTCAGCATCAAATGCTTCCTGTAGCCTAACTTTATCATTAGCAAACTTAACATCTAAAGCATCCTGTTCTGTTTTGGCTTGTGCCTCAGCTAATCTACGTTTTGATTCAGCACGTGCTTGTAATGCTGATAACTCGTTTGCTGTTTCCTTATCTAGTTGTGCTTGTCTATCGCTTATAGCTTTTTCATCAATAGTAGTAATGCTATTTTGATATTGGGCACGTTTGTTTTTTAATCCTAATAATGTTTTTTCTATCTCAGCTGTGCCCTCATCTAACTCTGTTGTATCACCACTGAAAATAGATTCACTAACAGATTGGTTTAAGTCCTTTACTGCTTGATTTAGTCCAAAATCCTTACCAAATGCTTTACCTAACTTATCTACACCCGTAAGTAATAAACGTAGTGGTGCTGTTAAAAAATCTAGAATACCACTTAATATATCTCTATTTCTCTCTGCTGTAGCTATTTGTTCCTTTTTGATTTGTTCCTGTGCTACAAGCTGTGCTTCTAAACCATTAATAACCTCATTAGTTTGAGATATTTTTAGTTGTAGTATTTCCTTATCAGTTTTACCTTGTTGTTTAAGTATTGCTGTAGAACCTTCTGTTATAGCTAGTTGTGCTTGTGCTTGTTCTGTTTGTTCCTTAGCTATATCTAGGTTTTCCTGTCCTGCTGTAGCACCTAAACCTAATAAACCAATAAACGTTTCCCAGTTAGTAATCAATAAACCTACACCAACTACTAAAGCACCAATACCCGTTGATATTAATGCTACTTTTAATCCTTTAGCACCCGTAATACCGCTGGCAAATGCTGTTTTAAATGATTTAGATAAGCTGATATTACTATTAGCAAGTAGTTTCTGTGTTGCTACTACACCATTACTAGCATCTCTCAAACCACTAACTACACCAATAACACCTAATAACTTACGTTCAGCGTTCTCTATTTGTTCACTTTCAGCACCGAAAGCAATAAAAGCAGATGATACAGCACCTACAGCACCTGTTAGTCCTGTAAATGAATCTACTAATGCGGTAGCACGTTGTTCCTTATCTAAACCTTCTAGTTGTAGTTCGAAATCCTTTAATCTAGATTTTGATTTAACTAACTCACCACTAAGTTGCTTAAACTCATCACTACCGATTTTGGTGCCTTTTAACTCCTCCTCGAGTTGTCTAACACCTGTCTCTAAGTCATTTATGTTGTTGACAGCTGTATCTACGCCGTCTATCCTAATACTATATACTTTTTCCTGTGCCATCTGTTATTTAGTTTTTTCCTGGATTACTAACCAGTTATCTAGTATGATTTGTGCTGTTAAACCATCGTAAGGTGTTGATAATGCTTTCTCAGCTTGTCCATCTATTAATCCATCACTTGGTATTAATGTAATAGTTCTAGCACCACTTAAGTTTCCATCTGTTGTGAATCTCATTTTTAAACCATCATCACTAGCTATAGAAGCAGATGGGATATAAACACTAGCATTACCATTAGCACCTGTATATCTAAAATGGTTATGAAAGTTTACTTCAGCTGAACCTGTTAAGTAATACGTTCCGCCTGGGACTACATCTACTACATTATAATCCTCATATTGGTTTCCTTCTAACTTAGCATTACCAATGATTGTTCTACCATTATCTAACTCTGTTATAGGTAATGTAGGATTGAATGCTATGATGCTTTGTGAACCACTTTCTATACTTACACTACCACTATTGGAAACAACAAATACATTATCGATACTACCTGTTGCTGAAACATTATCTCCAAATATTTGGATATTACCTGCTGTCTCAACTAAGTTATTATTATTACCTACGATAGTAGTATCTACAGCTAAACCACTTACAATATTACCATTACCTTGAACGTTAACATTTACAGCACGTTCATCAATAAGGTTTACACCATTACTATTAATACGTGTTGGTAGTTCTGTTCTATTTGGTTTCCATACTACCTCATTTGAACCACTAAAGTATCTAAATCCATCACGTGTTGATGCTTGTGAAATAATATTACCATCTGTTAATGGTAAGCCTGTCTCGAAATCAACGTATTCTACTCTACCTGTATCTAAGTCTAAGCCATCATTACTTACTCTAGCATCTACATAATCATTACCTCCAAAATCACCTACAGCAATCCTTCTACGAGGGAACTTTAATCTCTGTTGTGGTGTTTTTAATAACTCAACTTGTGTAGATTGTTCGTTTGTTAGGTTAGCACCCATTATTTTATTAATACGATAGTAATGTCCATCAATATGGATTTTATCGTTTAACTTGATATTAGGTATTTCTGTTGGTTTTAGGTTTACATTTAATGTGATTAACCTAGCATCTACATCGTATAAAGCATTCACATATTCTGCCCAATAAACATTAAACGCATCATTTTGAGTCTCAGCATTAACATATTGCTGGTGATACTCCATATGAGTGTAGTTATTGAAATGTAAATCGTATGATGCTGTAGTAGCTGGTAAAGCATTAATATGGTGGAATATAGGATGTTCTGTTTGTGTTTGTATTACATCACTATCATCTTGAAAATACCATACTCCATTTGTTGTGTTATTATATAACGTTGGGTTTGTTTGTTTACCTATAAAGTGTAATAAACGTGGTTTAAACACCATTCTAGTTTGTTGTTCATTCTCACCTTTAGATGAATATATCTGTGGAACAATAAAATCATTTGTTCCTTGAATATAACGCATTGGTGTAGGTGCGAAATAGCTACCTATTTTACGTTCACCTAATGCTAAATCAGCTTCACTTTCATACGTGTAGCTACCGAATGTTTTACCTAGAATGTCTTGCGAATAGACATTAAAATAATCCTTATCCTCCTCATCACTAAAATAGATGTTTTTAGGATTACCCGCCAACGGATGTTTGATTTCATATTTTACCGATTTATCTACTTTATCACTCCAATCAACTTTAACACCAGCATCTCTCCAATCATTAAATGTTTCGATACTAATGATAGTAGGTGTTTCTGCTATTGGTTCTATTACTAGGTTAAACTTTTGTATTACACCATTTAGGAAATCTATTACTTTTTCCTCTGCGTTAAATATTCCACCTAAATCAACATTACCACCACGTATAACCTCAGGTGATTGATAACAACCGAAGTATGTTCCTACCCCTTGTGTCATTTCTAGTTGTGATGATGTATCGTTTGTATTGTATTGTATCCTTAACTCTATAGTATCACTACTATTAAGTGCTATGTTATTCCAGTTTCCACTAAATGAACCTTGTGTATTAACACCACCTTGAGTATTGTATTTTTGTATTTTTTGACTACTCTGTATTAGCGTTCCATTTTTATACAATGCTACCACTAATGTAGCTATATCTACTTGTGTAGTGTTTGTGATTGTAAAATCAAACTTAGTAAGGAATGAGTAATCACCATTAGCAACTACCCTTGCTACACTTGTTGTTGGATTCCAAATGCTAGCATTATCAAATACCTCGGTATTAAAATCTACTTCCTGCCATTGAAAACTATTCGCACCACTAAATACTTGAGGTGCGTTATTATATGCCCTAAATGATTGGGAAACAGGCGATACAAACGCACCACTACCTCTAGATGCGTCTTGTGTTGATAACAAATAGACGCTGTCAAAATACGCGTTATCTAAAAATGATGAAGTATAAGTATAGTTTGTAGAATCAAATATTTTATCTACTATTGTCCTTAATCTAACAGCAGGTTTAAAATCAGCTGGTATTAATGGATGAAATCTGTTTGTAAATGTATTAGGTGAACCACCATTCTGTAATAATACAGCGTTTTCATCGTTCTGTTCTACACCATATTCTACTAACGGATAAACTACCTCACCACTAAATAAGTTCTCATCCCAGCTAGCTGTAATGTTATTGTATGTTAAATCGTGGTTGTATTCACTCCAATCTAAATCACCGAATGCTAAATCCTCTATTTGGTATTTAAAATCGATTACTTCATTTACTACTACTACGTTGTATAATGTATCACCATTACCATCTGTAATAACACTATCTAGGTAAATATTACCACTAAAAATCTCCTGCCCATCATCTAATACTTGACACGGCTGTGTTTTAATGAATGAAGTAGCTGGTGTAGCACCTACATCATATAGATTACCAAAATAAGCATCATTAATGTTTGTAGATGGCAATGAGAATGTTTGTGATGATATACCGAATACCTTACCGATATCACCTGATTCGATAGACGATATGTCTAATAAAAATGCTTCGTCTTGGAATACATCCAAGTCGTATTTTTCATTATTATCGTTATATGCCCTTAGTATAGTTGCCATTAACGTCTGTTTCGTTTATTATTTGCTACTTCAAAGTTGATAGCGTATTGGAATACTTTTTGTGTTCTAGGATTTGTTTTTTCATTTAATGTAGCATCATTGATTACTACAGGTATGAACTCACTACCATCTTGGATAAATACGTTTGTAGAGAAAAATAACTCACGTATCCAATCAGCCTCCGCTTGTGTTAACCAATCGCTATTCGCGGTTCTAACGCGGTTTACTTTATTAACTACTTGTTTTGTCCCACGGCGTTGCTTATCATAAGCAGGCGATGTATTCACGCTATTATAAGGAACGAATGATTGCTTATATGCTACACGTTCTATGTTATTTGATGCGTTTGATTGTAGAGTAAAGTTGTAATAATCCCATACACCAAACTCATTTTTCCAAGCAAAGCGAACTCCATTATACTGGCAATCACCTTCCTGCTTTTTAAATGTCATTTCCTCCCAAACACCATCCTCATTTTCTAAACCATCATCACTTTGTGCTGTAATCTTTGCTGTATAACTCGCCCATCCACTTGGAGGTGTAATACCTGCGTCTACTAAGTTTTGATAACCTAAACCAATGTATAATAATCTAGTATTAGCTGTTTGTGCTGGTGCTACATTATCCCATAAGTCCGTTGATACTACCCTAGGTGCCCCACCATTAGAGGTAATATTAAGGAAATCATTATTTTGTATTACAGCACCACTACTATTTTTCCATTGGATTTGAACATAAAATATATCCTGTGCTACAACATCACTTACTGGATACATGTTTCCATTATAAACACCTATAGTTAAGTAATCACCTTCTCTAACATATTGTGTTTTAGGTGCTGTTGATAATGCTACATTATGATTAAATGTGTTTGGAGTGGAAGCATCCTCCTCTATAAAATATGAACCGCTATTGAAGTTATAATCTACAGCATTTGGATAATCTACTAAACCATCTGTAATATTGATATAAGGAACACTTTGTTGTGCTGGTGAACCTGTTGTAGCCGTTTGTATACCATCATATAGTTCAGGAGTCGACGTAGATGATGAAGCAAATGTTTCACCAAACTTGATATCAAATAACTTATTCGACTCACTTGAAGTAGAAAAGTATTGTGTTTTCCAAACATTATCACTATCCATTTGGGTAGTTAAAATATTACCTACATTAAATACTCCTAAACCACTAGGGTTAGGTTGTTGTTTAATACGTTGGATTAATGTTGATGAACCTTCCTCATATACATCTAGCACATATTGATATTGTGGTTCACTTGTTTTATTGGACGAGACAACGAATAGCAAATCATTGTTTGCCATATTAGGTTGTGTCGGTTGTTTTGTTATTGTAATAGCCATTACGTAAATGTTTTATCTAGTGCTTCTTCTATTCCAAATGCTAAATCATCTAATGATTCCTCTGCTACTTGTTCTATACCACGTTCTATAAATGGACGAGGTTGTGTTCGTTTATACCTAAGTGAGTTTTGTATAGCATATGCTACTCCAATAGGATTTGCCCCACCAATACGTTTTTGATTTACCCATTCTAATATAGGTTGTAATGGTGGTGCTAATGGTTTACCTAAACTACGAGGTGCTTTACTTTGTTGTGTGCTGGGATTTCTACCATTCTCAATCCATACAGCATAATCCTCAGCAAATATATCAAATCCACCCTTGCCGTCAGGCTGGACTTCAATAGATGATAATAACCTACCACTTGCTAATGGCGAACCATAAGCACCAACAGCTGTTAACAATGAATCCTGTATAGATTCCTGTAGCTGTAAGGCTATTTCATCATATGTTTGCTTTAAATCACTCATTTATATCTGTGGGAACTCACAATAGTTGTATACTCCCTCTTCCTTATAGTTTATTGTAGCAACCCATCCGTATGTTCTGTCATTAAATGCTTCGTTAACAGGAGTAATATTGATTAAATCTACCCATTCTGTTTGCTGGTTAGCACCATCACGGAAATATGATACTAAATCATACACGTGTTGTTCTGTATTACTCATAATAGATGCTACACCCTCGTCTGTTAACTTAGGAATATCTAAACTATACATCTCAAATGCTAATGTTCTAATATTACTTTGTAAACCAGGCGACGACAAGGGACGTAGGAAAATATATGGGTATGCTACATTCTGTGATGAAGCATCTAGTTTATCAATCGTCCCAAAATGGAATGTATTGATTGCTAAATGGGCATTACAGGCACTCTCGAACGTGTCAACTACCTGCTGAAATGATTTATATGAATATGCCATTACTTATTATTTAATACTTCCTTAATGTATTGTGAATGAATACGAAGCATAGATGCTACTTGGTTTATAGTATATGTTGCTGATAATGCTTTTACTTTATCACGTAGTTCTGCTTCATCGTATGAAAATGACTTACACGCCTTACACTCAACCGACTTAACACGTTTTTTTCGCGTTTTTACTTGCGGTATATCGCTTGACTCTATGTAGCCACTAGTTCCGTTGCTTGTTGAATCTTCCATCGTTATTTGATTTTATTTTGGTTCATAGCTTGTTTCTGTCGTTTTATTTTCTCGTCATTAATGTCCCTCATCATCGACATATAGTTAAAAACAAATACAACGTTTAAAGCGAGAAGGTTGTTCTCACCCCCGATTTGAAGGATGGGAGTTTTTCCCAACTCATATAGCGAGTTAAGCCACCCATAATGTTCTTGTATTGTTCTATCTCGTTCCTCATCATCTGTTTCCTCCTCAGCTTCGACATTTGGGCTGTAGAGGTTAGGGAATCTAGCGATGATAGATTGCCTACGCCTAAAAAAAAACTCAACGCACCTAAGGCTACCGAGGCAGGGAACTCATCGAACAACTTGGCTTGTTTTTTTCGCAACGTATTGTCGTAGTCCTCCACCTCGTAGTAGTCAAATAAGTGTTCACTACTTTCCTTAGTAAATATTAGTTTCAATGATGACTTTACTTTGAACTTAATATTCTTAATAGTATGTGATTTGATAGGACGATATAGTATTGCTAATATGTCTGCTAAGTTTGCTGTTTTATCCTTTGCTAAGTTATCTAAATCAATATACTCAGCTAGACTCATTTTAGACATAGGTGTAAAACCATATTGTGTTCCTTCAAACTCTAAAATAGGGTAGAACTCAATGTTCTGTGATTCCTCAAGTATTTGTTTAATGGTATTCCATACCGCTGTAATGGTAGGAATATCCCATTTTTTTACTTCATTTATATCTAATCCACTCACCGCACTAATAGTATGTAGTGTTTGTAAGTTGTCATCCAGCGAATATACCTCATCCATTGCCTTATATTGCTTAAGGGTAAGGTATGCTGGTAATGTTAAATCAATCTTTCTCATATAATATAATATCATTTATGGGCAATCTAGACTCTGTCGATATTATGACGTTGAACATTATTTTCTATGTTTATATCTCTATCTCTACAAAGGTAGCCCTAACGTTTCTGTTGGGGCTATTTTTTACCCCCAACCCACATCCATTGGGTTATTATTACTTAATCCTATTTTAATAGCGTTTCTACCGCTTGTTTTTACTTTATTTCTACTTAAGTTAGCTAACCATAATGAATCCACACAATCATCGTTTACTCCATTAGGGTGGGAGAATGATATTTTACCATTAGCTGAATATTTGTAAGTGAAAGCACTTAACTCATTATATAGGTGTGGGAAGAACTCCTTAGTAGGTATCTCTATTACTCCCGCATCCATATCTGTCATCAATGTTCTAACAGCATTCATTTTACTATCCTGCGTTGTAATAAATGGCATTGCTGTTCTAATGTGTTTACGTATTAGTTCAGCCATAGCCTTTCCAATCCCGTTTGCTTCAACCAAACATCCTTGAACGGCATATCGTTTAAGTGTTGCGATAAAGCGAGACGCAATGTTCTCAAGTGTATCATTGTTAACTCTATCGATATAAGCAACTCGTCCTGTTTCATCAACGATGGTGAGGACAGAATAGTCGTTCGATAATCCTGTATCAATGCCTCCAAAATATTGATTGCCCCTATTAGGTGAAGTCCATTCATATACTATACTACATTTTTCTATATTTTGGAATACGTCATTAGTTGAATCTGTAAACTCAGCCTCATATTCGCTTTTAAATACCTCAGCTGGTAGTGATTTACGTGCCTCATCTATTAACTCATCCTTTACATACGGACATTCTGTTAATGGAATAGTCATACTAACATAATCACTATCACCTTGTTGCCCACGTAAGTAATACTCGTAGAAATGATTTTTACCCCTAGGTGTAGATATCATTAGACATTTTCTACCATTAGGGTTTAATGTAGGTAATATTGCTTTCTCTATTGTGTTTTTATTTAGATAAGCTGTCTCATCCATTATCATATAATGAAAACGGAATCCCCTTACACTATCTGCCCTATCAGCTGATAAAAACTTGATGCTGGAACCATTGATAAACTTAATAGTTAAATCACTTTTGTTAGATGATTCAATCAAGTCATGTGTTTTACTCTGTATTATCTCAAATACTTCCTTCCCCAACGAGTATATCGGTGTAATATAACCTAACTTAGTATCATTATTCCTCAACAACCAATACAACGTCATATTAATCGCAAATAATGTTTTACCACTACCACGTGGTGCGTTTAACACACCGAATAAATGCGGGGAATCAGCGTATAAATCGATGAACTCCCTTTGTTTGGCGTATGGTTTGAATAAGTTTACTTTCATTGTTTAATCGCTGAAATCAACGTCTATAATATTTACTCTAGCCTCTAAATCTATTTTCTGTATCTCATTACCACTATACTTCATAATGTGTTCGATTGCTTTTTGTGCTATCTTCTCATCATCACTAGCTAATAACTCAATCATTCTATCTACAGCAGGAGTAATGTGTGAATCTAGTTTCTCACGCCAATATTCCTTTTGTAGGTTAGAAGCCTTCATCCAATAATCTGTGTATTGCTGTTCGCTTTTATCCATATAGTTTTCATGGCAATATTGTATCCACATTTTATGTGTGAACGTATTATTGCTTTCAAAACGTAAGTCATAACATTTGTCTACTCGTTTTTCTATCTCACTATTTGGTAGTTTAGTCCCAGCCATTTGTATTTATTTTGTATGTTAAACATAACCAAAAGGGGGTTATTCCCCTTCTGGCATATCGATTTCCTCACCTAATAGGTGTTCCATATCGTTTTCCTTAGCGTAATCTACCGCTAATACTAATCCTAGTGCTTCAAACACTTTTGCTACATCCTCGAATGTTTCGATTTTTTTGTAATCAATCTTTGCTACTTTCATTTAATATATGTTTTAATAGTTTTGTTGCCGAATCTAAGGTTTCGAACTTACCTTTTATTTCCATATCATCGAACACGAGATAATATCGTTTTTTATCGTGTCGCGTCTCAAGTATTTGTATTTTTCTCATATCATCCAATCATCGTTTTTTTCCCAACAGCTACAGACTGGAACATATATGAAGTCAAACCTATAACTCGTATCATACTCCTTATATGCCTTTACATCCTCTTGAGGTGCTAAACTACATTTTGTTCCACAATACTTACACTTAGGTGTTTTAGGAAACAATGTTTTTATTTGTGTTTGTATATCCATAGTCTCTAGTCGTGGTTTCACTATAGAAGTGGCTTTACGTTTTTTAGCTGTTTTTCCGTTTTTTCTCCTATTTTTACTTTTAGCCATATATCTGTTCTAGTTGTTCTAGTGCTTGTCTTAACCCTGTTCGTTTTTTATAAGGGTAGGAATCTCTAATCTCCTTACTTACCTCTCTAGGTAATCTATAATATCCTTTAGGTGTTTGGTAAACTAATGGTAATAGTTCCTTATTTAACACCCACCCATAAGCAATAGCATCTACCCCCATACTCAAACCATAACAACTACCATTATCAATGTTGTATGTTTTAGATAAATCCCAAGCATTACCATAAAACTCACCATGTGTAGGGTGATAAAACCATTTTTTAGTTTCCTTAGGGCGTTTTATTTTGAATGGTTTTTGTATAAAATCTAGGCATTCCTCTAATGTAGAACCTGTCATTAACATTTCTGTAGCATCGTGATATTGCCACGCTGTTGTAGTCATGTTAAGTTGTGGTTTAATGTATTTGGTATTTGGGAATATTTTAGAGAACTCAACATAGTGAGGGTGTGATATATGACAATGTAGTTCGAAATCCTTATCATTAAACTGGGAATCAATAATATTTCTCCATCTAGTGATTTCATCCTGTGATACAACACGCGATGGGGCTACCCTTAGTTTTTTAATAAATGAGTTTTCATATGGTTCTATTTCCATTGATGGTTCCATAAATCCATGATTGCCACTCATAACATACCATTCGTCATAAGCCATATCCATAAAAATACGTCGTGCTTTAAATGATATAGAACCATCATACATCTCCCTTACATTACAAGCATAGTCTTGTTTTGATTTACTACATAATATTACTCCTACTCTCCTCATTCTATTTTATTTTATGTGAATGATATTTTCCATCCCAATCATCGTCCTTTGTTCCTCGTTTCCATAATGAATAGTTGCCTTTATAATCATATATTAGGCTATCTATTTCCTCATTACTCAGCATATCAAACTCCTCAGGCTGGATATTTACATACCATTGTTTATAGTGATTAGCACCTTGTTTAGCCCATCTATCAGCGTTTTCCTCACTCCTATCACCGAACTCCTCATCTATTTTTAGTTTGGCTTTATTCCATAGTGCTTGTTTTTCCTCCTCTGTGTTCCATAACTTACCTTTAGAGATAGATGATTCACCATTTTTAACACCTTTAGGACGTCCACCTTTCCACTTATGCTTTGCCATACAACTCCTTTATTTCGGCTTCGTATTGGCTATAGAATGATTTTACCATTCTAGCTAATGTTTTATATTCGCAACTACAACTACGTGCTTGTATTTCATCCCAGCCACGTAATATTCTCTCCGCTTCATACCAAACACCAATAGTATTACTTCTAAGGGCACCATCACGAATAGGATACCACTTTTCTACAATGTATACAGCTTCCTCTGTTGTCATTTTTTCTTCTTTTTGGTGTTATATTCGCAACCATATAGAGTCATATAGTAATCCTCACGTTCAAACTTTTGTTCCTTAGGGCAATATTCTAACACCTCACTTGTAAATGCTTCTCTACCATATGTTTTTAGTGCCTTAGAGATTAGTTTGTTTTTGCTACGTCCTCTATTGTAGAAATGACGCCAAATACGGCGTTTAACGTCGTTAGAACAACCTACATACGTCTCGCCTGTCTCAGTATTGGTAAGCAAGTATACGCCACTTTTATACTCTTCATCACTCATAGGACGTCCCACTTTACCCCCTGTTTTTCCATACATTTTTGGATTATCATTATAATATTTTTCAAACCATTCATCGTGGTGTGCTTTATTATCTATTTTCCATTGTGTATATCTTTTTACACAACAGGTTCTACAATATGATTTTCTATATCCTTTAGCTTGATTACTAAAATCATAACTCTCTATAGGGTGGATTTCACCACATTGTCTACATTGTTTTACTTCTATTAACTCCATTACTCTCTCGTTTTCTCTATCTGTTCGATACCAAATGTAATAAGGTATGCTACAGCACTCACGATTAAGGCTAAAACGAAGTCCTGCTTATATGCTAGTGTAAACCAAAAGCCAAAACACTTACTACAACTTAATACAACAGCAAGTGATGCTAGTGAATGTAGTTTTAGTTTGATACATAATCTAATCCACTTATCTGTAAACCATTCTCTAGGTTTATTAAATGGGGTAAACCATCCTGTTATCCATACGCTGAATAATGCTAGTCCTAGTATTTCCATTAGTCTAATAAGTTTTGTTGTTGTTCACCATTTAACTCATCATTCTGCTTTAGTGCCTCATCCTTCATTTGCTGGATAAGTCCTTCATACATTAGGAACTCCATTCCGTAGTTATTATCAAATATAAATCCCTTCATATTCATATAATCATTATACTCATCTCTAGTGATGCGTATTGTCTCTAGTTTAATGTTTGGTTTATTTTTCATCTCTCAACTCAGCTAAGTAATCACGAACGTCTCTCCTCGTGTTATTTTTTCTATTTTTTTCTCTAGTAGATAACCTTTCAGCTAGATTGTTAATAGTTTTTTCCTGTTCATCTATTCTATTAAGGATTTTACCTATCATTATTTTATCCTCAATGGTAAATACATTATTAGGTTGTGTGTTTTTTCCGCGTTTAATACGTGATTTAAACGCATTACGTAGCATACTCACATAAGGCATTACTACCAATCCTATTGCTAGGCTTGACGCACCTAGACAAAACATTACAAAGTTCATTCTCTCCATCATTTATTACATTTTAGTTTTAACATTAATAATCCTTCCTTAACATCCTTTAGTAAGGAGTTTTTTGATATTCTATATTTCTCATTCATCTGCTGGTAAGTCATTCCTTGTATAAACTTATCCTGTATTAGTATTCTATAGTAGAAGTGTAAGTCATTTAGTTCCTTAAGGGCACATTCACACATCTCAGCCCAATCATCAAACTCATCCTCTAGGTTATGCCCCCATTTCCATTCTACCCATTCAGTTTCATTTCTAGAATGTCTCCTATTCTGTCTGTGGTATGGTGAAGTAGATGATTTGTATTGGAGGTTGGAGGCTGATGTGATATAGTTTTCTAACTTACCTTCATCATATAACCTCTGTTGCTTATCAGCTGGGAACTCGAGTAGTGATAGGATACATATATGTAATATCTCTACCGCTTCATCCTTGTTCCTAGTGATTCTAGAGACATTATTTACCAGCATCTCGTAGTTCCTACTTATCCATCTATCTATATCACTCATATCATTTGTTTCATTATTCTCCTCACTCCCCTATCTCCCTATCTCCTATACCCTATTTAGGGGTGTAGGGGGTGGTGGTTTCAAGTGCTGGTTTTTTAAACCCCCCATATCCTAAAGAAACAGACTTTGACAAAACTTTAGGCATAAAACGTGTTTCTAGTGAAACACAAAACGGAATACTCCCATAGTTCAGCCAACACTTAAGTTTGTTCACCATCTCGCTACATTATTCTATGTTAATGGTGGTATTGCTACCAGCACCCATTATCTCTATTACGTGTATAAATATATGGAGAAATATTGGAATCGCCAAGTTTAGAAAAAAATACTTAGAAGTTTTTAAATCTCTCATACCTCTTGGAAGTGTATGATATGTATGGGCGATATTGAGATGTATTATTAACTAAATGTAGAAAAAAAATGTCAAACAAACACATTAACTCAAAAGGTATTATTCAAGATTTAACTAGATTACAGCAATCAGCTGAATGGGATAACTTACGTTTTACAAACCCTAAAGGAACCATTATGGCACCTGGTGATATTGATTTAGCTTTCGATTGGAGAAAAAAACTAAACATTATGGGTGATTTTAAGCTAGGAGATAAGGCATTAGAACCTGGACAATACTTTACTTATACTAATATGATTGATTTACTCCAGCGTGGTGGTGAGATGGATTACGCAGATTATGGTGCTTATTTCCTTATTATATCACACAATACACCACGTAATCAACCCACGTATGATGCGTCTACTTGCGAAGTTAAACGTGTATACCACAAGGGTAAATGGACTTCAATACAATCGCCGTTAACACTTAAGGACGCGTTTAACCACATAATCTCCAAACACAATCTAGAGGATGAAATACGTGAGTTAAAGCAAGTCTCTATTAATGAGGTTTGGGATGATTGTTTTAATAAATAAGCTTGCCGTCAATAAATAGGTTATGTATATTACAAATAGGTTTAGCTGTTAGGGGTTTTGTTTTGGTTAATACCCACTCGTTCATATTTCTATTTTTCCCCTAACATCAAAAGGGTGGGAGAACTAACGTTCCCCCACCTTTTACTTTCCCTAGTTTCTAAAATCTAAACGTTCTTACTCTCTAAAGTTTTCCACGAGGAAAGTTATTTGCCTAAGGTAGCGTTCGCTTAGGAAAATGCGTTTATTATGCGTTTTACTTGCGTTTTTTATACGCACCATAGATACGACTAACGTTGAGGATTAACGCGGTTATAAGCACTAATACACTAATGTATCCTTGTATATCCATAAATGTTAATCCCATTCCTGTCGCAGACGCGATATTTGCTATTGAATCCTTTGCTGATGAGTCCATATTAATATGATGATACGTAAGTATGTAAATCACTTACTTCTGTTGCTGTTAATGCCCTATCGTAATACATAAAGTTATATAAATCCCAATCACCTTCATCCTGATTAGCATTAAATAATACACCTGTTGTATTGGATGAAAGAGTAAAGGATGTGCCTAAAGTAGCTACATTAGAACCATCCTTATATGATTTATAGTTATTTTCAACATTATTAGCATCTTTTGTAAATGCTACACTTGCTAATGTTGTATCAATCTGTAAAGCTGGCATATTATGATAACTTCCTCTCCAAGGACGAACTTTACCATCATCATAGTTTCCTACTAATGATAATACATCGTATCCAGGGCTTGTTGATTTTTCTACCAAATAAGTATTCTTAACAGCATTATTTAGTTTTATATAACCAAATATACTCCAAGTTTCTGTTAAACCGAGTTGACTAAATGTTCCTGTAAAATCTATAGCATTAGTATTTGCTTGAACAAATCGCATAAACCTATTACTGGTATAAGTTCCACTATTAAATGTTCCTGTAATACCATAGCTAGATAAATCTGTTATTGTTGTTCCTGTTCCTGAATAACTTTGTCCATTTCCAAATCCTACCTCAAATACTAAGCCTGATGACACAGGATTCGATGGTGCTGGAGTTGCTGGTGCTTTATAAAATCCAAATGGTATAAATGACATATTTTATGTGTTTTAATGCGGGGAATACGCGTTTTAATCGCATATTCCCCACTAGTTATATATTCGCGTATTAACTAAAGTTCTTGGCACCTACACATTGAACATTACCTCCACCGAAACAAACAAATGTTAAAATATCTATCGCACCTGTTGAAGCTGTAGCTGTAAATGCTGTTCCTCCTTCAAAATCAAACTGGGAATCAAAACTAATCGTTCCAGCACTTGTAGCATTATTTGTAATCTGTAGTTGGAATGTTTGTCCTGCTGATTGGTTTGTAAGTTCTACTTGTGTATCAACACCATTTTGTAGTGTTAAAGTAAATAGATTACCTAATGAAGCATCGATTTCAGCAACGTTAGATACAATCGTTAATGCTTCTACATTTTGTAATACAGCACCATTTGTTGTTAGATTTGGAACTACTACTTCATCTGCTTTAGATGTTGTTAATCCATCACCACCTAATGTAATACTTCTAGTATGAGAGTTTGTAGCATTTTGTCCTCCAATAACAGCACTTCTCGCAGATGTTAAACTAGAACCACCACCACCAATCATAGCTGAATCATCGGCTGAGTTCATTGTATTACCATTACCACCTAGCATAACACTTTGTCCCATCGCACCATTGTTGGTTCCAAACTGGTTATTACCACCTGCTATAATAGCTGAGTATCTTAAACTAGCAGATGTTCCTGCTGTGTTTCCAATACCACCAATACTAATCATCTGTGTGTTAGCACTATTTAATGTAGTAGTTGTAGAACCAATCATTACATTGGAATCACCACCTACAATCTTAGAATCACCTATTAACTCTAAATCATCATTAACTTGTAATGCTGGAACTACTACTTCATCTACTTTAGATGTAGATAATCCATTACCACCTACTACAACACTTCTATCGTGTCCTGAGGCGTTGTTCTGTCCAGCAAATACACCACCTCTTAATGCTGTGGCTTGATTACTAAATCCACCAACAACAGCCGTATCTGTTCCACTTGCGGTTCCTTGATATCCACCTAATACAGCACTTCTCTCACCTGTTCCGTTAGAATCTTGTGATAACACCATTGCGTTAACTCCTGTTCCAACGTTTAATGAATCACCAGCTATTACACCACCTATTACTTGAAGTGAACCTGTAATCTCTGCTGAACCTGTATATGGGAAAGCAGAACCACCACCACCTGCGGTAGTCATTGTAGTTCCATCATCAAATGTTAATGTAGCACCACTTCCTGTTAAATGTAAGTTATTAACATAAGTTGTATCGTGGGCATCACTTGTAATGTCTGTAGTTCCCAGCATTATAGCATTATTATGCTTTGAAGAGTTGCCACTACCACCTATAATAACACTACCACTATATTCTGCTACTCCACTATCATATCCTAAGGTATTATCCTTACCCCCAATAATAGCCCTGTTTTTACCTTCTACAATAGTATTAGATTCACCAGCTATAATAGCGTTTTTTTCACCAGCACCTATTCTATGGCTTTGTCCACCTAAAATAACATTTTCTTCACCTAATGAATCCTCTGTATCTATAGTATTACTTGAACCACCAATAATAGCTGATTTATTACTACCATCAAAACTACTATTTTGTGTAGCAATGAAAGCTGAATATTCTATTCCATTACCTCCAAAGTCAACTTCTCTACCTGCTAAGGCACCACAAGTTTGAATACCAGCGGCACCTGCTGTAATACGTTCTCCAAATAAAGCGTTATTAAATCCATCATCGGTAGATAATGTTTCATCACTACCAGCCATAATACCACCTCTAATAACAACACCTAACTTTTCGTTATCGTTGATTACTTTGAATCTATCACTTGTAGTTGGTAAAACAATATTTGTTGAACCTGAAATATCGGTTTGTCCAGTCCCACCATTAGCATCTAATGTAATATTACCACCTACAGAAGCAATATCAATATCACCATCAGCTTCGATTTCACCAGCTGTGCCTACAAAATCTATTTTACCTGTTCCTCTACTTGCTTCTAATCTAAGTAAAGCACCATTAGCAGAAGAATCAATGAATCTAAAGGTATTATTCATACCAGCACCAGCATCACTATCAAACTCTGCTATAATAAC
>JACSEG010000034.1_pt1 | contig 26420 bp, 8 predicted proteins | sample 8225521 | NCBI WGS metagenome assembly JACSEG01 (sample SAMN15705060, study PRJNA637333) | viral metagenome | isolation source: viral RNA from sea star tissue | host: Pisaster ochraceus | place: USA:Santa Cruz | collected 2018
TGTTGGGTGTGTTTGGATAATACTGGCGACTGTAGAAGGCTACAAGCCTCAAACAGTGGAGCTTGCTGTGCGAGTAGTGCCGATTTTTGTTTTTGCGTATAACAAAGAGTCGGGAAACTTAGACAAAGCAGTCGGTCTTGGGCAGGGAATACGAGACGATAGCATAGATGATTCTGAAGCAATTCTTTTTATCAGTAATCTTTCGGCTAACGTGGAATACACAATACTATTTCAAAGCCCTGGCAGGGTTACTCCTGATGGAAGTTTTAGTAGAAAGGCAAGTGGGAATGTGATACAGATAAGAAAGGAAGATCTAAAAGAGAATAACTTTTCCTATCAAGAAGGGGCACAGATACTTTTAGAGAAAGAGGGCGTGATGTCACAAGCAATAGCGGTGTATCGCCCATTTGACATAAGAACTTGGCGAGATTTTCAAGCGATACGAAACGACAAAGATGCTAACTATTTTCTTAAGCAGGATATAGAGTTTCCCTCAGACACGAGTCAATATAATTATAAAGCGATAGGTACTGAAGCCGAACCGTTTACGGGAAGCCTAGATGGAGAAAACCATAGTATCACAGGACTGCACATAGATGACGACAGTCTTTATCAAGGGATGTTTGGAGTGGTCGAAGCAGAAAGAAAAGATCAGTTTGTAATAAGTTCATTAAAAATCAGAGACTTCACTGTAAGAGGGAGCTCACACGTAGGTTCGCTTATTGGATGGTTAAAAAGAGGAACCATAATAGCAATAGATACAGAGGCTAGCTCTGTGGATTCGGGCAAGGTCGAGTCACGAGTGGATCCAACCGCTCCTCGCAATTTTTCCATAGGAGGTGTTGTTGGACGTGCAGGGACAGGAGCTGTAGATTTACAGGTCAGCATTCGTGATGTCAATACACAGTTCACAGTGTCAGAGGAAGACTCTGTAGTTTTAGATGGTGCCGGTGGGCTCGTAGGGTATTTGGAAAGTGATGCAGAAATAGTGGAAGGTCATGCATTAGGAGTTATTGCTGTTGACAGTGGAACATGGATTGGAGGCTTGGTCGGAAAAAATAATGGTTTCATAGAGAGGAGTCATGCAACGAGTGACATAAGTGGGATTTTGTCGTCTGTCGGAGGCTTGGTCGGAGAAAACAACGGTTTCATAGAGAGGAGCTATGCTACGGGTAACATAAGTAGTAGTTCGTCGTCTGTCGGAGGCTTGGTCGGAGAAAACAACGGGCCCATAGAGATAAGCTATGCTACGGGTAATGTAGTTGGGCTTTTGTCGTTTGTCGGAGGCTTGGTCGGAAAAAACAACGGTCCCATAGAGAGGAGCTATGCTACGGGTAATGTAGATGGCAGTACGAATATTGGGGGCTTGGTAGGACAAAATAAAAATCGTATAGAGGGGAGCTATGCTATGGGTATCGTAAGTGGTAGCATGGATGTTGGAGGCTTGGTAGGATACAATGAAGGTTATGTAAAAGCATATGCTACGGGAGTTGTGAATGGGGGTGAATCAGTGGGGGGTCTCGTAGGATATAATTTTACAGGATCAGCTGTGATTGGTTATACAACGGGGAACGTGTTTGGTGATTCATATGTTGGAGGTCTCGTAGGAACTAACGCTGACAATGATATCATAGGATATGCAACGGGGTCCGTAGTCGCAAATACTTCACATGCGGGAGCTTTAGTTGGATCCAATTTGAGTAGTAGGAGATTGCCACATTCTATTATTGGCTATGCAACAGGGGCTGTTCGTTCTCCTACAAAGGCTGGGGGAATATACGGTGTGGTAAGAGTCCTCTTTGGCAGCGAGAATTCAGATGCACATGTCACCATTGAAGGTTATTCAAGAAGTGTCGTTACACGTACGATGGGGAGCAGTCTAGATTTTGGAAAAATATCTGCTACTCCCGAAGCCATTGTCAGCAATGCCTATAGTTCTCTTAAGGAAGACGAGAGCAGAATCTATGATAGCGATGGGACGACCGAGCTACAAAATAACACAGGACAGGATGGAACTTCTGTGGACATAAGCACGGCAACAGACGATAACTATACAACGATATTTGGCAATCTTGTCTTTGGCACGGACATAGGACAATGGACATGGGCGGGCAATAACAAGTGGCCTGCATTAAACCTAGGAAACTTAGCGCCTATAAGCATACAGATACTAGAGTGAAACTAATAGTATGGAGCCGCAAACAAAACACGGGTTAGCCGCAAACAAAACACGGAAAATACACAGATATTTATTGCAAATACATACATTTTTTTGTATAATGTATCCAGCAAGAAAGGAGTTTGCACATGAAGAAGCAAGCGATAAAATACATATTAGTATTTTTCGTTTTAATGCATTTTGTTGCTTTTTCGTGCCTTCCGGTATCTGGGAGCGGAGGATCTGATAAAGGAGATGGGGTTAACACTGTTGATCCTATTAACCCTATCGATTCTGTTAGAGGCACACTCAGCTACGAAAAAAACGAATACTCATTCAATCAGTTCATAGGAAGAACAGAGACCATCAGCCCCCTTTCTCTACCAAGCATAGACGGTGCAGATATCGTTTACACGATAGAACATGATGGAGGTGATGATTTTGTTACGACAACTCCATCTACGACAACTCCATCCGCTGTCTTGCTCGTAGATTTAATGTTTCCAGGACAAGGCATGTATGTCGTTCGTGTGGAGGCAGCAGGACAGATCATTCAAAGAGTGCCACTAACAATCACCATAGAGTCGGTTCCTGGAGAAGTCTCTCTTCTTGAGTTCACTTCTCTGGAAGGTGGGGTGGAAGCTTCTTGGGTCGCCCCCGAACAAACAGGATCCGAACAAGCGCCCCTCGAAGCACCCCTCGAAGCGCCTCTCGAACAAGCAGGGCCCGAACAAGCAGGATCCGAACAAGCGGGAGTGGAGTCAGGTCAGAACGTGGTTATCGAGTATAACATGTATTATGCAGAAGCAAGTCTATGGCAACAGAAACCAGAAATAGAAGAGTTCATCGAAACAGCGATCGGAGAAGGAAACGTAAGAATAACAAGACAAACAAATGTCAGCGTTTATGGACTAAAGGAAGAAACACGATACTACACGGTAGTAGTGCCATACAACACGGAAACACAGAGACGCACACCTGCAGAAAGACTGACAATAGACGTGTTCAGGATAGACAGCAACGGACTTAAGGGAATCCTAAGGTACGAGGAAACGACTTTCAAATATCAACAAGGCGATCCGTTACAGGAGATTGTCCCTATGTTTCGTCCAAGCTTAGAAGGACGAAATCTTTCATATAGAATCGATTACAAAGAAGGAGAAGAGTTTGCATTTGGAGTAGTCAACATAGATTCAGGTGATGGGAAGATAACGGTTAATGTGGGTACAACGAACATCGGCATTGGCACGTATACGGTTCGTGTGTTCGCGGAAGGCGCGGAAGGTGCGGAAGGTGCGGAAGGCGCGGCGGGAGACAGCCAAGACTATCAAACAGTTGATATAACGATAGAAATCGTAACCATTACTATCGTTGCTTACAATGGTCTTGAAGGAACGACAGACTCGCCACCAATAATTGGGCAGGGAATGTTTGACGATTCTTTAGATGGTTTCGATCCAGTTCTAACGATTAACAATTTAATAGAAGGCGAAAGCTATACAGTGGTTTTTAACAAAAGTGGAACTTTAAACAGGGTCGCGGACGAATATGGCAACATAGACCTTATAAGATCAGATTTTTTGAACAATGGCTTTGTTTTGGGGAACGACCCTCTCGCATTGGAAGGTGCGGTTTTTGAAATTAAAAAAGGCAACGATCCACTACTACAAGAAATAGCGACATACAAAGGTTTAGAGATACGAGGATGGCGAGATCTTCAGTCAATGAGGGTTAGGTTAAATGGAAATTACGTTTTGGTGCAGGACATAGAGATGCCTGACTCGTCTTCGTTTGAAGCTGTGGGAACAAGTGATGCTCCATTTACAGGGAGCTTAGACGGCACAAACGGAAACAGTTTGTATAGGATATTGAGGTTTCAGATGGACAAAGGCACGCACGATTACCAAGGACTCTTTGGAGTCATAGAGGGTGCAAGCGGCTCGGTTGTGGTGAGCAATCTCTTGATTCACAATCCTATAATTACGGGAAGATCGTATGTTGGCGTGTTGGCAGGAGAAGTAAGAAGAGGCACGATTCATTCGGTGAGTGTGACATCAGATAACAGCTCAAGCAAAATAGAAATACGAGGATCACTGACCTATCCAATCGGTTATGGAGGAGGTCTTGTTGGATATCTACGATCAGAAGCGATTCTACAAAACGTAAGTGTGCACATTTCTGTGCTGGGGCCAACGGAGAAATCTTTTAACATAGGTGGACTTGTGGGAGTTAACGAAGGTCGCATAGAGGGAGGAGTTGCAACAGGAAAAGTGACAGGACGTTATGAAATAGGAGGTCTGGTAGGAAGGAACGAGGGCTTTCTTGTTGGCTATGCTACGGGAGATGTATCGGCAAGCAGGAGTGCAGAAGGAGGCAGCTCTATAAGAATAGGAGGTTTGGTGGGAAACGCTGGTTTTAATAGTCAGACTTCTGGCTACAGTACGGGAACAGTGACAGGGCTCCACAGTGCGGGTGGATTAATAGGAGTCGCATATGCGAGTAGAGGTCAGGTTAAATACAATTCGCTTACTGGTTATTCTCGGAGTAATCTTGTTCGTTTGGGTTTTACAGACAGTCAGTCATTATTCGGAAGAGTACTTGGGGACGAAGACGTAGTAACAAACAAGTCGTATCATTCTGCAGCTGCAGACGAAAGCAATATATTTGAAAGAGATGGAAGTACGAGAATAGAATCTTCTCTGACAGGAGTGGATGGGACTTCTGTGGACATAGTGTCTGTAACAGACGACAACTACGGAAGTATATTTAGTCATTTTGTCTTTGGCACGGACTTAGGAGAATGGACATGGGTAGGCAACGGCAAGTGGCCTGCATTAAACGTAGGTGATGTATCACCAGCAAGCGAGCAGCCAATTGATTAGTTATATGACTAGTTATAAAAACACATATTTGTTGTACAATGTGATGGGTAAGAAAGGAATTTATATATGAAAGGGCAAGCGACCAAATATATATTAGCACTTCTCGTTTTAATACATTTTGTTGCTTTTTCGTGTTTTCCGGTATCTACGATCGGAGGATCTGATAAGGGGGATGGAGTTAACACTGTTGATCCGACCGACCCAAGCGACCCAAGCGACCCAACCAATCCGACCAACCCAAGCGATTCTGTGAGAGGCACACTCAGTTATGAAAAAGATGAATACTCGTTCGATCAGTTTATAGGAAGAACGAAGGTCATCAGCCCCCTTTCTCTGCCAAGCGTAGACGGCATGGAAACCATTTACACGATAGAGCATGATGGAGGTGATGATTTTGTTACGATAACTTCATCGTCCGACCTCCTTGTAGATTTAATGTTTCCAAGACAAGGCATGTATACCGTTCGTGCAGAGATAGTAGGATACACCGTTCAAAGAGTACCACTAACGATCACTGTAGAACCAGCTCCTGGAGAAGTTTCTCTTCTTGAGTTCGTTCCTCTGGAAGATGGAGTGGATGTTTCTTGGGTCGCATCTGAACAAACGGGATCTGAAAACGCGGAAGCAGAGTCAGATCAGGACGTGGTTATTGATTATAACGTATATTACGCAGAGGCAAGTCTATGGCAACAGAAACCAGAAATAGAAGAGTTCATCGAAACAGCAGTTGGAGAAGGAAAAGCAAGGCTAACAAGACAAACAAGCATCAGTGTTTATAATTTAGAAGGAGACACGCGGTATTATATGGCGATAGTGCCCTATAACACGAAAGTACAGAAACGCACACCTATAGAAAGACTGACAGTGAACGTGTTCAGAACAGAAACGAAAAGCATTGAAAGCATTGAAGGAGTCCTAAGGTATGAGGACACGATTTTCAGATATCAAGAAGGAGAGGGCGGTTCATTACAAGAAATTGTCCCTGTTTCTCGCCCAAGCATAGTAGGACAAAATCTTTTATATATAATCGAACACAAAGAGGGAGAAGAGTTTGCATTTGGAGTAGTCAACATAGATGCAAGGGATGGGAAGATATCGATTAATGTAGGCACAACGAACATTGGTATTGGCACGTACACGGTTCGTGTTCGTATAGAAGGCGCTGCGGAAAACGATCAAGACTATCAAACAATTGATATAACGATAGAAATCAAGCCCATTATTATTACTACATATAGTGGCTCTAGAGGGACGACACAATCGCCGCCAACAATCGGGCAGGGAATACTAGATGTCATAGATAATTCCGAGGTAGTTCTGACGATTAGTAATTTAATAGAAGATGAAGACTACACAGTGATTTTCAGTGGAGGTGGAATTTTCAACAGGATCGCAAGAAACGGTAGGATAGAAATTAAAAAGTTAGATTTTTTCAACGAAGGCGTTTTTCTAGAGAGAGAGAACCTTGAGTTATTGGACGGTGCGTTTTTCAAAATAAAAAAAGGAAACGGTTCATTACAATACATAGCGACATACAACGGTCTAGAGATACGAGGATGGCAAGATCTTCAGTCAATGAGGATCAGGCTATACGGAGATTACGTCATAATGCAAGACATAGAGATCCCTGACTCGTATTTGTTTGAAGCCATAGGAACAAGTGCTACTCCGTTTACAGGAAGCTTAGACGGCAGGAACGGGGACAGTTCGTATAGGATATCGGGGCTTCAGATAGACAAGGGCACGCATGATTACCAAGGGCTCTTTGGAGTCATAGAGAGCTTTAACGAGGACTCGGTTATGGTAAGCAATCTCTTGATTCACAATCCTATAATTACGGGAAGGTCGTATGTTGGAGTGTTGGCAGGAGACGTAAAAGGAGGCACGATTCATTCGGTGAGTGTGGAGTCAGATAGCAGCTCAAGTAAAATAGAGATACGAGGATCACAGACTATTGCAGTTGGTGCTGGAGGAGGTCTTGTTGGATACTTACAATCAGGAGCGATTCTACGAAACGTAAGTGCGCATATTCCTGTGCTGGGACCAGCGAAGAAATCTGTCAACATAGGTGGACTTGTAGGAATTAACAAGGGTCGCATAGAGGGGGGAGTTGCAACAGGAAATGTGACAGGACGTTATGAAGTAGGAGGCCTAGTGGGAAGGAACGATGGCTTTCTTGTTGGCTATGCTACGGGAGATGTATCGGCAAGCAGCAGTGCAGAAGGAGGCTTCGCTGAAAGAATAGGAGGATTGGTGGGAAACGCTGGTCTTTATAGTGAGACCATCGGTTACAGTAGGGGAACAGTGACCGGCACTTACATTGTGGGTGGATTAGTGGGTACCGCATATGCGCGTAGAAATTGGATTAAATATAATTCGCTTACTGGCTATTCTCGGGGTAATCTTATTCGTTTGAATGTTACAAGCACTCATACATCATTCGGAAGAGTACTTGGATACGACGATGTAAGAACAAACAAATCGTATCATTCTACTGCCGTATCCGAAAGCAATATATTTGAAAGTGATGGAAGAACGAGAATAGAATCTCTTCTGACAGGAGATCATGAGACTTCTGTGGACATAGTGGCTGTAACAAACAACAACTATGAAAGGATATTTAGTCTTTTTACCTTTGGCACGGGTCTAGGAGAATGGACATGGGTAGGCAATGGCAAGTGGCCTGCATTAAATGTAGGTGATGTATCACCAGCAAGAGAGCAGCCAATTGATTAATAGAAAAATTGTTATAAAGATATAAGGTATAATTTAGTTATAATTGTTTTTAAGTAGGTGTTAAAATGGTAATAAAAAAGAAAGCGATGCAATTTGCATGCTTATTTTTTGGTTCTTTTGTTCTCTTCTCTTGTCAACCAAGTGCTGTAAGAAGTCTTCTTTCTGGTGTTGGATATGACGGCACATATGTAATTGCCTATAACGGAGAGGAAAGGAAGCTGAATACAGACACACCGCCGATATCCATAGGTCCAGGAGTACGAAGCATGGACAAGGATGAAACAGTGCTGACAATCGTGAACGTGGGTAGTGGCGCAAAGTACACTGTATGGTTTGATATTGTTAATTTCACGAAGCAATCGGCTTCGGATGGAAATGTCTTAACGATAAGCAGGTCGGATATAGAAGATCATTTATTCTCTTTTAATCATGGGGCAACAATTCGAATAGGACAAACGAAAGCAGGAGTAGAAAAAGAACAAGTAGAAGAAGCGGTTGTGTACAATGCTCGAGACTTGTTTGTTTGGCAAGATCTACAGGGCATGAAACACGATCTTTCCGAAAACTATGTGTTAAGAAAAGACATAGTATTTCCCGATCGTATGTATGTTCCCGTAGGAACAGTAGACAATCCGTTTACGGGCACCCTGCATGGTGCTGATGGAGAAAAGAAAATAAGAGGAATACAGACAAGTGGGACCGATAGTTATCAGGGAATCTTTGGAGTAGTATACAGACCAGGAAGAAATGTTGCTACAGTAAAAGACTTAGTAATCGAAAACTTTAATGTCTCTGGGGTATCTCACGTGGGGATTGTTGCAGGATGGATGGCAAGAGGCTATATAGAAAATGTTCATGCAAGAGAAGACAACAGAGTACAGGTAAATGGCAGTATGGAATTCAATGGTGATGGTTATGGTTTAGGAGGGGGACTTGTGGGGCTTTTAGGAACTGTTGCGGGGACTAATATAACGAACAGTAATGGTTTTTCTTACTCCGCCTCATTAGCAGGATATGCTTCTGTAGAAAGTTCAAGTTCAGGAGCAGCAGTGAGAGCAACGGGAACTGATTCAAGTGAAGTCGGTGGTGTAGCAGGATATGCGGGAGTAGCATCGAGAATAATTAATAGTTATGCGACAGGAGACGTGGAAAGCAATGATTCCTTTGTAGGAGGATTGGCAGGATATTTAGATGGTTTAGGGTCGAGTAATTATGCAACAGGAGATGTTACAGGAAAAGACTATGTGGGAGGTCTGTATGGAAAGGGTGGGTTTGTGAACGATATATATGCAACAGGAAATGTTACAGGAAAAGACTATGTGGGAGGTCTGATAGGATCAGATTCTGTTACCGATGGTAGCGCAGTCGTAGGTACAATGATAACCGGTTTTGCAACGGGCAATGTAGTTGGTGATAGTTTTGTGGGAGGTCTGATAGGACGTGCTGATTCAAACGTGGTAGGTTATGCCACAGGATCTGTTTTTGCAACGGGTTCTCTAGTAGGAGGCTTGGTGGGAGGAAGTATGTTTAACCCAAATTTTTCGATTACAGGTTACTCGAGGGGGACAATCAAAGCTACGGACTATGCAGGAGGAATCTACGGTGCTATGGTAGATGAGAATGGTGAAGCATTACCTAATACAAATATTGTCATAGTGGGATATTCAAGAAGCTCTGTACAACAAAACGGGGAAGGATTTACTCATTTTGGAAGGATAGCAGCCACTCCGGCAGTAGATGCTGGCAAAACGTATCATTCTATTTTATCAACAGAGAGCAATCTTTTAACTAGTGCTGGGGGAGAATTTGTTGATTCGACTGGCATAGATGGCAATGAGATAGACATTCTTGCAGACACGGCAGATTACGAAGCGATGTTCTCTCAGTTTGTGTTTGGTTCGAGCAGAGGTGAATGGGTGTGGATAGCAGACAGCAGTTGGCCTGCTGTTTTCTTAGACGGTGTGCGCTCTGTAACAAAACAACCAGTAGAGTAGATTTGCTTTTTTAAAGCATCTTATCAGGACAGATAAAAGAATAAACAAGTAATTTTTAAATGAAGAAACATATCCTATTAGTTTTTAGTATCGTAGTGATTTCTCTTTCGTTAGGCTTTTCATGTCAGCCATTGGGTATGGCAAGTCTGCAGGCTCGTGCGTATCATGGTGGAATAGCATTACTTGCAAGACCTGTGGGTATGGGACAGGCAATACAAGATCCAATCTTAGACGATGTAGCAGTGCTTGTAATAGAAAACGTACAAGGAATGTATTCTATACATTTTGGAACTTCTTCTGCTAACTTCGATGGAGTTTTGTTTATCAAGGAAGCGTTTAAAGATAAAATAGAAATATACAAAACGGATCTAAGAAAAAATAATTTTTCGTTTACTCCTGGAGCGGCGATCGGGGTGTCGGGACCTGGTTTGCGCGAGATACAACTACTCGCAACATTCCAACCAGACGAGATACATGGTTGGCAAGATCTTCAGGCGATGCGACTTGACCTAGAAAAAGACTATGTGCTTAAGAGGGACATAGAGTTTCCTAGCATGGATACCGATATCGATATAAATATCGAGAGAGAAAGTAATTTTATACCGATAGGCACGGACAGATATCCATTTAAAGGAAGCATAAACGGGACAGATACGAGGAATCAATTTAGTATTTCGGGCTTGCACATAAAGAGCACAGAGAATTATCAAGGTCTCTTTGGGGTAATAGAGGCTGCCAATGCAGACACGGTAGTGGCAAGTAATCTAATGCTCGAGGAGTTTACCGTTACGGGGAATGCCTATGTAGGGTCTCTTGTAGGGTTCTTAAAAAGGGGCACCGTGCAAGAAGTACATATAAAACCGAGTAGTACCGCCATAGTAGAGATGCGAGACAGCGACACCATCGATGAGGCTGGTTATGGAGGAGGTCTTATAGGTGCGGCAGGGACAGGCGAAGGAAACGTCCAAGTGTATATACAAAATAGTAGTTCACAGCAGAAGATACAGATATCAGAGACAGCAAACAACGTTGACTTTCTTTATGTCGGAGGTCTTGTGGGACATGCAAATACGGATGTGGAGATCATAGAAAGTTATGCCATGGGCGATGTACAAGGCGAAAGCGGAGTAGGAGGCTTGGTAGGCCACAACGAAGGCACTGTGTCAGGTTATGCGAATGGATCAGTGATGGGAGATACCCTTGTAGGAGGATTGGTTGGAACCAATGTTGGCACCGTGTTCGGTTATGCGACAGGATCAGTGACAGGAGGAAGCAGATCAGGAGGTTTGGTAGGATGGAATGGCGATAATAGTGATGTTTTCGGCTATGCGATAGGCTTCGTGAATGGAACTCGTGAGGTAGGAGGTTTGGTGGGATTAAATAGTAATTCTAGCAATGTCTCTGGTTATGCAACAGGGGCTGTGACTGGTGATGATGAAGTGGGAGGTCTGGTGGGATCGAATCTTAACACTGTGTTTGGTTATGCACAAGGTACTGTGATACGAAACGATGGAACGAGCATTCTTTTTGGAAAGACGATTGGATCAGAAACAGGAACGTCAACGAGCTACAGCTCAGCTAGTAGTTCGATATTCACGGAAGCGGGGGGAGTGAATGGCACTGAAATAACCATTGCTCGTTCAACGCAAGCGACGTTTGTTGGCTTTGCCTTTGGCACTAAACGAGGACAGTGGACATGGATAGCCAATGGTAGTTGGCCTACGATAAACGTAAAAGATGTGGAAATTGAAGTTGTTCCACCAGTAGATCCCGTGGATCCTGGTCCAGTAGATCCCGGTCCGGTAGATCCCGTGGACCCCGGTTTAGGCGATCCCACAAATCCCAATCCCTCGTAGATCCCGTACCCTGAGTGTTAGAGCATGTATAATGATAAGTAATTTATAAAGACATAATAGAAGACGACATAAGGAGCATTCTATGACAATTCAAAAAGAGCAACACAGCAAAACGAAACGCGAACTCAGAAGCCCGCGAGCGGGTGTTCGCCCAGCTGGCGCAGTTCGCTCGGCTGGCGCAGTTCGCGCAGTTCGCCTAGTCAGTTCGGTTCGTCCAGTCGGTCCAGTCAGCCCGACCCGCGCGGTTCTTCTTGTGCTTGCCGTGCTTGGATTGATGCTCCTCGCGTTTTCGTGTTTTCCACCACCTATCGTGGCAGGAGAGAGCAGTGACCCTACTGCTCCAGGAGCTGCCACAAGGCTAACCATAGACAGAACCGACAGCACTTCTTTCGGGATACGGTGGGACGCACCCATAAAAACAGGCACAACATCAGATGGAACAGCGCTCAGTGCTGCGGAGATTGGCTATCGCATCTATTATCTTATAGGAATTGCAGGACAGACAAGGCCTAGTGCAGAATCAATCAAGCTAAACCCCAACGCCCTAAATAAAAATTTAATAGGGCGTACTCAAGCGACTGTTTCAGAGCTAACGCCGAGCACACGTTATTTTGTAACGGTAGAGAGTTATAATTTTTTTGCACAGCATCTAGGGACAACATCAAACGAAGCAATTGAAGTAAACACCAGTGCCAGCACCGATGGAGGTGGTGTGACTGTAGAGGATTTCATTGGAACCCTAAATTATGGACAAGCAACGTATCAGTATGATGCAGGATCTCAGAACACTATTACGCCCCTCTCTAAACCGACCATACCCGACACTGACGTCAGTGGCACAACCATACTCTATGCCTTAATAAAAAGAAGTGGGGTAGACTTTAATCCACCACCGAGCATAGACGGCAATGGCGTTATCACTATCGATTCAATTGCAAACACAGGGGGAGCCAGCTACTTTGTGCAAGCATCGGCAACGGGCTACAACGTAAAGCAAGTGGGTATAAACATAATTATTGTACTAGGTGATTCCAACGGAGGGAGTGATGGGTTTACCGCTCCAGGGGCTGCCACAGATCTGACCGTAGACAGAACTAATAGCACTTCTTTTGGAATACGATGGAACGCACCCACGGACAGAGGCACGAAGTTAGATGGAACGGCACTCGGCACCGTGCAGATTGGCTACTACATCTATTATCTTGAAGGAACCGCAGGAGAGCTACAACCTAGTGCAGAATCAATCAAGCTAAACCCCAACACTCTAAATAAAAATTTAATAGGATTTACTCAAACGAATATTTCAGATCTAACGCCGAGCACACGTTATTTTGTAACGATGGAGAGTTATAATTCTTTTGCACAGCATCTAGGAACAATATCAAACGAAGTAATTGAAGTAAACACCAGTGCCAATGACGATGGAGGTGGTGTGTCTAGGAATTTCGATGGAAACCTAAGTTATAGAAAAGTAACATATAAGTATAATTTAGGATCTCAGAACACTATTACACCTCTCTCTATACCAACCATACCCGACATTGACACTAGTGATCCAACCATACACTATATCTTAGTAAAAAGAGGTGGCACAGACTTTAACCCTCCACCGAGCATAGACAGCAGTGGCGTTATCACTGTCGATTCGATTGTAAACACAGGGACAGCCAGCTACGTTGTGCAAGCATCGGCAACGAGCTATGTCGCACAGCAAGTGGCGTTAAACATAGTCATTGTAACGGGTGGTTCCAACGGAAGGGGTTTTACCACTCCAGGGGCTGCCACAGATCTGGCCATAGACAGAACCGATAGTACTTCTTTTGGGATACGGTGGAACGTACCCACATACAGAGGCACGAGCTTAGATGGAACAGTACTTGATGCTGTGCAGGTTGGCTACTACATCTATTATCTTGCAGGAAGCGCAGGAGAGCTACAACCTAGTGCAGAATCAATCAAGGAGAACCCCAACACCCTAAACAAAAACGTAACAGGACTTGTTCAAACGAATATTTCAGATCTAATACCGGGCACACGTTATTTTGTAACGATAGAGAGTTATAATTCTCTTGCACAGTATCTAAGAACAATATCAAACGAAGTGATTGAAGTAAGCACCGATGTCGATGGAGGTGGTGCGTCAGGGGATTTCGATGGAATCATACGTTATAGAAGAGGAACGTTTCAGTATAATGTGAGATCTCAGGGTATCATCACACCTTTTACTACACCGACCATACCCAACACCGACACCAGTGGCACAACCATACGCTATAACTTAGTAAAAAGAAATGGCACAGACTTTAATCCTCCACCAAGCATAAGTGACACTGGCGTGATCACGATCAACTCGATTACAAACACAGGGACAGCCAGCTACTTTGTGCAAGCATCGGCAACGGGCTATGGTGTACAGCAAGTGGCGTTAGACATAGTCATTATATACGCCAATTTCGATGGAGACCTAATCTATGAACAAACAGCGTATGAGTTCGATGCGAGATCTTACGAAACCATTACACCTTTTTCTACACCGACCGTACCCGACACTGACACCAATGGCACAACCATACGCTATGACTTAGTAAAAAGAAGTGGCACAGACTTTAATCCTCCACCAAGCATAAGTGACACTGGCGTGATCACGATCAACTCGATTACAAACACAGGGACAGCCAGCTACCTTGTGCGGGCATCGGCAACGGGCTATGTCGTACAGCAAGTGGCGTTAGACATAGTTATTGTAATCCCCAATCTCGATGGAGACCTAGTCTACGAGACAGCAACATACCGATCTGCTACAGGAACTAACGATACCATTACGCCTCTCTTTAGACCGACCATACCCAGAACCGACACCAATGGCACAACCATACGCTATGACTTAGAAAAAAGAAGTGGTACAGATTTTAATCCTGCACCGAGCATAAGCGGCACTGGCGTAATCACGATCAATTCGATTACAAACGTAGGGGTGGCCATCTACGATGTACGAGCAGAAGCGGTCGGTTATAGAACACAAGAAGTGATGCTAATCATTGTCATTAATAGGAATGTAAATGAAAGCATGTTACAAGTGAGCACATACCATAGCGAAACAACGACTGCGCTCCCTGTGGAGTTTGGGCAAGCCATAGAAGACAGTGGTTCATTTGCTATGGCAAACAATGCTGAGGTCGTTAGAATCTCTTCTGCTTCTGGGCTTGCGAACGGGAACTACACTATACATTTTGGTGTAGAAAACGGAGGAGCAAACAACTATAGCGGGAGCTATCAGAAGACAGCTAGCGGTGGTGCCGTAACAATATTGAAGTCAGAATTCACAGCGAACGCTTTTTCTTTTGCGGACGGCACAGTAATAGGTATATCGGGGTCAGGCATTACAGGCATACAGTATGTGGCAGTGTATCTTCCGTCAAACATATATAATCATCAAGACCTACAAGCCATGAGACAGGACCTAGCCCGAGACTATGAGCTTAAGAAGAATATCGAGTTTCCTCCTGCAACGGGTACGAGCACAAGTAATTATGAGGCAGTGGGCGGTAGTAACGATTCGTTTACAGGAAGCCTTAATGGCGCGAGCAACACCATAATAGGAATACGGATAGAAGGCACCGATACCGACAACAGTCAAGGACTCTTTGGAATAATAGAAGCAGACGCGGCCAGCACGGTGATAGTACAAAACCTTGTGCTAAGAGATTTCAAGATTACGGGGAATGCCTATGTGGGGTCTCTTGCAGGTCAGGTGAAGCGAGGAGTGATAGAAAACGTGAGTGTAGAAATCAGTGCTGCTAATGCAGGCAAGGTAGAAGCAAGTGGTGCTATTAATGTTAATAGAGGTAGTTATGGTTATGGAGGAGGGCTTATCGGTCGTGCAGGAACAGGAATACGAGGCGTGCCAGACCCACAAGTAAAAATACAGAACACGAGTTCGGCGGTAGCGGTTAGCGGGACGGGAATAAGCTCGGGTAGAATTGGTGGTCTTGTAGGAGAAGTGAGCGTGAATGTTATTCTAACAGAAAGTTTCGCGACCGGATTAGTGACAGGAAGTGGTAGTGATGTAGGTGGCCTGGCGGGTTATAATAATGGCACTGTGTCAGATAGCCGTGCGTCCGGATCGGTGACAGGAAGTGGTATTGGTGTAGGAGGTTTGGTGGGTTACAATAGTGGCTCTGTGTCAGACAGCCATGCGACCGGATTGGTGACAGGAAGTGGTAGTGATGTAGGAGGCTTGGTGGGAGAAAATTATCGTGACACTGTGTCAGGCTATGCGACCGGATCGGTGACAGGAAATGGTGATGTAGGGGGCTTAGTGGGTTACAATAATGCTGGCACTGTGTTAGGCTATGCGACCGGATCGGTGACAGGAAAAAATGGTAATATAGGAGGTCTAGCAGGCAATAACAGAGGCACTGTGTCGGGCTATGCGACCGGGTTGGTGACAGGAGATGGTGATAATGTAGGAGGTCTGGTAGGTTACAGTCGGAGTACTGTGTCAGGCTATGCGACCGGATCGGTGATAGGAGATGGTAATAATGTAGGGGGCTTAGTAGGATTGAATGATGCTGGTACTATATCAGGCTATGCGACCGGATCGGTGACGGGAAACAACAGAGTAGGAGGCTTGGTAGGTTTAAATGACCAGGGCAATCTTATAGGTTATGTACGAAGTATCGTGAGACGAGCGAGTGGAACGGGTCGTAATTTGGGAACAACGGTTGGATCCTTGATATTATATGCAGGATCAGAAGTAAAGGTAAGGACCTTTAGTTCAAGTTCCAAAAGCAGGATCTACGACGGGACTACAGGAAGAACCGAGTTAGCGGGTGTGGTTGGATTCAATGCTTATTCATTAACACCTGAGTATCTATCAAGAGAAACGTTTAGCAATGTATCGTTTTCTTTTGGTACTAGTATTGGTGAATGGATATGGGTAGAGAACGGCAAGTGGCCTGCGATAAACATCGGCGAGGTCAAGTCTGCAGACGAACAGCCGGTGGAGGGGCCGTAGCATGGCACGTGGTATGGGTCGTAGCAAGGGTCGTAGCAAGGGTCGTAGTATGGCAGCTCTTCCGACCCGCTCGCTTCTTCTTTCGCGCCTCGTTCTTCCGGTTGTTATTGCAATTGGATTAATGCTGCTCGCTGTTTCCTGTGCTCCCGCTAGCGTGGGTGGGGGAAGCAGCGATCCCTCTGCTCCTGGGGCAACCACGGGGCTAGTCGTAGACAGAGCCAACACAGAAAGCAGCTCTTTTGTAGTACAGTGGGCTGCTCCCGTAGAGACGGGCACGAAGTCAGACGGTGCTGCGCTTAGCCCCGAAGAGATCGGCTACCGCATCTACTATCTTGTAGAAACCGCAATCCAGACAGAGCCGAATGCAGAACCAGTAACGGTAGAGTCAGTAACGGCAGAATCAATCAGGAAAAACCCCAGTACTCAAATCAAAGAGCTGATGGGATTTCTGGGGTCTTGGGAAATTCTTCAGGCAAGAATTACGAAGCTGGAACCAGAAACACGTTACTTCGTGACGATAGCGAGTTACAATTTTTTTTCACCGCAGCTAGAAGCAATATTGGGCGAAGTAGTCGAAGCAAGCACTAGTGCAGCTACATTGGATCTCGGAGGTAGCCTTGTCTATACAGAAACAGCGTATGAGTTTGACATAGGACTTGACGATGCCATTACGCCTACCGACACTCCGACCATACCCGCTGGTGGTGGTGGCGGTGTTGGCGGCGGCGTCACGGTAAGCTATACCTTGGAAAAGATAGATGGCGCAGAGTTTGTTTCTGAGTTAGCAACGACCGAAGCCATAAGCATTGCCGAAGACAGTGCTGTAATCATGATCAACTCGATTACAAATGCAGGGACAGCCCGCTACTTTGTACGAGCAAAAGCGACAGGTTATACCACACAGGACGTGATGCTTACCATAGTCGTTAAGAAGGCAGATCTAGCAGGAGGCATAACGTATATAAAAACAGCGTATGAGTTTGACATAGGACTTGACGATACCATCACACCCGCCACCACTCCGACCATCCCCAACACCGATACCAGTAATGGGGTCATACGTTATAATCTAGACAGAAGAACAGGGGTAGAGTTTAGCCCTATGCCGACCATAGATGGCGATGGAGTAATCACGATCAACTCGATTAACAATACAGGAATAGCGACCTACCTTGTGCAAGCATCGGCAGATGGCTATGCCACACAGGAGACGATATTGAAGATCGTTGTTCATGAAAATATTTTTGTAAGCACATACCATAGTAGTGCGGGCGAGGCAACAGACATGTTCCCCGTAGAAATTGGACAAGCCATAGTAGATGACGGCACGTTTGCTTTGGCAGACGACTCTGCGATTATCTCTGTTGCTGGTCCCGTGGACGAGAGCCATACCATACATTTTGGACTTGTAGTAGATGGAGAGGTGGACGACTACAGTGGAGGGAACTATCAGAAAATAGCCAGCAACGGGGTTCTTACAATACTGAAATCAGACCTTGCAAAGAACGCTTTTTCTTTTTCGGATGGAGCAGCAATAGGCATATCAGGGCCTAGCTTTACGGACATAGAACATATAGCGACGTATCGTCCATCAAAGATATACGGCAGTCGAGATCTACAGGCCATGAGAAAAAACCTAAGTGGCTCCTACATGCTAACGCGGAATATCGAGTTTCCCTCTGCAAATGTGGACTCAGGCACTGAAGCAGGTACAGTCGTGAGTAATTACGAGGCAGTAGGTGATACCAGCAATCCGTTTACGGGCAGCCTTGACGGCGCAGGCTATGGCATAACGGGGCTAGCGATAGAAGGCAGCAACGATCATCAAGGGCTCTTTGGAGTCATGGAAGCAAGCTCGGTCAATGCCGTGCTCGCACAGAACCTTGCACTAAAAGATTTCAAAATCACAGGGAGCTCCCAGGTGGGATCCCTCGCAGGCTGGGTGAAGCGAGGCACGGTAGATGGCGTAAGAGTGGATGTCAGTAATGCCGATGCAGGCAAGATAGAGGTAGGCAGCAACAAAGATGACGGAAGCTTTGGAGGAGGGCTTGTTGGTCGTACAGGAACAGATGGAATAGACGAAACAAACACGATAGACGTGCGGGTAAGAATACAGAATACAAGTTCAGCGACAGCGGTCTTCGGGACGGGAATAGCATCGAATGGCGTTGGTGGTCTTGTGGGACGAGTGGGTAATGACGTTGAGTTGACAGAAAGTTTTGCAACTGGATCTGTGTCAGGAGTTAACGATGTAGGGGGCTTGGCGGGGGATAATGGTGGCACTGTGTCAGGGTACGCGACTGGATTGGTAACAGGAAACAATAATGTAGGAGGTCTGGTAGGGTACAGTACAATTGGCACTGTGTCAGGGCACGCGATTGGATTGGTAACAGGAAACAATAATGTAGGAGGCTTGGTAGGTAACAGTGTCGGAGACGCTGTGTCAGGCTATGCGACTGGATCGGTGACAGGAGCTGAGAATGTAGGAGGCCTAATAGGGCATAGTACTATTGGCACTGCGTCAGGGTACGCGACTGGATCTGTGTTAGGATTTGACACGATAGGGGGCTTGGTAGGATGGAATAATAGAAGTACCGTGGCTGGTTATGCAACTGGATTGATATCTGGAAACAGTAATATAGGAGGCTTGGTGGGATCTAATGAAAGTGGAAGCTTTAGCAGAGGCTATGCAACTGGATCTGTGTCAGGAAATGCTAATATAGGAGGACTGATGGGCTACAACAACGGTGGTACGGTAAGTGGCTATGCGCGAGGTGTTGTACGACGAATTAGAGTAGGGAGACCTTCTTTTGGAAAGACGATCGGGGTGGACTATGGGATATCGACAACCTATAGCTCAGGTTCCGAGAGCCAGGTCTATGATGGGGAAACGGGAACAGCTATGCTGCCATACGTAATTGGAAAAGATGGCACCGAAGTGACCATTGCCGGTTCGATGCAAGCGGCGTTCTTGGGGCTTGTTTTTGGCGACTCAGTCGGTAAATGGACATGGGTAGACGATGGCAAGTGGCCAGCGATGAACATTGGTGATGAGATCAAGCCTGCAGCTGAACAGCCAGTGAATCCGCCAGACGGCTCGTAAGCCAGTAGACAAGCCACACGAAGCTTGGTCGTCCGCGAGGCTTGGTCGTCCGCGAGGCTTGGTCGTCCGCGAAGCTTGATCGTCCGCGAAGCTTGGTCGACCGCGAGGCTTTGTTGTCCGCGAAGCTTGCGAGCGGCGCACACTACAGCGGCGCACACTACAGCATACTAATGCTATAATAGATACAACGCTGTCTCGTTAGATGTATAACGTAGCCGACTGGCGTCCAGCAAGAAGGAGCACGATATGACAGTACAGAAAAGACAATGTAGCGGAACACACAACAAGACACACAACAACTTCAGAACCCTAGGAGCAGGTGCATCCTCTCCCTCAATCCCGAGTGCTGCGAGCTCCGCGAGCTCCGCGAGAGCCGCGAGAGCCGCGAGTGCGCTGTCCGCTGTGCTAGCCGTCTTCGCTGTTCTTGTTTTGGGATCAACACTGCTTGCGTTTTCGTGTGCTCCCGCCAGTGATGTGGTCAATGTTGTGGGCGGCGGCGATGGCGGTGGTGATGGCGGTGGTCCTTCTGCTCCAGGAATAATTACAGATTTAAGTGTAGACAAATCGAACATAGGTGACACTTCTTTTACCGTACAGTGGGCTGCTCCCACAGAGACGGGAACAAAGCCAGACGGCACAGCACTAAGTTCTATCGAGCTTGGCTATCGTATCTATTATCTTGTAGGAGATGTAATCCAGACAGAAGCACCCAGCGCAGAATCGATAAGGCAAAGCCCTGATGTCTCGAGACTAGAAGTAACAGGGTTTTTCTATACAAGAATTGCAGCGCTAGAATCAGGAACCCGTTATTTTGTGACGATAGCAAGTTACAATTCTTTTGCACAGCTAGAGACAGCGTCGAGTGAGGTAGTGGAAGTAGTCACTGGTGCAGGAGCCGGAGGGAGCGTATTACAAGTGAGCACATACCATAGTAATGGACAAGCGACTGACGTTCTTCCTGTAACACTGGGGCAAGCTATAGAAGATGACAGTAGGTTCTCTTTGACAAATGGCGATACGGTTCTTACCATTTTAGATCTTACGGACGGGGAACACAGCATATATTTTGGAACTAGAGTAAATAGTTATGAAACGAGCTATCAGAAGACGGCCATGAACGGAACCATACAAATACTGAAATCAGAATTCGCAACGAACTCTTTTTCTTTTACAGATGAAGCAGTGATAGGCATGTCTGGCCCAGGCATTGCAGGCACATTACATATAGCGACGTATCATCCTTCGAACATATACGGTCATCGAGATCTACAAGCCATGAAGAAAAATCTAAGTGGATCCTATAGCCTTAAGAACGATATTGTTCTTACAAGAACGAGCACGGGCAACTATGAGGCAGTAGGTGATAACGACAATCCGTTTACGGGCAGCCTTGATGGTGCCGGCTACACCATAGCGGGAGTGCAGATAGAGAGTACGGGCAATTACCAAGGGCTCTTTGGAGTGATAAAAGTAGACACAGTCGATGCCGTGGTAGCACGGGATCTTGTACTAAGAGATTTCAAAATCACAGGGAACGCTGTTGTGGGATCCTTCGCAGGTTGGATGAAGCGAGGCACGATAGACAATGTACATGTAGAGGTCAGCAGTGCTGATGCAGGTAAGGTAGAGGTAAGCGGTAGCGTTAGTGTAAACGGAATTGATGATAGCTACGGAGGAGGGCTTTTAGGTTACGGAGGAGATGTGACAGGGGCAACGGACGTGCAGGTAAGAATACGAAACACGAGTTCGGTGGCAACAGTCTCTGGAACGGGAATGGACTCAGATGCAATTGGCGGTCTTGTGGGATATATAAATAGCAATGTTATGCTGACAGAAAGTTATGCGACTGGAATCGTAACAGGAATAAATACTGTAGGAGGCCTAGTTGCTTACAATAATGGAGGCACCGTAATAGGCTATGCGACTGGATCTGTGACAGGAACTGGTTATAATACAGGTGGCTTGGTGGGTTACAATAGTGGCGTTGTGGTAGGCTATGCGACTGGATCTGTGTCAGGAGGCCTTGATCACACAGGGGGATTGGTAGGTTACAATGGTGGCGTTGTGACAGGTTATGCGACAGGAGACGTGTTAGGAGGCGATTTTGTAGGAGGCTTCGTGGGGGGCAACGCAGGTGGCACCGTGATAGGTTATGCACGAGGGATCGTGAGACGAGGCGGTGGAACGGATTCTTCTATAGGAAAGACAATCGGGGCAAGTGGAGGAGCGACTCATACACACATGACATATAGCTCCATGTCCGAGAGCCAAGTCTACGATGGGGAAATGGGAACGACCGCGTTAGCGGGCGCGTCTGGAGTCGCGGGCACTGAAGTTGATATTGCTAGCGCAACGCAGATGACGTTCGCGGGGCTTACCTTTGGCACTGCGCTCAGTAAATGGACATGGGTAGATGGCAAGTGGCCCGCGATAAACATTGGTGAAGTCAAGCCCGCTGCCGACCAGCCGATAGACCCGGCAACCCGGTAGCCCGTAGGCGGGTGCAGTGTGGTCGTGGGTCCCGCGAGGCTTGGTCGCCCGCGAGGCTTGCGAGCGGGCGTAGACTACAGCTGGCGCAGACTACAGTATACTAATGCTATAATAGAGGCAACGCTGTCTCGTTAGGTTATAACATGCTTAGCCGACTGGCGTCCAGCAAGAAGGAGCACGACATGACAACACACAACGAGCAACACAGCAAAAATCACAACAAACAATATAGCGATAATAGTAGCGGCAAGGCTCGTGGCAAACTCACAAACCCACAAACAAGCGTGCGCTCGGCTCTTCCTGCTTTCTCGGCTCTCCTTACTCTCCGTATGCTTGCCGTCCTTGTGCTCGGATCAGTAGCACTTGCATTGTCCTGTGCTCCCGCCACTTCCGCTCCTGTGGATGGGGGAGGGGTTAGTAATCCCTCCGCTCCCTCTGTCCCCACAGACATAACCATAGACAAAGCGAACACAGAAAGCAGTTCTTTTACAGTACAGTGGGTTGCTTCCACCAGCACAGGCACAGGCTCAGACGGCACCGCACTCACCCCTACGGAGGTCGGCTACCGCATCTACTATCTTGCGGGAACCGCAGACGAGGAAAAGCCGAGTGCAGAATCAGTCAGACAAAACACCGACACCCAAATCCTAGAGCCGACAGGATCTTCGGAGGAAGTCGCAAGCGCAAAAATCACAGGACTAGAACCAGCCACCCGTTATTTCGTAACGATAGCAAGTTTCAACACCTTGGCTCCACTGCTAGCAGAAACAGTATCGAGCGAAGTGGTTGCAACGACCACTAGTGCTCCTGCCGACTTTGATTTCGCAGGAGACCTCGCCTATAGAACAGAAGAATACAGCTATGTTTTTGGATTCTCAACTCAAACAATAAGCCCCAACACCAACACGCTTAGTGCTAGCAATGGTGTGCAGATAAACTATAGTCTTGAGAAACAAAGTGGCACGAATTTCATCCTAGCCTCTTCGACGACAGGCAACGAAGCAGCTGTAAGCATAAACGCAAGCAATGGCAAGATCACGGTCGATCCGACTCAAAACGTAGGAACAGCAATCTACCTTGTGCGAGCATCAGCAGAAGGCCACAACGAAAAAAATGCGATTCTCACCATCACCATTGTCGAAAACACAAACACAGACATAGACATGCTACAGGCAAGCACATACTATAGTAGCGAGGCTACAGACATGCTTCCCGTAGGGCTTGGACAAGCCTTAGCAGATGTCGGCATGTTTTCCATGCCAAATGATAGGCTAGTGCTCATTGTCTCTAATCTTTTGGACGGGATCTACACCGTACACTTCGGGATTGAAACAGACAACTACAATAGCGGGAGCTATTCAAAAACAGCCAGCGGCGGCATCATCATAATACTGAAATCAGAGCTTGCAACAAACTCGTTTCCCTTTACAGATGGAGCGGTGATAGGAATATCAGGGCCAGGCCTTACAGACACAGAGCCTGTGGCAATGTATGTTCCCTCAAACATATACACCCACTACGACCTGCAGGCAATGAGGAGAGACACAGCTCGAGATTATCTACTCATGAACGACATCGAGTTTCCCCCAACAGCGGCTGGGGCAAGCAACTATGTTGCGATAGGTGATGGGAACTTTCCGTTTACAGGAAGCCTCAACGGTGCAAACGTAAACGAACCGGGCAGCAGTCACAGCATAACAGGACTGCAGATAGACGACCCGGGATTTTCTGCTCAGGGAATTTTTGGAGAGATGGTAGGGCAAGAGTCTAGCACGGTGGTAGCACAGCATCTTATACTAAGAGACTTCAAGCTCAAGGGAAGGGACTTGGTGGGTCCCTTGTCAGGCTGGATAAGGAAAGGCACTGTGAACAATGTACACGTGGAGGTCAGTGCCCCTGACGCAGGCTATGTGATGGGTAATAGTTTTATAGGAGGCGTGATAGGTGGTATTTCTTCTTTTAACCACATCTCGGGATCTTCGATGGCAAACGTGACAGGGAACTATGACATAGGAGGCTTAGCGGGATCTAGTGGTGGCACTGTTATGGGTTTTGCGACTGGATCGGTGACAGGAACCCTAGGGAGAATTGGAGGCTTGGTGGGCAAAAACGAAGGGGGCACGATAAGAGGCTTTGCGACAGGGCCAGTGTTAGGAGAGTATCATACAGGAGGCTTGGTGGGTTATCATAATTACGGCTCGGTATCAGGCTATGCGACTGGCACGGTAACAGGGACAGGTGATGGTGTCGGAGGCCTAGTGGGTTACAATAATTATGGCACGGTAAGAGGCTATGCAACAGGAGTGGTTATGGGAAACAATGAAGTCGGAGGCTTGGTGGGCCAACAAGGTGCTGATGGTGCTGTGTCAGGCTATGCAACGGGACCGGTGACAGGAAACCGTAAGGTCGGAGGCTTGGTGGGCAGCATAAGAGAAATGGCAAAGTTCGTTAGAGGCACAGCGATAGGATATGCGACTGGATTGGTGACGGGAAACGATGAAGTCGGAGGCTTGGTGGGATATAATTATTATACGACTAGAGTTGACTCTAGTGTAGTAGGGTATGCACGAAATATTGTGAGACGAAGCGATGGAGCGACTTCTCTTTTTTTCGGAAAGACAATCGGGAGAAACTTGGGGCTAAAAAAGACCTATAGTTCGTTGGGTAGTTCAGCTGGTGGCTCGTCCGGCGCTTCAGAGGTCGAGAGCCAGATCTATGATGGAACCACGGGGACAATCGCCTTGGCAGGCACGACTGGAATCAATGGCAGCGCAGTGGATGTTGCTAGCGCAATGCAAACGACATTCGAAGGGTTTACCTTTGGCACTGAACTCGGTCAATGGACATGGGTAGACGGCAAGTGGCCCGCGATAAACATTGGCGACGAGCTCAAGGTCGCGGCCGAGCAGCCGATAGACCTGGTAGCCCGGTAGCCCGTAAGCGGGTGCAGTGTGGTCGCGAGGCTTGCGAGCGGCGCAGACCACAGCGCGAGGCTCGATCGTCCGCGAGGCTTGCGAGCGGCGCATACTACAGTGACGCACACTACAGTGACGCATACTACAGCGGCGCATACCACAGCAGCGCACACTACAGCATATTAATGCTATAATAGAGGCAACGCTGTCTCGTTAGGTGTTATAACGCTTAGCCGACTGGCGTCCAGCAAAAGGAGCAAGATATGACAACACACAAAAAAACTCACAAAGAGCAACACAACAAGACGCCTAAAAAAACATACAGTAGCAAAATGCACAGTAGTAAACCCAAAACCCCGAGAACAAGCGTGCGCTTGGCTCTTCCTGCTTTCTCGGCTCTCCTCACGGTACTTGCCGTCCTTGTGTTCGGATCAGCACTCCTTGCATTGTCCTGCGCTCCCGCTAGTGTAGCCACACAGAATTTTGAAGGAAACCTCAGCTATGCAAAAACAACGTACGAGTTTGGCGTAGGAATTGGGGGAACCATCGCACCCGATGGCACCCCGGCAATACCCAGCGCTGACACCAGAACAAGCATAAGCTATGTTTTGGAAATAATAGACGGCACAGCGCTTGTTCCCGAGCCGGGTATAGACGACAGTGGCGTTATCACGATCGACTCGGCAACAAGCGCAGGGACAGCCCGCTATTTTGTACGAGCAGAAGCGACCGGCTATACCACACAGAGAGTGATGCTTACCATTACTGTTAATAAAGCGAACTTCGAAGGAAGCCCTCTAAGCTATGGAACAGAAACGACACACGAGTTTGTCATAGGAGTTGGTGGCAGCATTACGCCTACAAGCACCCCGACAATACCCAGCGATGACACCAGAACAAGCATAAGCTATGTCTTGGAAATAATAGACGGCACAGTGTTTGATCCTGAGCCAAGCATAGAAGACAGCAACAGTGGTGTCATCACGATCAGCCCATCCACAGGCGTAGGAACAGCGACCTACACCGTACAAGCAGAAGCAGATGGCTACAACACACAACAAGTAACACTCACTATTAGGATTATCGAGAACGCAAACAGAGTCGGGGTAAGCACGTACTATAATGGCGAGGCTACGTACGTAATCCCCGTAGGGCTTGGGCAAGCTGTGGTTGACGATAGCACACTCGCGTTTGCCTTAGCAGGCGACACTGTAATCCTCACTATTTCGAATCTTATGGACGGGGATCACAGCATACATTTTGGAACCG
>JACSEG010000035.1_pt1 | contig 26215 bp, 14 predicted proteins | sample 8225521 | NCBI WGS metagenome assembly JACSEG01 (sample SAMN15705060, study PRJNA637333) | viral metagenome | isolation source: viral RNA from sea star tissue | host: Pisaster ochraceus | place: USA:Santa Cruz | collected 2018
CCAGATGTGTGGCGACCGGGATGTTGTTGTGTCCCTTGGGTATCAGGTGAAAACGGACGGCACAATTCTTCAGGAAGAGACCGATGAGGATGGGAAAAAGGTCTGGACACCATTTTCAAAATTGGGCGTGCGCCGGGCAATTTTGAATGACTTGTCCCCTGCCGCGACTTTTATCGCCTATAACTACAATACGCCTGTCGATGTGGCGGTTTTTGAGAAAGAGGCCAAACGCATTCTCAAAGAAGTCGAGAAAGAATGCGGCTGGATGTACGAAACAATCCACACTGACGGCAAGACAAAAGGAAAGATAAATTACACCGTTTGGAGTGACGTATTTCATTGTCCTGAATGTGCTGGCGAGCTGGTGTTTTGGGACGTTGCTGTGGACCAGCAGGCCGGCAAAGTACAGGATAGTTTTCCCTGTTCTCATTGCCAGGCAGAGCTAACTAAACGAAAACTGGATCGGGCATGGATCACTAAATTTGACCCGGCATTGAAGGACTCTGTAAAGCAGGCGAAACAAATGCCTGTATTAATAAACTATTCGGTTGCAGACTATAAGGGCCGGTTCGAAAAGCCCCCGGATAAATTCGACTTCCAGTTAATTGAAAAAATAGAAAGCAGCCCCATACCGTATTGGTTGCCTACAAATTCAATACCAAAAGGCGATAAAACAGGAGAACCGTTGAGAATAGGGATAACTCATGTTCACCATTTTTATACAAAAAGGATTCTGCTTTATCTATCAAAGTTAACGGATCTATCTGAAAAGAGCCCTCAGTTATCTTTTTTGATGGGCAGTACTCTTCCGAAACTTACCATTATGAATAGATATATGCCGCAACATGGTAGCCGAGCATTAGTCGGACCAATGGCGAACACATTATATGTTCCGCCTTTAAATGTAGAAAACAACTCTATTGCTCAAATTGAATTTCAATTTAAGAAAATAGCAAAGGCACTTACTCCTCTTGACGGTTCTATTATATCTACCATGGCCGCTCAAAGTTTAAAAATCCCTGAAGCCTCTATGGATTACATTTTTTTAGATCCTCCATTTGGCGCAAATATAATGTATTCAGAGTTAAGCTATATCCGAGAAGCTTGGCTAAGGGTATTTACTAATAATGAGCCTGAAGCGATTGAAAATAAAACCCAAAAAAAAGGTATTGATGAATATAGAAAATTAATGACTGATTGTTTTGTTACCTCATTTAAATATCTAAAACTAGGAGGCTGGGTGACAGTAGAGTTTTCTAATACAAAATCCTCCGTGTGGAATAGTATTCAAAATGCTTTATCAGGCGCAGGATTTATAGTTGCTTCTGTTGCAGCACTTGACAAAACAAGAGGTGGACTTCACGCAATGTTAGGATCTACTGCTGTAAAACAAGACCTCGTCATCTCGGCTTACAAACCCAATGGCGGCTTTGAAAAACGTTTCGAGCAGGAAGCCCGGACCGAAGAAGGTGTTTGGGACTTTGTTCGGACTCATTTGAAATACCTGCCAGTGACTAAAAAACAAGGCGATGACCTCGTCGCTATTCCCGAGCGTGATCCGAGAATCCTTTACGATCAGCTGACCGCCTACTATGTCCGCAAAGGCTACAACGTTCCCATCGACAGCCAGGAATTCCAGCTTGGATTGTCGCAACGTTTTTCCGAGCGTGACGGCATGTATTTTCTACCCGAACAGGTGGCGGAATACGACCGCAAAAAGATGATCAGTGGCGGCAGACCACTACAGCGGTCGCTGTTTATCTCCGATGAAGCCTCGGCCATCGAATGGCTGCGCAGCCTGTTACGCGACACACCCCAGAGCTATCAGGACATCAATCCCCGGTTTATGAAGGAACTCAGCGGCTGGAGCAAAAACGAGGTCGGTTTGGAACTCACCACCCTGCTGGAGGAGAATTTCCTCTGTTATGACGGCAAATCCGATGTGCCGAGTCAAATACACGGCCATTTATCGACCTGGTATAAAGCGCTGCGTAACCTTGCCAAGGATGACCCGGCGTTGGTCGCCAAAGCCCAAGGCCGCTGGTATGTGCCCGACCCAAACAAGGCGGGCGACCTGGAAAAACTGCGTGAAAAATCGCTGCTCAAAGAGTTTGAAGAATACAAGCAGGCCAGGAAAAAGCTCAAGATATTCCGTCTTGAGGCAGTCCGTGCCGGGTTCAAAAAGGCATGGCAGGAACGGGATTATCAAATAATTATCACTGTAGCCGAAAAGATTCCGAACAAGATCCTTGAGGAAGATCCCAAGCTCCTGATGTGGTACGACCAAGCCGTAACACGAATGGGAGAGTAACTATCCACAGATGACACATATGAAAGAAACCGTAAAAAATAATCTGCGAAAATCGGCGCAATTTGCGGAGTATTAAGGATAGAACATGACAGAAGCTGATATACTGCAATTACTCAACCAGCATGAGTGGAAGGATGTTGAGTTTAAGCAAGCCCAAAAAGCTGTGCCGAAAAGTGCCTATGAGTCTGTCTCTGCTTTCGCCAATACGGAAGGTGGTCACCTTGTTTTTGGAGTAAAAAAGGATGGCTCTGATTTTGATGTTGTTGGTGTTATAGATGTAGACAAGGTTCAGAATGATTTCCTTACCACCCTGCGAAAAAAGGAGAAAATCAGTAACATCATTGAAGTAAAAGAAGGGTTAGAACAGTCAGAAGGAAACAATCTGCTCATCTTCTATATTCCCGAAGCTATTCGAGCTGACAAACCTGTTTATCTAAATGGTGACATTAAGCGAAGTTTTCTCCGCAAAGGTGCCTGTGATGTTAAGTGTTCAGATGAGGAGCTGAAGCGATTGCTCAACGATGCATCCAAAGAGCGCTACGATGGCAATACGCTTGATTACGATATCGGCAAATGTTTCAGCTCAAACGACATTGCCTGGTATCGTCGCCAATATGAAGGCAAGGCTGGCAATAGAAATTATGCTGGCCTGAACGATGAAGGTAGATGGCATGACCGAACAGTCTGTGATTACAACCTTATGCAAACGTGGACTGCTATCATGGAATGGTATTATCGCTTTGCAGAAGTCCCTTTTGAAGTAGACCCCAAGACCATGCAGCGTAGAGACCAGCCAGTTGATTATGTGGCTTTTCGTGAAGCAATCGTCAATATGCTGATTCATCAGGACTATTCTGACCACACACGCAAGCCGGTAATTCAAAACTATTCGGATTTAACCCGGTTCTGGAACCCTGGCGATGCCTTTGCATCAGTTTCAGATTTATTGGAACCCGGTGAAAAAGAGACCCGCAACCCACTTATTGTTACGGCATTTCGCAGAATCGGATTCAGCGAGAATGCGGGTTGGGGTTTGCGCGATGTGTTTAGCTCCTGGAGAGATTTAGGCCATGGCCCACCGGAATTAATAAATGATAAATCTAAAAAAGCATTCGAACTCATACTTAGTGAGGATATCCTCCTCTCAGAAGATCAGATAAAGTTTCAAAAGACTATTGATGTGGCACCTGTCATGAAACAAAAAATCAAGACTGATGTCCATGACGGGGTCCATGATGGGGTCCATGATGGGGTCCATGATGGGGTCCATGATGGGGTCCATGACGATTTAAATGACACCGAGAAAAAGATTCTATTTGCCTGTAAAAAGACTAAAAGCACATCGGAACTACTGGAAGAATTAGAGTATACCAGTCGGACGAGAAATTATCGAGCTGCTTTAAGTCAGTTAATTGATAATGGGTTAATTCTCATGACCGAGCCCGATAAGCCTAGAAGCAAATCACAAAAATATATCATCTCCGAAAAAGGCATGGAAATCCTTTCTAATTTTAAGGAACCCAATGACTAAGTTTGTGCCCAAGGTTCCAACTATCGGTTTCCATCGGTGGTTTCCAGTAATAGAAGGCTAAATGGAACAGTCGCTTTGGAAATACAGCACCATACACAAAAGTGCCTGCAAGGTCGTTGATGAAAAGACTTTGTGGGGGCAGACTGTATGTCGTGTCTGGTTGCCGAATCAGGATGCGATTGTGCGTGTTCTCAGATCTGACCTGCAACCGTTGTCGAGCGACCAGCATCCGAAAATTGAAAGCCACCGAGTAGCCTATATCTCAGCGGCGGCCAAAGTGGCTGAGGTTTTGGAAGGCTCTTCCGGCGTATCCGACGGGCATGTCTTGCTGGCTCCCATGGAGTCCAATGTTATCCCGCTGCCCCACCAGATTCACGCACTGTCCCGGGCGATATCCGGTGACCGTGTTCGTTACTTGCTGGCTGATGAGGTCGGTCTTGGAAAAACTATCGAAGCCGGACTTGTAATGCGTGAGTTGAAATTACGCGGTCTGGTGCGCCGAACCTTGGTGGTGGCTCCAAAGAGTCTGGCCATGCAATGGGTGGCTGAAATGGATACTCATTGCAACGAATCTTTTTCTCTGGTTAATCCGGGTGATCTGGATGCCTTGGAGCGTTTGGAACGGCCGAGCCAGTACGTCAGCGGGAAAACAGATCATACAAGTGATTATAACCCATGGATGCGGTTTCCTCAGGCTATTGTGACGCTGGATGCTGTTAAGCCGCTGACACGTCGTAGAGGCTGGTCAAAAAAAAAGATTCAGGCGTATAACCGGAATCGCTACGAAAGACTGATCCAGGGCCAATGGGATTTGATTGTAGTGGATGAGTCTCACCGGATGGGCGGCAGTACGGATCAGGTGGCTCGCTACAAACTTGGAAAAGGACTCGCCGAGGCGGCACCATATCTCCTGCTTTTGTCGGCAACACCCCACCAAGGTAAATCCGATGCCTTTCAGCGTCTGATGAGTTTGCTCGATCCGATGGCTTTCCCTGATTTGGAAAGCGTGACTCGTGAAAGGGTTTCTGATTTTGTAATACGAACCGAAAAATGTAAGGCAGTAACGGCAGAAGGTAAACCACTTTTCCGACCGCGTACCACACAGACGCTAGGTGTGGATATGGAAGGGAACCCGGCACAGGTGGCTCTATATGAAGCAGTTACTGATTATGTCAAGGAAGGCTATAACCGCGCAGTAAAGGATCGCAAACCGCATATCGGTTTCCTGATGGTTCTCCTGCAACGAATTGTCACTTCAAGCTCCCACGCAATCCGCTGTACGCTAGAACGAAGACTGCAGGCTCTGGAAAATCTGGGAGAGACCCTCACCTCACTCAATGATGAAGAGCTGGAGGATTTCACAGATCTTGACGGACAGATGCAGCTGGATCTGCTGGTTGAAGTGGACGAATCAGGCAGAACCAGTGAGATGGCAGAAGTCAACGCTCTACTGGATCTCGCCCGAGCCGCTGAAATGGCAGGAGCTGACATGAAAACCGAAGCGCTGATGAATCTAATCTTTCAGCTGCAGGGCGAGGAAAATGACGATCAACTGAAACTGCTGATTTTCACTGAATTTGTTCCAACACAGGCAATGCTGCGAACCTTTCTTGAGGAACGAGGTATCCCGTGCGCCATTTTGAACGGCTCAATGAGCATGGATGAACGACAGATGTCTCAGCACGATTTTCGTGATAATGCCCGAATACTTATAGCAACAGATGCTGGTGGTGAAGGTTTGAATCTTCAATTCTGCCATGTGGTGGTTAATTACGATTTACCATGGAACCCGATGCGTATTGAACAGCGAATCGGCCGTGTTGACCGTATTGGTCAAAGCAAAATAGTCCGGGCTGTCAATTTTGTATATGAAAACTCAGTTGAAGGCCGGGTGCGGGAAGTTCTTCAGGCAAAGCTATCCATCATTCTCGATGAAATGGGCATCGATAAAGCCAACGATATTTTGAACACCTCGTTATCCGGCGAGATGATCGAAAAGATGATGACTTATGTCATTATGGAAGACGCCGATCCGGATGCGGAGGTGGATCAGACAGTGCGGAATCTTCAGGAAGATATACAGCAGGTTCGAGAACAGTGTGCTGTGTACAGAATATCTGATGAGCCGGATTTACCGGCGGCTGAAAAACTGCGCAACCATCCTCTGCCCCACTGGATAGAACAGATGACAACCCATTATCTGCAAACGAAAGAGTGCAAGCTGGGAAAGGATCTGCTGGGCTGGAACTTTACATGGCCGGATGGCGAAAAGGTACAAAGCGCAGTCTTCCAATCCAGATATCTTTCATCCGATGGGAACCTTTTATCACTTGAAAATGCCCGTATTCGGGGCTTGGCCATGAATCTGCCTCAGTTTATTCCGGGGCAGCCTTTGCCTTGTACATCAATAAACGGACTTCCCAAAACCCTTGCAGGATTGTGGGGTCTTTTTGAAATCCGCTTGTCTGTTCAACAACCAGACAATGCTCAGATAAGAATCCGTCTAACAAGACGTAGCTACCTCCCGGTTTTTATGAGCAATGAAGGAAAGCTGTTCATGCCAACCGCAAGGCATATTTGGGATCAGTTGTTAACCAATGATCTCCGCATCGACTCCATGAAAGATTCGAGTGAATCCATTGTGTCTGGAGAAAGACTCCTGTCTGTTGCCGAACAGGCCGGTCAGGAGCTTTTTGACACGATGCAGGAAGCTCATTTTGCAGCATTGGCGCGTGAAGAAGAGCGCGGCATGATTGCCTTTGCCTCGCGCCACAGGGCCATCGATCGGCTGGGACTTCCTGAAGTTAGACAGTTCAGACTGGCCCGTCTGGATGAAGATGAACTACAATGGCGCAGCGAGCTTGAATCCGCCCGGCAGATAGTACCGGAAATGCGGCCGCTGTTGATGTTGAATATTGGAAATGGAGGTGTTTGTGAGTAGCTGGCGAAACACCATCCTTAAAGATTTTGTACCGAATGTTGCCAAGCTTACGCTGGTATCTGATCCGGATTGCCTGTTGACCGAAGAAAAGCTGGCAATGGAGCTGAGAGATCGCGGGTTTGATCTCATCGAGTTTAATGATCCGATTGAGTTCCGATATGCCTATGAATCGAAATATCGATCCATTTGGGATCGGGGCGAGCACACCGATCTTGTTGTGATTCTGAGATTACAGGATGCGGAATTGGCGGCACTGCCGTATGACCTGCTGCAAGCCGGAAGAAAGCTATCTTTCAGTTTGGGAGATCTTTTCCCAAACATGAGCTATCCCGTTGTTGAGCAGCTTGATCGCAGCCTGCTGGATGCACTCTTTGATGCTCAAAAGAAAACATCCCCCGACCGCATGGGCGACAACGCCACCAAGGATTTTATCCTTCGACATGTATTTGGTATGGCAGCAGAACTCATATCCACAGAGGTAGCGCTTCTCCACTTTCTGTTGCGATTACACTATGGGAATTCTGCAATGCCATTGATGCTGGCAGACAGGTTGGTCGAGGTATTTGAAAGCAGTGGCAGTTTTAAAGGCTGGGGGTTGTCTCAAATCATTCCGGATGCAGAACAATTCCTTGCATTCATTCAGGAACGCTGGCCGATATTCCTTGAAGATCTCAAAAAAGCAAATCAGGTCAAAGAAGATTATGCAGCCTATGGCTTAAAGGTTCAAGGCCCGGTGACACTTCCATTCGATCATCAGGACATAAGAGTTTATATCGATAATTTATTTGTCGAAGGGAAACTTGCACCGGTTGATTTTCCCGGCATTGATGTCGAGAAAGACTCCTGGATTTTAAGCGGCATTTCGGCATCCAAATCCGACGGCGAAGATCTCAGAATTTCACGATTGTTTGCGCTTGTCGACGCGGCTCAATTATCAATGGAGTCGAGATACACTGACTGGATTGCATTCGCCATGAAATGGGCTGAGATTTCGGCTCTTGTACACACGGCAGGTAATGCTGATCATAAGAAGCGTTATAGTGAAACAGGGCAAAAGCTGAATGGACTTTTTGCCGATTGGTTGGAAATGCATTATGCCAGCCTTATAACCCTGCCGCCTTCGACTCCGGCAATGTTGCACCACGTTCCGCGACACCTGGCTCGATATATTGAAGATCAAAAGAGCAAAAAGGTCGCGCTGGTGGTTATAGATGGCCTTTCGCTGGATCAATGGGTAACGGTTCGAAACATAATCCAGAACCAAAACAGCGATCTTGTCCTGCGCGAGTCAGCAACCTTCGCGTGGATACCTACCCTCACGTCTGTCTCACGACAAGCCTTATTTTCAGGCAGGCAGCCGATATATTTCCCGTCTTCAATTAAATCAACAAACAGCGAAGAAAAGCTGTGGAAACAGTTTTGGCAAGACCATGGCGTTTCCAAGCTGGATATAGCTTATAAACGCAGCCTCGGAGATGGTGATGTCGATGCCGCGATGGATAGCTTGATCAATCCGGCACAGACCAGGGTTGTCGGGCTGGTAATAGATAAAGTGGACAAGATCATGCATGGGATGCAGCTCGGAGCCGAAGGCATGCATAGCCATATAGATCAATGGTGCCGGGGTGAATACCTGATTTCTCTGCTCAATTATTTGACCACCTATGGCTATGAAATCTGGATAACATCAGACCATGGCAACATGGAATCGATCGGCAAAGGACGACCAACAGAAGGCGCTATTGCAGAGAGCCGTGGAGAAAGAGTTCGCACATATCCGACAGCGGAACTGCGTTCTCAAATCTCCTCAACCTTTACCTTTGCGCGTGAGTGGAAGCCCATTGGTCTTCCCGACGGTTATTTCCCGTTGGTTGCTACCGGGAATGATGCATTTGTTAAAGAAGGCAACTCAATTGTCGGCCATGGAGGTGTTGCCATCGAAGAAGTTATTGTACCTCTCATCAAAGTAGAAAAGAGACAACAATAATGAGCAGGCGACACGATAAACTCGGCATCAAGCAGACCATTCAAAAGCACTGGATGGATCATGTTGTCAAAATGATGTTGGCCGGTCTCACTGAAAAAGAGATTCGAGTTGAATTAGATGAGTTTTTAGCAACTCAAAAACAAAGCGGCGGCACTGGTGAGCGAGGCAAACAAGCGTATGGCATGGCCATTTGCATTCTCGCATCGTGGTTTAGGCCGGACAAAGAATTAATTCCTTTCAGGGATCATGCACGTGCGCTTATTCGGCATGAGAATCCCCGGAACTGGCTTCCATATCACTGGGCGGTCATCTCTGCATCATATCCCTTCTGGTTCAATGTCGCAAAACAGACAGGAAGGCTTTTCAACCTGCAGAACCAGATCACGCAGGCACAAATTTTCTCCCGAATCAAAGAGCAATACGGCGACAGGGAAACAGTGACCAGGAATGCCCGATATACAATCAGATCTTTTGTTGCATGGGGCGTGTTAGAGGATTCAAAAGTCAAGGGCTGCTATGAACAGTGCAAACCGATTGGAATCAGTGAACCGAACCTCACACTACTTTTATACCAAGCCGCTCTGCATGCTGATAAAGAAAGAAAAGCTGATCTTGGATTATTGAAAAACAATCCGGCATTCTTCCCGTTTCAATTGCCTGTTTTGACAGGCAACTACATCTCACAGCAGAGCAGTACCATCGATGTCGTCCGTTACGCACTGGATGATGAGCTTTTGAAATTGCGGGAATTATGAAAGGGGGATTATACACATAAATTTTTAATATTTGTGCAGGGAGCATGAATTATTGTGATATTATAAAAAATTACTAAAATTAAAGTCGACATGGCTTGTGACTACAGAATAAGGATTTGAATATATGAGTGTGGAAATTGACAAACTTTCATCACCGGATGAAAAAATTCTAACGGTCAATGAGCTTCTTGCTGATAGGAGCTTGACAATTCCGTTATATCAGCGTCCATACAAATGGACTGGAAAGAACGTCAATCAACTCTTCAGTGATATTGCAACCCACAAGGATAAATCCTCATATCGTCTTGGGACAATTGTATTCCATCAGGAAGAGGATCGAAAAAATATTGTTGATGGACAGCAGAGAACAATTACTCTGCTGTTGGCCGTTCGGGCATTGTCAAAGCTCCGGAAAGACAAGCTTGATCGCAAAGATCTGAGAGAGCATTTGGATCTGTTGGAGGACAATATGATATCCCCCAGTTTCAAAAGCGAAATTTCCAAAGCTAACATACACAGCAACTATCTTGAAATTTGCCGCATTGTTGATCGTTCAGATTTCACTGAGGAACACATCGCCTTCCTTTTGAACAAGTGTGAAGTCGTCACCTTTGCGCTAAAGGACGTTTCCGAAGCTTTTCAGTTTTTTGATTCCCAAAATGCACGTGGACGGGATCTTGAACCCCATGACCTACTGAAAGCCTATCATCTACGGGAGTTTTGTTCAGATGATAAAAAATTGAAGGCTAAAGTTGTTGAACGATGGGAGCATAGTCAAACAGAAGAGCTGGCTACGCTTTTCTCTCAGTACTTGTATCGCATTAGAAACTGGTCAAAGGGAGCCTCTGCCCGCTATTTTGGCAAAGAGGACACCGGACTATTCAAAGGTGTCAATATGGAGACGGTGGAGCGTTATCCCTATGCTGAACAACTGCGAATAGCGCACCATTTTGTCGATCATCACAAACAGTACGAACGTAAAGTTGATGGCCAGGACTTGAAGTTTCCTTTTCATCTGAACCAAATCATCATCAATGGCAGGCGCTTTTTCGAGATGATTGCGTATTATCAGGACATGGTTGCAGAATATAATAAATGCTTCACAGATAAATTCGCCTTGGATAAGGGGGATGGATATGCGGAGAGTATCTTGACTGCTATGAGCAGTTATGAAGGTCGTCACCGCACCGGGGATCGATATGTCCGAACGATCTTCGATTGCCTGCTTATCTATTATATCGATAAGTTCGGTCGTGTAGAAATATCTCGAGCCATCGAAAAGATTTTTATCTGGGCCTTCAGTCTTCGCCTGAAAATGAAGCGGGTTCAACTTGCCAGCATGGACAATCATGTTCTGGAAAACAATTTGTTCAAACTGATTAAAGACGCCATTCGGCCCGGTGACTTCGTCAATTGTACTCTTCCGGTTTTGCGGAACAGCCAGTCTACTAAAACAGATGACGTCAAAAATCTTTTCCGGGAGATGAGGTATTATGAATAACGATCATAACGATATTGTTCAACTTTCTATCCGTAAACTCTTAAGTGGCGAAGCCAACTATACCATTCCGATGTATCAGCGCAATTATGCTTGGGATGAAGGAGAAATCACACAGCTCATTCAGGACGTTATCGACTATCTTCCTGAAGCCCGTAATTACTATATTGGTACACTTGTCGTTTTTGAAAGAACAAATGATAGTCGTAGCGTCGATGAAACTGTCTATGAAACTATCGACGGGCAGCAGAGGCTAACCACATTGGCACTGTTGGCATGCTATCTGAAAAACGGAAAAATAGGCGATGTTTCATCATGGTATAAGGAGCTGGCTATTGATTTCGATAGTCGGGAGCATTCGCGGCAGACTTTCCGTGCAATTTTCAATGGCAGATTAACCGATGACCCTGCAGAGATTCTCAATCCTGAAGAGATAAATACAGCTATTTTAAACGGATATCGGCTCATCAAGAAGATCCTTCCTCAGAAACTCAAAGAGAATAAAAGAGAGCCAGAAGAGTTTTCTGCTTTCTTATTCGGAAGTGTTCAGATCATGCGGGTTAAGGTCCCAACGGATACCGACCTGAACCATTACTTTGAAATTATGAATAATCGGGGTGAACAGCTTGAAAAGCACGAGGTTCTCAAGTCTCGGATGATGGAGTCGCTTAAGGATGATAAGAAAAGCCAAAACTGTCTTCATATCGTCTGGGAGGCATGTTCAAACATGGAAAAGTATGTGCAGATGGGGTTTTCACCAAACCAGCGTGACAACATTTTCGGAGACGAGGACTGGGGTCGCCTCGCTGTGAAGAATTTCGAGGAGCTTGAGGAGAAAATAGGCCAAACTGTTGATAGATTGCCAGACCAAGGTTCAGAGCAATCGCTCGATGAAATTATTGAGCAAGTCAGCAATGTCCCTGAACAAAGTAAAGATGATGAAGCTCCAGAACGCTTTAATACAGTGATTAACTTTCCCAACTTTTTGTTGCAGGTTTTACGGATCCAAACAGAGCAGGATGTTCCATTAGATGATAAGAGACTCATTTCGACCTTCGAAGCTCACATCCTTAAAGGAGATGATGTCGCTGGAAAGGTCAAAAAATTCATCTTTGATCTATTTCGCTGTAAATTTATGTACGATCAATACGTTATTAAGCGCGAGTTCATTAAGGGAACAGATCGGTGGAGTTTGAAGCGTCTGTCAAGAGACCAAAATAAAAAGCCATACTATAAAAACACTTTTGGGGATGAAGACGATAATGGATCAGATAATAGACGAATCCTCATGCTTCTTTCTGCATTTCACGTTTCCACGCCAACTCTTGTCTATAAACATTGGCTTAACGCAGCGCTGCATTACCTCTTCACTGCCGAAAAAATCTGTGCAGATGCATATTTAAATCATTTGGAATCCGTGGCTAAGTCATTCGTATTTGACCGTTTTCTATCGGCAAATGGAGGATTGGATTATTTTGTAATAATCTTCCAGAACAAAGGTGTTTGCCAAACAAAGAAAGAAACCCTATCTGAAGAGAACATGAAAACCAAACTTTCGTTTGGCAACATTGAGAACAATTTGGTGTTTAATTTTCTCGATTACCTCCTGTGGGTTAAACCTCCTAAGGAGGATAACGCGGATGAAAATGTCGTTAGGAATTATGAATTCACCTTTCGCAGTTCGGTAGAGCACTACTATCCTCAACATCCATTGCCAGGACAGGATCCATTGCCACCAGACATACTGAATTCTTTTGGAAACCTCTGCTTGATTAGCCACAGTAAAAATTCACGGCTCAGTAATTTCATGCCGAAGGCTAAAAAAGAATATTATAATAATACGATGGATAGTGTGAAGCAGCACCTTATGATGAATGATCAACGATGGGATGAAGCCAGCATAAAGACGCATTTTGATGAAATGAAAGCGGTTTTTTTGGATTCATTAGATCGATAAGAGTAAATAGAACGATATTCATGCCCAAGTATGCCTGCCTTGTCGGCTTGCCGGTGATTTTCTGCAATGTAGCACCGGTGCTGACAAAAACAGCTTGATTACGAATCTTCAGTCTGGAAGACAGGACGATTTTTTGAAACCTTCCGGAGTGAGCGATTGAAGCTTTCTATCGGGTTGGTTGTGTAAATCAGCTTCCTGAGCTCTTGGAAATACTAAAAAATGTCGATAATTCGGTTCAGTTGTTCCGCCAGGATTTAGCGATATGAGGGTGCTTTTTATCCCAGCGATCTTCAAAATCTTCCAGACTCAGCAGTACAGCCTCTTCGGTACCGGCGGTATATACGTTTCGCAGATCGGCAGCACCAGTCTTTCGCTCTTTCGATGGTACATGCTTCAAGGAGTTCCGGATCTGATGGACAACACATTTCTGAATTTCAACACGCGGGAAGGCTGATTTGATTGCTTCTGAGATCCCTATGAGTCTGAATGTCAGGGGTACTCATGCCCAAGCTGAACATTGAAATGACTGTATCCTCAATGCCGGTTATATCACGCTGCTGCTTGCCGAAGACCTGATGTTCAAATGTTCCGTCCCGATCCCGGGGGACATCCAGTTCAACCTCTGAAGACCAAATCTACCTCCTTCTTGTGTATTTTATCAAAATCAGGAGAAAAACACAGTTAATCTGACACTACACTACCATTTGAAGAAATCCTCTTTCACCTCTCCATCTTCCGGGTAATCTTCCGGGTATATTTTTTTTGAACATACTCAGGGCAAAGAAACTGAACAGTAATTCCAACCTCAGCCAGCGCATCCTTCCATCCCCACCACTTGCTGTCAGTGGCTTGAAGTATCGGCGGCTTCTCCGGGTGGGCATTGGCCACGGCGACAAACTTGCGGTCTGATATGTCGAAATTGTTCAGATCGTCATGCTCGGGAAATTCATCGTATGAGTCGCCATTTTTGGTGATTGCCACTTGTTGACCGGCAGGCAGGCTCCCGCGATGATCGTAAACCCATTTCATGAAAGCATCACCGACACCTGGCTGTCCCTTTATGGCGAGCTGCCGCCGGTATTCACTGCAGATTTCATCTCTCGCGTCAATGATCAGGCATCGCTTTTTAATGACATGCTCAACCGCCTTGACGCAGGCCAACACACAGGCATACGGTACGTCAGAGTCTCGATCCAGCTCCCACTGGAGGGCGAGATTGGCCGTCTTGGGCACATTTGTATCCACCACGCATTTCTTCGGCAGGCTCATTCGGCAGCCTCCGGCTTTTCGGTTTTCTGGCTCCGCTTATTCATGGCTGCCGTGGCCTGCTTGATAATGTCGCCCATTTCATCGCCGAAAAAATTTTCCGGCCAATTCTGGATGTTACCGCAGCCATCGATTTGCAATGGCTCCAGAGTCGCGGGCGTCTTGGCAATATTGGCAATATTGGCAAAATAGGCTGATACTTTTTCCTGAGAGATTTTATCTTCAGCGATACGGAGCTGCAGGCGGCGCAGAAAATGTTCCGAATGGGTTTCTATAACCAGCTGAATATTCCTGTCTAATCCGTCTTCTTTGGAATTGATGACATCGATAATCACATCGGCCAGTGCCGATTGCGCATGTGGATGCAAGTGAATCTCCGGCTGTTCGATGAGGATGATTGACCCGGCCGGAGCGTAAAAAGACTGCACCAGAACCGGAAGCACTTGGGATATACCAAAACCGACGTCCGGGAGGTCGACCAAAATTTTTGATCCTTTGGTGCGGACATTAACTTCGTACTCATGCCGCTGCTCCGATATCCGGTTGACCTTGAAATCTTCAATCAGTCCCATTTCTTTGAGTTTGAGGACAATAATCTTTCCAAACGGTTTGTATTTGTGGTTACGACCCAAATTGATTTTCCGGTTTTGCGCCGCAAGAATCGCAGCGACGGTATTCTCTCCCCCATAGCCGACACTCTCAGGCTCCATGCCAGCCCACGAATACAGCCGCTCGGCCTTTGTGCGTAGCGATCCGAGATAACAGAGAGATCGGTACAGCATTTCATGGCTCAGGTTCAATTTCTGAACGAAACCCGCATTCTGGTGATAGGCGACCATCTCTTCAGGGAAGCCATAAAATCGAACCGGAGCACCGGGACGCCATGCCCGCCCCTGATTGCGTACTAGCTTGTAATTAGTCGCATCGACTTTGTACTTGCTGTCCGATGTTCTCTCCATGCCGATGGACATTCTGGATTCCTCTTTTTCAAGCAACTCATATTTCAACTGGTCAAGCACCAGTGTGTGCTTGTCCCCTGAACCGACCTCAGCATGAAAAGAAAGATGGTCGCCCACAAATTGCTCGTCAGTCATCAAGTCCTTGAACTCCAGTTTTTTCGGCAACGACCACTGATAGTCGAAGATGATCTTGTTTTGATCATCGCGCTCAAAGACCATCTCCTGGTAGGAGCCAAGCTGAACCGCCGAGTTCTTGCCGCCCGGGTAGAAAACCGCGTTTCTGTCCGGCGACTCCACGGTCTGCTTCAACATCATTAAAAATTGGCCTATGCTCGACTTGCCGGAACTATTGACACCGAAGAACAAGGTAATAGGAGCCATGCGAATGGTGCCGGTGTCCTTCCAGCCCTTGAAGTTTTGTATTCGCAACTGCTTCAGCATGATCTATTTACCCCCCTCGTGTTACTGCCTGATTGTACCACATAAACAGCTGAGAGGTCGAAACCCTATCCACCGATCTTTGAGAACAGCTGCTCACTGATGGCATTGGACATGGCAGGCGAGCTATCCCCTTTCAACAAACCAGTCCGGGTAAAATATGCCTTCATAAACAATCATCGGACTGAGTTTCACATATCATCCATGTGCCGGATTTTAAAAGTACATCGAAGTGGGTTCTATGCCTGGTTGCACATGCCTTTTTCAGATAGGGCCATTGAGAATCAACAGCTCTACAATCGAATATTCGATTTCTGGAATGATAGTGGACAGGTATGGCATTCTCAGGCTATATAGAGATTTTCGTGCGCGTCTGTAAATAAAACTGTATAAATGCTTAAATCTTGATAGCCCAATAAGCGAATAGAAGTCAGGATAAATAGTAAAATGATTGATGAAAATCGTTTAAATAAATCAGCTGCTGAACTGGCAAAAGAGGTTAAAATGAAAAGCAGGCTAAAGAATCTATACAACAGGCGAAAGGATCTATACAACAATTACCTGAGTGAAAATCGGAAACACGAATTCGAAGACTGGCATCATAAGTATCGTGAGTTTTACAGTGATGTCGAGAAAATTCGTAAACGCATCAAATCAGGAACAGGCTTATCTCAAATGGATGAGAATTTCCTGAAGAAGCTCCTTTATGACAAACATAATGGGATTGCTTCTCGCGGACAGTCTGTTTTAAGCAAGGACAACTTGCAGTCTTTCATCAAGAACAAGGATTTTTTATCCGCGCTGGAACAATTTATTCTGAATCCCAAGAAAGAGGAATTCACGAAATTTTATAATGCATGGTCAGCTCAAGGTAAGTCCAACAATCCAGTTCTTGTCAATCGTGTGGCGGCAGCCTGCACTCTCGAAGTTTCTACAACAGTTGATTTCGGTAAGTTCGATGAGATATTCAGCTGGCTTATACGTGAAGGAATTATCCCTGAATATTCGGCAGAAAAGGAGCAGGATTGGTTTTCAAAGAATCAATTTTTAATGAAAGCTATCAAAGATGAGTTTAGCGATGAGCTTCAGGACGATAAAACAGATGAGTTTTATTTGAGCCAGTTTGTTTGGGTTCTGTATCAAAATATATCCAATCCATTTAGCCTGAAAAAGCAGATCGTTAAATACGGCGCTCCTGGAACCGGGAAGACATACCAAGCTCGCCAGCAGACCTCTCTTGTGTTTGGTATCTGGAAAGAGGAGTTTGCTCCGAACAGCAGTCTCACACATGAAAGCCAGATTAAGCTGGTACAATTCCATCCTTCTTTCAGTTATGAAGACTTCATGGAGGGCTTGCGTCCCGTTCTGGATGGCAATGGAACCGCGCAACTGACTTTGCAGAATGGTGTTTTTAAGGAATTTTGCCGAAGCGCTGGAAAGTGGGAAATTGATGTTTGGGGTCTTGGTCTAGATCGGGACTGGGAATCAATTACAATTGATGAGCTTCGTCCCCATAGAGAAAAATTGTCAGGTGATCACTGGCAGTATATTTTCGAAATCTCAGACGTATCCAAGCTTGTATCCCATGCTATACCACCATTTTTCTTCATAATCGATGAAGTTAACCGAGCCGAGCTGTCTCGGGTTTTTGGTGAGCTGATGTATTGCCTGGAATATCGAGGTATTAAAGGCAAAGTCAAAACCCAATATGCCAACCTGAATAACGAACACACCGCCATGCTTCAGACCGATCAAGGGTATCAGTTTTTTATTCCGACAAACATCTATCTGATCGGAACGATGAATATAATTGACCGGAGTGTGGAAAGTTTTGATTTTGCCCTTCGGCGCAGGTTTAGGTGGGAAGAAGTAGAACCTGACATGTGTTTGCTGAAATATCATTTAGCGTCTGTTGATGAAGGAAAGTACAAACATTGGACTCCCCTTGCTGATGATTTAGAAAAGCTTAACCTCAAAATTGCAGACGAACAATTACTGGGACGCGATTACCAAATCGGGCACGCATACTTGATGAACTTAAAATATTCCACCAGCCTTACAGTTAAGCAAGTAAGAAAGCGGGTCTGGGATGATGGCATCCGGTCTTTGCTTCAAGAATACCTGCGCGGTACCGGCAAGGAAGCTGAGCTTATCAATTCTTTTGAAACCGCATTCGGAGTTTAAATGGAGCGACTGTTCGACATCATAAAGGACGGAAAGCTGGTCGATAACCAGTCGTATGTGGTCAACGATGGTGTGTTGACTAATCACAGATTTCCAGAACCGATTCAGCTAGAGTCCAGAAAAGATCGGCAAAATAAAGCTGTGTGGAATAACGAGGAGGATATTTGGTATTTTCTGAATTCGGTTTCTCGAGATGTCGAAAAAACGCTGAATGACAATAATCATAATAAATGTATCCTCTTTAATGATAAAGATTATGAACACAATACTGACGACGGCTTCATAGGGGTAAGCGGTACTGATGCCAGAAACTTCACTCTCAACACAGGCAATCTGATTGGGTTTGTTAAGCGTGGCGATTATTCCCTGAAGATCAGCTCGCGGTTTGGTGATGCCTTCCTGAAGTACATCATTGCTGATGCCGACGGGTTTCTTGAGCTCGAAAATATTGGTGGTGAAAGTCACGACAATGGCTATGAATGGCTCCTTGCATATCTTTGGAGTATCAAATTTAAGAGAGCGTATCGGCTGGGTTTGCCAAAGACCTACATTACAAAGAATGATCGGATTTCCTGCGTTCGCGGAACAATCGATGCGGTTGACTACTTCCGGAATAACAGCTCTGGAAAATACTTGTGCTCCTACCGTGAACACAGCTACGATAGTCCCGCAACCGCACTTTTCATCAAAGCTTATGAGGCGGTTGAGCGTTACTCTTTCTGCCAGGGCACAAGGAATGTCTACAATGCGTTTCTTACCGCTAATCAGGGGGTGAAACGATCCCGTCAGGAAATCTTGAGAACGCCGTATTTCACCAATCCCTTCTACAACGACTACAACGTGCTGATAGATTTATCGAAGCAAATCATCAATCAGCAGGGTTCTCATTTTGACTCCCAGCATGATTCGAGCGCATTCTTTTTTGATATATCGATGCTATTCGAATATTTCATCAGGAAACTCATCAAACGAGATGGGATACTCCTGCGAGATGGGGTACTCCTGCGCAGCAAGTCCGGGCAACGCTGTAAAATACCGGCAGGTGCTCTCGGCAGCTACATGCGCAAACTTGAACCTGACCTTGTTTTTGAGAGTGATGGCGATCTTTACGTCTTTGATGTGAAGTATAAAGCCTTTGATCGAAGATACGGTGTCAAGCGCGAAGATCTTTTCCAACTCCACACTTACATAGGTCAGTATGGGAATGGAGCCCCAATAAGGGGGTGTGGCTTTATTTATCCGATATCAGAAGAAAAATGGGACTCATTCCATCTGGACAATAATGAAGGGCTAATTTCGGATGTTATCCGCCAGCAGGGGCAAGATATTCCATTTCATGTCCTTTTCTTGAAAATCCCTGACAATACATCTCGTGATTTTAACAGGCGCATGAGCGAACAGTGTCGTATGTTTATTGATACTGTCCAGTCGAAAATTCTGATTAAGGAGAAGACTGCTTCATGGGCACAGACAAGAATTCAAGAACTCAAGGATGCCTGAATGTAGCGAATTAAATTCGAATGCGCGCAAGATTTTAGACACTACCTTTTTTCCACCAACGGGCTTCGCACATTGTGATGGCTCTTTATGACCTTGGCTTTGTGGCCAACTCCCTTCAAGAGAACGAGAAAGTCTTCTTCAGCAATGAACTCGTCTAACTCCTCCCCATTTTTGAATAATCTCTAGCCTGTTCCATTGCGGTATCGATTTTTGTGTTTGGTCTTTTTGCTTCTATCACAAGTTTTGTAGTTGCCTGTCAATAATAGTTTCTACATCACGTTCGTTCATATCAATATCCACCTGTCATTTAATCTTGACAAAATATATTTACAAAGTGTAGTATAAGATTATCATTTATATATCAGGAGAAAATGATGAGCAATAGACAATTACATTCAGAAACCCTTGCATTGCATGGGGGAAGTTTCAGGAGCGATGCTGTGACTCGTGCGATAGAAATACCTATCTATCAAACCACAGCCTATCAATTCAACAGTACACAGCAGGCGCAGGATCTCTTTGCCTTAAAGGAACTCGGCAATATTTACACGCGCCTTACAAATCCAACCGTCTCGTATCTTGCAGAGAGAATAACAGCGATAGAAGGCGGCGCGCTGGGCGTAGGGGTAAGTTCGGGACAATCTGCGACAACCCTTGCAATACTTAATGTAGCAAGTGCGGGAGATAACATCGTAAGTTCCACCGACTTGTACGGAGGAACATGGAATTTGTTTAAAAATACTTTTAAGCAATTCGGAATAGAAGTGCGCTTTGTAGACCCGTCCAATCCTGAGAATTTTATTGATGCAACTGATGAAAAAACACGGGCATACTATGCGGAGTCACTCCCTAATCCCAAGCTTGTCGTGTTTCCCATAGAGGAAATAGCAAAGATAGGCAGGAGCCGCGGTATACCGCTTATCGTGGATAACACAGCAGCACCGCTGATCATAAAACCCATTGCCCACGGTGCAGCGATTGTGGTGTATTCTGCTACAAAATTCCTGGAAGGACACGGTACTTCGCTTGGAGGGTTTATAATTGACTCGGGAACCTTTGATTGGAGCGCATACAAACAAAAGCAAATCTTGCTCAATACGCCTGACCCCAATTATCACGGGATTGTGTGGGCAGAGGATATAAAGCCGATAGGACCTGTTGCCTATGCCCTGCGAATAATTGCCGTGTTGCTGCGGGATCTGGGGACAAGTCTTGCGCCGGAAAATGCCTTTAGAATCATTCAAGGCATCAAAACACTCTCCCTTCGCATGGAAAGACAAAGCGATAACGCCAAAAAAATCGCAGAGTTCTTGCAGGAACATCCAAGAGTTACACGTGTTATTTATCCCTCTTTGCATACAGGTGCCAACAAGGAAAAAAATGAAAAGTACTTTGAAGGCAATTTTTACGGGGCATTGCTTGGATTTGAACTTGATGGAGGAATAGAGACAGGAAGAAAGTTTATAGATTCTTTGGAGCTGTTTTATCATGTTGCCAATATCGGAGATTCCCGCAGTCTTGCAATTCACCCCGCATCGACTACACATTCACAACTCACTCCGGAAGAACAATTGCACACAGGGGTAACAGGTTCCTATGTGCGCTTGTCTGTCGGCATAGAAAATATAGCGGACCTGTTGGCCGATATAGAACAGGCATTGAACAAGGTCTAACTCATATTTTTCGAACTTGAGGGATGATTGTGTGTTCCAATACCCCTGCCTGACAGGCAGGGGTATGTGGTGTAATTGATGAGGAGGATGAAGTGCGAATTAAAAATGAACAAGGAAAAGATACCGGGGCAAATCTTCGACGGCCTTACCATTTGTAAAACAGCGCGGACTGATGCTTTTTTGCGACAGATTTCTGTAATCCGAATGCCGGTTTCTGCTTTCTTGAAAATCGCCATAAGGTGTCTACAAAATCAGGGAAATTCTATTTAAGTACCTAACCTCCGAAAGTTCCCAGGGTTCGCTTTGGACATCGTCCATTTTTCGGGGGGATTACACTCAAGAAATCATACGAATTTACATGGGTTCAAAAAGGTCAATTTTGGTTTTTGGAAAATGAAGGATTGTAGGTCGTTAGCCAAACAAGAGATGGTTTTTCAAAACACGTTGATTTTGCGCAAACCTCATCCTATTCCCACTCAATGGTTGCCGGTGGCTTGCTGCTAATATCGTAGGAGACCCGGCCGATTTGGGAAACCTTGTTGGTCAGTATGCTGGATATTTCCAATAATTCGCTCATATCGAACGGATATACGTCTGCGGTCATGCCGTCCTGTGAAACGATTGCCCTGAGGGCACATATATATCCATATTCTCTGTGGTCGCCGGTGACGCCCACCGAGCGAATGGGAAGAAGCACCGCAAAGGCTTGCCAGATTTTGTCGTAGAGTCCCCGACGTTTGAGTTCTCCCATATACAGATAATCGGCTTCTCTGAGGATGTCCAGTTTTTCCCTGGTAATCTCTCCCAAAATTCTCACCGCCAGTCCCGGGCCGGGAAACGGATGCCGGTTTATCACATCCGGATCGATTCCAAGTTCCAGTCCCAGGCTGCGAACCTCGTCTTTGTACAAGGTGGCGAGGGGTTCGATAATCAACCCCGCAGCGCGTTTTTTTTCCACCAACGGGCTTCGCACATTGTGATGGCTCTTTATGACCTTGGCCTTGTGTCCAACGCCCTTGCCGGACTCGATCATATCCGTGTAGAGCGTTCCCTGGGCAAGCAATGCGCGTTCGATGCCGAGCTTGTTTACTTCTCGCTCTTGAACCCGTATAAACGCATCTCCGATAATTCGACGCTTTTCCTCGGGATCGCCAACGCCTTCCAGGGGAACGAGAAAGTCTTCTTCCGCATGGATTATGTGCAGATTTTTCGCCCCCAGCGCCCTAAGCGCACCCTCCACCTTTTGGGTTTCGTTTTTCCTCATGAGACCCGTGTCGATATACATTAGGTGTACTTGAGACGCCTTGAGGCATTTGAGAAGCAAGCCTCCAACCACCGTCGAATCCACGCCGCCGGAAATTAAAAGGAGTACGGCCCCGGCACCTGCGCGTTTGCGTATTTCGTCTTCCGCCGCCTGGATAAAATTCCGAATGCTCCATTCCCTGCCGCAACCGCAGATCTCCACGGAAAAATTGCGCAAAATATCCAAGCCGTGTTCACAGTGGGATACTTCAGGATGAAACTGGAGACCGTAAATGGGTTTGGAATTATGGGCCAACGCCGCTGGATGGCTGTTCTCGCTCTCGGCAATCACCGAAAAACCCGCCGCAGGACGGGTTATGCTATCCCCGTGGCTCATCCAGCTCACGAAATTTTCGGGGACACCGGCAAACAACGGATCTGCGCCTGGATGCGGGTGTGCGCTTGGCTGCGGATCTGCGCTTGGCTGCGGGTGTGCGCCTGGATGCGGATTTGAGACTGGGTAGCGAATGCGGTTGCGTCCGAATTCCCGGGTATCCTTTTTTTGGACCTCGCCGCCCATATCGTGCATAATTCGCTGCAACCCGTAGCATATTCCCAGAACCGGCCGCCCGTCATTCAAAAACTCCGGATCCAGGGCCGGCGCCTGCGCATCGCAAACCGACTCGGGGCTTCCCGAAAAAATAAACCCGCGAATATTCTCGCCGTTCTCCATTTTACCAAAGTCGGCGTAGCTGGTATCTCCGGGTATAACCTGGGAAAATATGCCGATTTCGCGAATTCTTCTGGCAATGAGCTGTGTGGTTTGTCCGCCAAAGTCGAGTACTAGTATGCTGTCCATAGCTCCCGTCGGATAATCGTTTGCTTTCTGTCGGGGCCGACGCTTACCACCGTCACAGGCGTCGCACAGTAGCTTTCGATAAATTCTATATATTCCCGGGCCTCGGGCGGAAGTCGATGGTATTCGGTAATACCCGAGATATCGCATTTCCAGCCTTTGAATTTTTTTAGCACCGGTCGGGCGTTTTCCAAATCGTCAATGCTCGCCGGAAAATCTTCCGTGGAGCCTCCGCTCATTTCGTAGGCGGTACAGGCATGTATTTCATCGGAATTATCGTAAATATCTATTTTTGTCAATACCAGTCCGTCTATGCCGTTAGCCCGGCAGGCATATTTGAGGGCTACCAGATCCAGGTATCCGCATCGGCGTTTGCGTCCCGTTGTAACGCCGAATTCCCTGCCTAAATGCGGAATGAGCTCCGCCAGCTCCCCGTCCCGTTCCGCCAGGAATTCGCTGGGAAAGGGACCGTTTCCAACACGGGTGGAATATGCCTTGACGACCCCTAAAATGCCGTCGATCTGGCGGGGACCGATTCCAGCACCCAAACTTGCCCCTGCCGCTGCAGAGTAGCCGGAACTGACGAAGGGATAGGTTCCCAGATCCAAATCCAGGAGTACGCCCTGGGCTCCTTCCATGAGCATTTTATCCGGTTTTTTGTGGTGGATGAACGCGGTAATATCGACCATCATTTCCCTGAGCTGATCCGAATAGAGGTCAATGAAACGCCGTTCTTCAGTGCTCAATACGTCAAGCCAGCTCGCATCAAAAATATCCGCAAGGCGAATGCCGTCCCTGTTCGATTTCTTGCTGTATGCAATGCCGATTCCCCTTCCGGTGGTGCCGATGGGACGTTTGCGCTCCTTGTCCAGTCGACGGTCTTGTTCCTTGTATTCCGGAAAAACAATATGTGCCCGGGACGAAATAAATACCCTTCCCTTCCAATTCACGCCTTGTGTGGAAAGTTCATTGAGCTCGTCGAAAAGACTTTCGGGATCAATAACCATACCGCTTCCCAATAGCACGGTTTTATCCTCGTACAAAATACCCGAGGGAATCAGGTGGACCTTGTAGGTTTTTCCTTGATTGACGAGGGTATGGCCGGCATTGGCTCCTCCGCTGAAGCGGACAATCAGATCCGCATCCGACGCAAGGTAATCGACTATTTTTCCCTTACCCTCGTCGCCCCATTGAGCTCCGATTACCACAAGATTCATACACAGGTTCCTTAACGGGAGTAGTTTGGCGGTTCCTGGGTTATGGTTACATCGTGGGCATGGCTTTCCCGCAAACCGGCAGCTGTTATCTTAATGAATTTCCGGTATTCCCGCAATTCTTTTAGATTTTTACACCCGGTGTATCCCATGCCCTTCCGCAACCCCGTAACCAGCTGATACAAATAGGGTCTCAGCTCGCCTTTGAAGGGAACCCGCCCCTCCACTCCTTCGGGTACCGGTTCGTCGCCGCTGGCTATTTGGTATCGGTCGCCGCTTCCACTTTTTATGGCGCCGATGGAACCCATACCTCTGTAGGTCTTGAAAATCCTGCCTTCGAAAATCACTTCCCTTCCCGGAGCTTCCTTGAGGCCGGCAAACAAGCTTCCTATCATCACAGCACTGGCTCCCGCGCCGATTGCCTTGGTAATATCTCCTGAATATTTAATACCACCATCTGCAATCACCGGAATGCCCCGTTTTGCGGCCTCCTCCGACGCCCAAAGCACCGCGGAAAACTGCGGAACCCCGATTCCCGCCACCACCCGCGTGGTACATATTGAGCCAGGACCCACTCCCACCTTGATTGCATCGGCTCCGGCATCGATAAGCAGCCTGGCCCCCTCGCCGCTTGCCACATTTCCTCCGACTACGGGTATATTCCACTTCTTCTTTATATAGGAAACGGCATCAATGACGCTTTTGCTGGAGCCGTGGGCTGAATCGATGACGACAAAATCCACCTTGGCAGCTGTCAGAAGTTCCATGCGGCTGTCGATGTCGTCGGGGCCAATGGCGGCGGCGACCAATAAACGGCCACTTTTATCCACCGCCGCATGGGGGAAATTGCGATGCTTTTCCATGTCCTTTACGGTAATCAGTCCGGTGAGCTGGCCGTTTCGATCCACAACCGGCAATTTTTCAATTCGATGCTTGTCAAATTTGACTTGGGCCCTTTCAATGTCGGGAACTCCGGTTTCAACGACGGGGTCGGCGGTCATTATTTTGGAAACCGAATGATCCAGATCGGCGTTAAAACGCATGTCCCGGGAAGTAATCATTCCCACCAGCCGGGAGTTGGTATCGATGACCGGAAGTCCGGATATGCCCCTTTCCTCCATAATGTCTTTGACCTTGTGCAGGGAATCAGCTGGAGATACGGTAATGGGGTTTTCAATTACCCAATTCAAATATCGTTTCACCCTGCTCACTTGTTCCGCCTGCTGTTCAGCCGTCAAATTCCTGTGTACCACGCCTACGCCGCCCTCCAGGGCAAGTGCTATGGCAAGATTTTCCTCGGTTACCGTATCCATGGCAGCGGAAAGCACGGGAACGTTGAGCCTCACCCCGGGAAACAGTTCGATACCCACATCAGTTTCTCCAGGCAGCGTCTCCGAATACCCCGGCTGCAAAAGAACATCGTCATAACTATACGATTCATTCAGTTCCATCTATATCGTCCTTCCAAATCGTCCTTCCAAATCTTCCTTCCAGATCTTCCTTCCAGATATTCCTTCCAAAAAAGCCCGGCCCGCTGATACCTGGCTCTATGCCAGCAGGTCTTCCAAATCGACTTTTATTTTATTGATCCTGCTTTTCCAAAGATCCGCAATTTCTTTGGAACGCTCTGCGGTGCGTCCCCTGTACAGGGATGGGTCGGAAAAAAACGCATCGGCGTCCTCCACGCCAACCGCCTGCAGACGCCTGCACAGCGTCTCCCATATCTCCGAATTCTCCTTCGTAACCTGGTGGAAAGTCTTGCCGCTGGAATCCGCATCCAGGGTAAGTTTTCTGACAAGTTCGTGGGCCCCGGATTCTCCCTGGCTGGAAAGCAAAATATAGACGGGTTCGGCCAATACGCTGGATCCCGCCGCATCCAGGTTTTTCCGCAGCCCCACGCATC
>JACSEG010000036.1_pt1 | contig 26001 bp, 7 predicted proteins | sample 8225521 | NCBI WGS metagenome assembly JACSEG01 (sample SAMN15705060, study PRJNA637333) | viral metagenome | isolation source: viral RNA from sea star tissue | host: Pisaster ochraceus | place: USA:Santa Cruz | collected 2018
TTGTAAGTGGGCTCTTTTACACCGTTCTTGTTTCCTTTATTTCCTTTTTGCTTTCGGCTACCACAGGCTTTATCGTTGCGTTCTTAGGACAGCAACGGATGTTCGTAATGCGAACTTTTTCCGTGGGCTGGATTTTGGTCTTCCGATCGGTTCCTTCCCTTGTCATGCTGTTGTGGCTTTACTATGGTCTACCCATAGCCTTTGGTATCAATCTAGATGTGTTTCCTGCCACTGTTTTAGGCTTGGCGCTGTGCCAAAGTGCGTTTCAGGCAGAAGTTTTTCGAACAGGCATAGAGAGCATACCCCGTAGTCAAATAGAGGCATCCCAAGTCTATGGTGCGAACATATTTCAAGTGTATTACCACATCATCATACCGCAGATGTTACGTCAGATTCTTCCCACTTTGGCAAATCAATTCGTCTACATGCTCAAAATATCTTCGGTAGCTTCCGTTATAGGTTTGCGAGAATTGACGCGAAGAGCAAACGAGCTTACTGTTACCGTGTATCGCCCTCTCGAAATCTATTCCTTACTCATACTAGAATACCTGGTGCTCATCCTTGTTGTGAGTGCACTTGTTCGTTATCTAGAAAAGAAAGTAGAAAACACCAGCTCGCACTAGCCCGCACGCGCGCCCCCAGCTCGCAGCTCCCGCCGCCCCCAGCGCTCGCGCCAACTGCGCACCGCCAACTTACTGTGTCTTTTTTTTCAGGAAAGGGAATCTATTCAAGGTGGTCGTGATGCTGCTGAGGATAATGATCGTGGTACCGATTATGTAATAGACATCTAGGCTTGTGTCCTTAAAAACAAGATAGCCATACAATGATCCCCAAATTATTTGAGTATATTGCATGCTGGTGGTAAGCCCTGTCTTTAGGTATTTAAAAGAGTAATTAAGAAAGTACTGAGACATGATTGTGAATGCACCAAACATGACGAAGAGAACAAGTTGAAAACCGTCTATGGCAACAAGAGGTGCGTTGTAAAAGAACACTAGGTACAGAACAAAACAGATAAGGGCAATGATGGAAGGGTAGAACGCTATATTTAGAGGATGATCATCTTTGTGATAGTGCTTTATCATAATAAACATGGGCACTTCTAGCAAAACACCAAGCAATGCGTAGAAATATCCTTGAGAAATCTCGCTAAAGCCAGGACGCAATACAATAAGTATGCCAATAAAACCCGCAGTTATACTGATGAGACGAAACTTTCCAATTGTTTCCTTTATGAATATTTTCCCAAAGATTACGGTAAATAGAGGGAGCGAGAAGATAATAGAATAGGCATTGTTGAGGGGAAGGAGAACAAAGGCTTGTATAAAGGACAGGGTAATGGCAAAGATAAGTATGCCACGTATAAGATGAGAATATACGTATCGTATTTTCAGAATCTTGTACGATCGTGTGCGAATACAGATAAACGTCAAAAGGATGATGTAGATGATAACACAGAAGCTTCGCTGATAAAGTCCAATCTGAAAAGTCGGTACGTCTCTACCAAGAAAGCGAACGATGGCATCCATGGAACTAAAACTAAAGAAGGAGAACGCAGCAGAAAGAAAAGCAATGACATGCTGTTTAGAGAAAGGAATCTTCTGAGAAGGAGAGGTGTGTATGTTCAAAGAGTTGTGGTTGAGGCGGGCAAGAAGATGCGATAGTCTGATTTTTCACATCCGAAGAGTGCAAGTTTTTGTGTGAACATATCGTTAGTATACTCACATTGCTTCATTGAATCAAGGCGACACATACCGGCAACACCGAACACGCCGGCAACACCGAACACGCCGGCAACACCGAACACAGACTGGCAACATGCTGTATCATGGAAGGACACGTGAAAGCTCAAACCAGAAACACAGTCCTTGTACTCTTGTGTATGTTTTACACGCTCTCTAGTGCAAGTAATGCAAGCGCCCAAACGAGAAGTCCACTTGTCGTGAGGGACACGAGCCCTCGCGTTCAATCTACACAGCATTACGAGATCTCTCTTGAAGAGCGGTTTTCTCGACTCGAACATCCGTGGAGCATAGCCTGGTACAAGGACGCAGAGCGCCCAGAAAAGGACGCAGAGCGCCCAGAAAAGGACGCAAGGCGCCCAGAAAAAGAAATCATACTTGTGAGTGAACGAAACGGAAACCTGTGGCTTTTTGCAGATGCCCGAGCAAAAAAAATCACTGGCCTTCCCCAAGACGTGTACAAAAGAGGTCAGGGTGGGTGGTTCGATATCGTGGTAGGCTCCGATCTGCGTGTCTATCTAAGCTATGCAAAAGGAAACAGCAGATCCAACGGAACCGCAGTGATATCGTTTGTTCTCGATAGAAGTACGATAGGAGATGCAAGCAAGAGCATAGAGGCAAAAGAGGTGAAGTTGCACTATCAAATGAACAAGCCGGTCGCATCCACGTTGCATTTCGGAGGATCCATGAGTATGGGACGGGATGCTCGAGGTGCTGAGGTCTTGTATCTTGCCTTGGGGGAACGGGGACAAAGATACGAAGCACAAAAGATAGATTCTGATCATGGAACAGTGGTTGCCATTCCTCTTGATTTTTCAAGCCCGTACAGGATTGTAAGTTTCGGACATAGAAACCCACAAGGGTTGTATTACGATCAGCAAAGAGACATCTTGTATGAAACAGAACATGGCCCAATGGGAGGAGATGAATTTAACCGCATAAAAATAGACAAGAACAACAGAGCAAACTACGGCTGGCCCGTTGTTTCGTACGGCAAGGAGTACGGGTCTGGAGCAGCAATAGGAGAGGGGGGCAGCAAGGAAGGCATAGAGGAACCACTACACTACTGGCCTGTCTCTCCTGCGCTTTCTGGGCTTACCTCGTATTACGGAGATCTCTTTCCTAAATGGAATGGCAACCTTTTTGCATCAGCACTCAAACTCCAGCAGCTGTATCGCATTGTTCTTGATGATTCAGGGGCTCGTGTTCTTGAAGTCGAAGCTCTGCTAAAAGAGAAGGTGGGCAGAATACGTTCGGTAAAACTCGGCCCAAGGGGAGCATTGTATATCGTAACCGATCAAGCAAACGGCAAGGTTTTTAAGATTACTCGAAACTAAAGCACAAAAAACGCACTAAAACATACACAAGCGTTTAAATATGGTATACCAATTTGTACTAGCAAGTGATAATATAGTTAAAAATACCTACTAATACACACAAAAATTTTAAATATGTTATAATACTGTTATAGTGTGAGTGGTGGTATGGTTAAAAAATACCACATAAGCACACATTATTTAAATATACTAACGAGTAGTAGCAAATAAGAAGTAGATAGTAAAAAAGGAGTGCTATAAGAAAATATAAAGAAGAATGGAAAGCGCGTTTAGAAATTTACGGGTAAGTGTAAGCTCAATTCTATTAGCAATTGGAACAACATTACTCGCATTTTCATGTGCTCCAGCAAATGCGGGTGCGGGAGGAAATGATCCCATTGCTTCAGGAGCAGTTACAAATCTAGTCATAAGCGAAACTAACGCAGAGAACGTATCTTTCGTGGTACAGTGGGCAGACCCTGTAGAAACAGGAACAAAGTTGGATGGAACATCGTTAAGTCCAACCGAGGTGGTCTATCGCATCTATTATCTTGCAGAATCTGCAGAACATACAAAACCAATAACAGTAAAATCAATACAGCAAAACCCCAATACTCAAATTCAAGAAGTAACAAAAGTTTCTCAAGTAAGAATTTCGGAATTAGAGCTAGACACCCGTTATTTTATAACGGTAGCAAGTTACAATATCTTTGCACAGCTAGAGACAGCATCAAGTGAGATGGTTGATGCAAGTATCGAAAGTGCGTTCGTTGCTTCGGGAGCAGTCACGGATCTCAGCATGGAAGAATCTAGTATAGACAGCAACTCTTTTTTGGTGGAGTGGACAGAACCCGTAGAGACAGGTAAAAAGCCGGATGGAACATGGCTAGCCTTTTCCGAGATTATGTATCGCATCTATTATATTGAAAGAACCTATCTTGTAGGGACTACAGATCAGACAGAACCAGACGCGGAGCCTGGTGCGGAGCCCGACACAGAACCAGACGCGGAGCCTAGTGCAGAACCCGACACAGAACGAGTGACGGCAGAATTAATACAGCAAAACCCCAATACTCAAATTCGAGAAGTAACAGGAATTCCTCAATTAAGAATTATGAGACTGAAACCGAACACCCGTTATTTTATAACGGTAGCAAGTTACAATATCTTTGCACAGCTAGAGACAGCATCGAGTGAGGTGCTTGAAGGAAGTACCGTTACAGAAGGTCTGGTTTTTAACGGAGCTTTGTCCTATACACAAACAGAATATCGCTATGTCACTGGTTTCTCGACCAAAAGAATACGTCCAGTCGCAGTGCCGAGTACCGATGGTACTGTTCCGATACGCTACGTGCTTGAAAAAGGAGACGGAGTAGTTTTTGATCCCAAACCGACCATAAACGAAGTTAGTGGCGTTGTCACGATCAATTCGATCAGCAATATAAGGACAGCTCGTTTCGTTGTGCGAATATCGGCAGAAGGCTACACCACGCAGTATGTGACATTAACCATCATTGTTGGAGGAGCAAGTTTAAACAGAAGCCTCAGTTACAATCCAGAGTATCAGTTTAGCACAGGGCTTTATACTACCATTACACCTACCTCCACTCCAATCATACCCCGTGTCGCCGATGGCGTAAGCATACGCTATGCACTTGCAAGAAGTACAGGCACAGAGTTTGTTCCCGAACCGACTATTGTCAACGACAGTGGAGTAATCATAATCAATTCGATTGCAAACGAAGGAAAAGCGAGCTTCGTTGTACGAGCATCAGCAGAAGGCTACGTCACACAGGTAGCGACCCTTACCATAGTCATTAGTACAAACGGAGGCGTGCCACAGGTAGGTACTTATTACAACAATGTGGTGACGGATGCGTTGCCCGTAGGACTCGGACAAGCCATAGCAGATAGTGGTGTGTTTTCCATGACAGACGATACGGTACTCTTTACTATCTTTAATCTTGCGACTGGGGACTACACCATACATTTCGGACTTGCAGTAAATGGAGAAGTAGAAAACTATAATGGTGGGAGCTATCAGAAAATAGTCAGCAACGGTACGATAGAACTACTGAAATCAGAACTGGCGCTTCATTCGTTTCCTTTTGTAGATGGATCGGTGATCGGGGTGTCGTCGGGGCTAGGAATTACAGGCATACAGCATGTGGCAACGTATCGTCCATCGAACATATACAATCACCAAGATCTGCAAGCAATGAGACAAGATCTAGATCGAGACTATATATTAAAGGGAGACATTGAGGTTGCTTCTGCGGATGAGGGCGCGGGAACAAGTAATTATGAAGCAGTAGGTAATGACGAGACTCCGTTTACGGGAAGCCTTGATGGCGCCGGTTATACCATAACGGGAGTGCAGATAAAAAACTTTGAAGATTATCAAGGACTTTTTGGAGTCATGGACGTAGGCACGACTGGCATAGTCTTAGCACAGAATCTTGTGCTAAGAAATTTCAAGATCACGGGGAACGCTTTTGTGGGGTCTCTTGCGGGCTGGGTAAAGGAGGGCGTAATAGATAGTGTGTACGTAGAAGTAAGGAATGCTGATGCAGGTAAGATAGAAGTGAACGGCAGTGTAAATTACAATGGCTATGGAGGAGGGCTCGTCGGTTTTGCAGGAACAGATGGAGCTAGCACAGAGGTAAGAATAAAGAACACGAGCTCAGCTGTGGCAGTCGTTGGGTCGGGATCATATCCGAATAAGGTTGGTGGTATTGTAGGATACATGAATAGTCATGTTACATTGACAGAAAGTTATGCAACGGGATCGGTGATTTCGACAGGCAGTCATGTGGGAGGCTTGGTAGGACATAATAAGGGGTACGTGCTAGGCTATGCGATGGGAGACGCGGCAGGAAATGATTTTGTGGGAGGCTTGATAGGGTGGAACGAAGGCACAGTGACAGGCTACGCGACCGGAGCTGTAATAGGAAATAATTTTGGAGGAGGTCTGGTGGGTCTCGATGGCAATGGAGTTATAACAGGTTATGCACGAGGTATTGTACGAAGACGAGACGGCAATGGAAATGCTTCTTTTGGAAAGACGATTGGAGTAAAGACAGGAACGAGCATCACTACAACCTATAGCTCGACATCCGAGAACGAGCTCTACGACGGATCTACAGGAACAACCGTATTGACAAACACGTTTGGAGACAATGGTATCGAAGTGAACGTATCGGATCGTAAGTTACTAATAGGTCAAGTGTTGTTTGAGCGTTTTCATTTTGGTTCTGAACTAGGTAAGTGGACATGGGTGGAAGATGGTAAGTGGCCTGCGATTAACATTGGCAAGATCAAAGCTGCGGACGAACAGCCAGTAGATGCCTGCATCTTTGCGCTCTCCTTTGATCAGTGTATAGCGACATCTAGACTAAGAGTGATGACGTATTATGGCGAGGTAATAGACGAGCTCCCTGTGAATCTTGGACAAGGCGTAGGAGACAACGGTGTGTTTTCCATGGAGGAAAGCACTGTGGTTCTTTCTATCCTAGATCTTATGGTAGAAGGAGAACACACCATACATCTTAGATCTGCAGCAGGTGACTTTAGTGGGAGCTATCAAAAAACAATCACTGACGGAAACATAGAAATACTGAAATCAGAACTAAAAGCATATTCGTTTTCTTTTGAAAACGGAGCGGTGATAGGTATATCGGGACCGAGTTTTAGAGAGACACAGCTTGTAGCAACGTATAGTCTATCGAACATATACAGCCACTACGACTTGCAGGCCATGAGAAGAACCCTAGCCCAAGACTATGCACTAAAGAATGACATCGAGTTTCCCTCTGTGGATGCAGGATCGAGTAACTATGTGACGGTTGGTGGTGTTGATAATCTGTTTACAGGAACCCTCAATGGTGCAGGTTACAGCATAACGGGCCTCGTGATAGAAAGTTCAGAAGATTATCAAGGACTTTTTGGAGCTATAAAGGGAAGGTCATCCGATACCGTGGTAGCACACGATCTTGATCTGAGAGATTTCAAGATTGCCGGAAATACCCATGTTGGTTCCCTTGCGGGCTATATGATTCGAGGCACAGTGGATAACGTACATATAAAAGTCAGTGCCCCTGGTGCAGGCAAGGTAAGCATAACGGGTAATATTACTTATGGAACTAACCCTCCCGATGGCATAGTCTTCGGAGACCCCAGTTCAACGAAAGCTGTTGTGAAAGATAGCTTTGGAGGAGGGCTTGTAGGTCTTCTGGGCGGTTCGGGAAGAGTAATAATACAGAACACGAGTTCGGCAACGATGGTAGTCGCATCAGGAGGAGGATCCTATGTGGGTGGTCTTGTAGGATATATGACCGAAGACACCTTGATAGGAAGTTATGTGACAGGATCTGTCACATCGACAGGCGAGCATGTAGGAGGTTTGGTGGGCTACCAAAAAGGTGGGGTTGTACGAGGCTATGTAACAGGAGATGTGGGAGGAATTAAAACCGTAGGAGGCTTGGCAGGTCAAACCAGTGGAGGGACTATAGTAGGGTATGTGATTGGAAGTGTGAGTGGGGTAGAGCCAGATAGCGAGATTAAGGCAGGAGATCAGATTGTAGGAGGTTTGGTTGGTAAGAGTACTGGTAGAGTGATAGGCTATGCGCTTGGAGATGTGTCAGTATATGGGAATGATGCAGGAGGCTTGGTAGGACAGAACAATCAGGGCGGCGTTGTGATAGGTTATTCCCGAAACATCGTACGAGCAATCGAAAATGGTTTGAGTTTAGACATAAGGTTTTCATTTGGAAAAATAACTGGGTTTGAAAAGAGTGGCGCAGTATCGTCACAATCCTACAGCTCAGAAACAGAGAGTGCTGTCTATTACGGAAGAACAGGGGAAGGGCACTTGCGGAAACCATTGGGAACCCAAGGCATCTCGGTAACTGTTACCAGCTCAACCACGCAAGAAACGTTTTCTAGTCTTGCTTTCGGTACTGCACTCGGTCAGTGGACATGGGTGGAGGATGGTAAGTGGCCTGCGATTAACATTGGTAATGTCAAAGCTGCGGACGAACAGCCAGTGGGAATCCATAAAGATATTTATTTGCTCGGTACTGGTCGGTGATGTTAAAGTTGCAAATGAACAGAAATATAACAACGCAAATAAAGACAAGTTTGATTCTAGTAGCAGTTGGATTACTATTGCTCGCGTTTTCATGTACACCAATGAAGCCACTCACTTCGCTTCATTCAGTCGTTACAGACGAAGAAGAGATAAATGATTCTACTGCTCCAGGAACCGTAAGTGATATTCGCATAGCTTCGATAGAAAGCACTTCTTTTGTGGTACAGTGGACAGAACCCCCAGAGACGACAGGCACAAAGTTGGATGGAACAGCACTGAGTCCCGATGAAATTGTCTATTTCGTTTACTATCTTGCAAGAAGAAGAAGAACTTCAGGTCAGACAGAAGCAATAACGGAAGAAGCAATAACGGAAGAATCAATCGAGCAAAACCCCGACACCCAAAGCCAAGTAGTAACGGGGGTCTCTCGGGTAAAAATTATAGGACTTGAGCCAAGTACTCTGTATGCTGTGGCGGTGGTAAGTTACAATCCTTTTGCACAGCTGGGAGCAGTATCGAGCGAAGTGGTCGAGGCAAGTACTGCCGTAGCAGCAGCAGATTTTTACGGAAATCTAGTCTATGAACAGGCAGAGTATTCTTTTACTTTGGGGCTTGGCAGTACCATTACGCCCACCTCCACTCCGGTCATACCCATTACCGACACCAGTGGCGTAGTTATGCGTTACGATCTAGCAAAAAGAGATGGGGCAGATGTTGGTTTTGAACCGAGCATAGACGAAAGCGATGGCGTTATTACGATCAATCCGAGTGACCGTGTAGGGAGAGCGAGCTATGTCGTACAAGCATCTGCGGAGGGCTACAACATACAGTATGTGATAGTAAGCATTAGCATCAATGCAAACGCAGGTGTGCTACAGGTACAGACTTATTATGACGTGATAACGAATGAGCTTCCCGTAGAACTCGGACAAGCCATAGTAGATAGTGGTGCGTTTGCTTTGGCAGATGATACGATAATGATTACTATTGCTGGTCTTATAGACGGGGAGCACACCATACATTTTGGATCTGAGATATATACCTATAGCGAGAGTCGTAAGAAGGAAGCAAGCAACGGAAGCATACGACTATCGAAATCAGAATTTAAAAGTACGAATTCTTTTTCTTTTGTGGATGGAGCAGTGGTAGGCATATCTGGCTTAGGCATTACAGGTATACAGCATGTGGCGACGTATCATCCATCGAACATATACAATCATCAAGACCTACAGGGCATGAGGATAGACCTAGCCCGAGCGTATATATTAAAGAATGACATTGAGTTTGCCCCTATGACGACTGGTGACACTGGTACGATCGCAAGCAATTACGAGGCAGTAGGCGATGACAGAGATCCGTTTACAGGAAGTCTTGATGGTTCGGGTTACAGCATAACGGGAATACAGATAAAAAGTTTAGAAAGTTACCAAGGACTCTTTGGGGTTATGGAAGCAGACACGATCAATAGAGTGATGGCACAGAATCTTGTGCTAAGAGACTTCAAAATCACAGGGAACGCTGTCGTAGGCTCTTTGGCAGGACAGATAAAGCGAGGCATAGTAAATGATGTGAGCGTAGAGCTTCGCAACGCCGATGCAGGCGGAATAGAAGTAAGCGGTCATATCGACATGCCCGGAAGTGGCAGGGGAGGCTTTGGAGGGGGGCTCCTTGGGCGTGCAGGAATGGATGCAGCAGTCATACTGGTAAAAATACAGAACACGAATTCGGTGGTAACGGTTTCTGGGTTGGAAACAAATTCGAATTACATAGGTGGTCTTGTGGGGTCGGTAGGTAGGGGTGCCCTGTTGATAGAAAGTTACGCGACTGGATCGGTAACGGGAGCCGGTGGTATAGGAGGCTTAGCAGGCTATAATGGTGGCACTGTATCGGGTTATACGACTGGAGTTGTAAGAGGAAACGACAGGACAGGAGGCTTGGTGGGTCATAATGTTGGCGGCACGGTAACAGGCTATGTGACGGAATCAGTTACAGGAAACGATTATGTAGGAGGTTTGGTAGGAGATAACTCTGGCACCGTGACGGGCTATGCGACTGGATCGGTAACAGGAGTTTCCGGTGTGGGAGGTCTTGTGGGAACGAGTAGTGGCATTGTGTCAGGGTATACGATAGGATTAGTGAGAGGAAGTAATGATGTGGGAGGTTTGTTGGGAAACAATAACGGTGGCACTGTGTCAGGCTATGCAACAGGACTAGTGAGAGGAATCGCTCGGGCAGGAGGCTTGATAGGAATTAATTCTGGTATTGTTTCGGGCTATGCACGAGGTATTGTGAGACGAGCAGGGGGAACAGAAATTACTTTCGGAAAGACGATTGGGGCAAGCACAGAGACGTTTTCAAGCCATAGTTCAAGCCGAATTTCATCCCAGAGTTTAACCTATAGTTCAGCAATCGAGAGCCTTGTCTATGATGGGGTCGAGGGAACAAATGTATTGACAGATATATCTGGAGTTGACGATACCGAATTTGCTATTAGCAGCACAACAGTAATGTCATCGTTTCATGGACTTGTCCTTGACCCTGTACAAAAAGAATGGGTTAATGGCTTTACCTTTGGGAAAGCACAAGGAGAATGGACATGGGTTGAAGGTAAGTGGCCCGCCATAAACATAGGAGAGACTATCAAACCTGTAGACGAACAGCCAATAGACGTTTGTCTTTTTGCAAGCTCCATAGATCAATGTCGAACGACAACCGGAGTAGAAATGATCGCTTATCATGGTCTCAAAACGTTCTTGTTTCCTATAGAGCTTGGACAAGCGATAGCAGATCATGGCGTGTTTGCCTTGCCAGGAAATAGTATACTATTTACTATCCGTGGGCTTGTGGACGGAGACTATACCTTGCACTTTGGGTCTGTAGTAGATAACTACAATAGAAATAGCTATCGGAAGACAGCCGAAAACGGAATCATACGGCTACTGAAATCAGAATTAAATGCAAGCTCTTTTTCTTTTGTAAATGGAGCAGTGATAGGCATATCGGGGCCGAGCTTTACAGGCATACAGCATGTGGTGACGTATCAGCAATCGAACATATACAACCGTTACGATTTGCAGGCCATGAGGAGAGGTCTTAATCGAAACTATGTACTAAAGAAGAACATAGTATTTTTAGGCACAGGTGCAAGCAATTATGAGGTAATAGGAAATGACAACAATCCGTTTACGGGAAGCTTTGATGGAAAAGGATTTCGAATAGTGGGCATAGAGATAGAAAACACAGAAAACTATCTAGGACTTTTTGGAGCGATAGAAGCAAGAACTGTTGATACGAAGATAGTACAGGATCTTGTGCTAAGGGATTTCAATATCACAGGAAACGCCTATGTGGGATCCCTAACAGGCTGGCTAAAACGAGGTACGGTGGACAACGTAAGAGTAGAGGTCAGTAACGATGACGCAGGCATGATAAAAGCAAAAGGTAGTATTCATAGTTCTTCATCGAGTACTCGATATGGTTATGGAGGAGGGCTCTTGGGTCGTGCAGGAACAGGTACATCGGGTAGTATTCGAGTGCGAATAGAGAACACGAGTTCAGAGATAAAAGTTATCGGATTAGAAAAAGATGTACGTATGTTTGGTGGTCTTGTAGGAATGCTGGAGAGAGATGGTCAGGTGACAGGAAGTTATGCAACAGGGTTCGTTACATCGGCAGGCTATGCTACAGGAGGCTTGGTAGGATGGAATGCGAGCACGGTGATAGGCTATGCGACTGGAAATGCGATAGGACATGATGTTGCCGGAGGCTTGGTGGGTTACAATTCGGGCACGGTGATAGGCTATGCGACTGGAAACGTGAGAACAAGCAGAGGCAGTGGTGGTCATAAGACAACATGGGGTGGTAATTTTGGTAGTACAGGAGGCTTAGTGGGTTATAACACGGGCACGGTGACAGGCTACGCGACTGGAAGTGTAGCAGGATATGTAAGGGCAGGAGGTCTCGTAGGACACAACGATGAATTCGGCATTGTGACAGGCTATGCACGAAGTATCGTGAGACGAAATGCTGAAATTGCACTTATTTTTAAAGATGTTGCAGCTTGGTTTAGAAAATACATAGAAGACAAGATTGCTTTTGGACAGACGATCGGAAAATACTCAGAAACAGGAACGACCACAACCTATAGCTCAGCGTCTGAGAGTCATCTCTACGATGGGATCGGAGGAGTAATGGGGTTAGGGGGTCTAACCGGATCATACTTAAGAGAATGTAGTATTTCATTGTTTGTCTGTTGGACTTCAAGTAGTATTAAAAATATAGTTTTGACAGGAGATCACGGCACTGAGGTGACCCTTGGTGGTTCAACAGCACGAGAAACGTTTTACGGTCTTACCTTTGGCACTGAAATCGGTGAATGGACATGGGTAGCCGATGGTAGGTGGCCAGCGATAAACATAGGAAACGAGACAAAACCCGCACGTGAACAGCCAGTGAAAAGGAAGGATGGGAGCTAGTAAATCGATGAATGGCAAATGAACGGCATATAAAAGTACAGAGAGAGATGCAAGGCAATTATAGAATCCTATTGATGGGCGTGGTTCCGTTTTTGCTTGCGATTGGATCAATGCTCCTCGCGTTTTCGTGTGGCTCACCAGCCAATATAGTAAATCTTGATTTTATTGGAGAGTTGACGTATGCACAAGTAGAGTATCGATTTATTGTAGGATTGGGTGGTGCCATTACGCCTGTTTTAAAACCAAGCGTAGTAAGCGGTAGCGGTAGCGATAGCGGTAGCGGTAGTAGCGAAGATACAGCCGTACGCTATGTGCTAGAAAAAGGAGACGAGGGCAGCACGCTTAGTCCCAAACCGACCATAGGCGAAGACAATGGCATCATCATGATTGATCCGACAACAAATGTAGGAACGGCAACCTTTGTCGTAAAGGCATTGATGGCAGGAGGTCGCGTACAGACCGTGACGCTAACCATGATCATTAATGAAAGGCAACTACAGGTGAGCACGTATTATAGTGATGGAGACGAGGTGACTGACGTGTTTCCTGTAGGGCTTGGACAAGCAATAGCAGATAATGATGTGTTTTCTTTTGACGATGACAAGGCAATCGTTACTATTACTGGGCTTGTGCCCACAAACTATACCATACATTTTGGACTTGTAGCAAGCAAGGAGAGCTATCAGAAAACAGCGAGCGACGGTATCATACAATTACTGAAATCGGAGTTAGAATTGAATTCGTTTTCTTTTGTAGACGGAGCATCGATAGGTCTGTCGGGTCCGGGTATTGTAGACATAGGGCATATAGCGACATATCATCCATCGAACATATACACCCGTCAAGATCTACAAGCCATGAGGGTAAGCCTAGACCGAGACTATGTGCTAAAAAAGGATATCGCGTTCCCCCTTGCGAATGTTGGTGCGACCGCAAGCAATTACAAGGTGGTAGGCGACAACAACGATCCGTTTATAGGAAGCCTCGATGGTTCGGGCTACAGCATAACGGGAGTACAGACAAGAAGTCCAGAAAGTTATCAAGGACTCTTTGGGGTAATGGAAGCAGCCACAGCCGATACCGTGATAGTACGGGATCTTGTGTTGAACGACTTCAAGATCAAGGGGAAGGCTGCTGTGGGATCTCTTTCGGGCTGGATAAAGAAAGGCACGGTGAACAATGTGCGTGTTGAAGTTAGTGACACTGATGCAGGCAAGGTAGAGGTTAGCGGGAGCATTGTCGTAACAGAGATCATCGATGGCGGCACCACCATACGAGTAAAAAATTATGGCTACGGAGGAGGGCTTGTTGGTCGTGCAGGAACAGAAGCAGGCATAACGGAAACACAAGTAAGAATACAGAACACGAATTCAAAGGCAGCCGTTGCTGGGCTAACGACTAGTTCGCGTATGATCGGCGGTCTTGTAGGACATGTGGGTGGTGATGTCATGCTGACAGAAAGTTTTGTGACTGGAGCTGTGACAGGAAGTGGTGATTATACAGGAGGCTTGGTTGGGCAGAACACCGGTATTGTGTCAGGCTATGCGACAGGAAATGTGACAGGAAGTAGTGATTACACAGGAGGCTTGGTGGGATGGAGTAGTGGTTCTGTGACAGGCTATGCGACAGGAGATGTAACAGGAAACAGTAGTTACATAGGAGGCCTGGTTGGGTGGAGTAGTGGTTCTGTGGTAGGCTATGCAACGGGATTGGCAACAGGAGACAATTACGTAGGAGGCTTGCTGGGTTTTAGAAGTGGGTCTTCCCTAAGCACTGTATCGGGGTATGCACGAGGTATTGTTCGAAGAAGAAATGGATGGAAGGATGATTTTGGAAAGACGATCGGATCAGACACAGGGACGTCAATGACTTATAGTTCAATGGTCGAGAGCATAATCTATGACGGGGTTACAGGGAGGAGCGAGTTAGGAGGCACGATTGGAGAAAACGGCACCGCAGTGACCATTACTGACTCAACAACGCAAGCGGTGTTCTTGGGGTTTGTCTTTGGCACTACATCCGGTGGATGGACATGGATCGATAATAAGTGGCCAGCGATAAACATTGGTGACGTAAAACCTGCAGGCGAACAACCAATAGGACTATAGTATTAGTATTGTGGTGTACTATAGTATGGCGGTGCTATAGTATGGCGGTGTACTATAGTATGTCGGTGCTATAGCCCAAAATAGAACTCTCGTTCTCGTGTAAATCTATATATTCTAGATTTGTTGCTTCCTATACATAAAAATCATTATTTACTATAATGTTAAATAGTTTCATAGTTAATCAGGAGTAGTTTGTATTAAAAAGATGGTTTTTGTTTTATGTATGTGAATAAAAAATTTCTAAGATTAAAAGGAGCTCCATGTGATAACACATAGAAAGGCATACGGTAAAACCAAAATCTTGAGAGTAAGCGTACTGGCTTTTTTTGCCGTTGGATTCGTACTACTCGCGTTTTCATGTAACCCTGCCAAAGCTGGAGGAGGGAGCGACCTCTCTGGTGCATCTGCTCCCGGAGCAGTCACAGACCTAGCTATAAACAAAGAGAGTATATACAGTACTTCTTTTATGGTACAGTGGAACGCCCCCGAAGACACAGGCATAAAACCAGACGGCACAGCACTCGATCGTACAGAGATTGTCTATTACGTTTATTACCTTGAAGAAAGCGCGGATTATTACCTTGAAGAAAGCGTGGATCGGTTAAAACCGAGCTCAGAATCAGTCAGTCAGAACAACCAAACCAAGGAAGTGATGGGGGGAGTCACGGACATAGAAATTACAGGGCTAAAACCGGGCACACGTTATTTTGTAACGATAGCGAGTTACAATTCTTTTGCAGAACTAGAGACAATATCGAGCGAGGTAGTCGAAGCAACCACGATAGACGAGTTCACTGCCCCCGGAGCAGCTACAAACCTAGCGGTAGTCGATGCGAGTATAGAGGACACTTCTTTTGTGGTACAGTGGAACGCTCCCGAAAACAAAGGCATAAGCTCAGACGGAACTGCATTCAGATCTGCAGACATAGGCTATCGCATCTACTACGTTGCGGGAGACGCAGACCAGACAATGAGTGCAGAGTCAGTCAGACAAAATCCTGACACCCTAACCCAAGAGCCGGTAGGAGTGTCCCAAGCAAGAATTATAAGACTAGAGCCCGACACATATTATTTTGTGACGATAGTAAGTTACAACTCCCTTGAGCCACAACGCGAAACACTGTCGGACGAGTTAGTCAAAGTAAGTACTGGTGTAGCTAAAGTGAGTTTCGCAGGAGACCTAAGCTATGAAGAAGAACACTATGAGATTACCGCAGGAATTGGTAGCATTATTAGACCTTCCACCATACCCAGCACCGGTACCAGTGGCGTAGCCATACACTATGGTTTAGAGCTAATAGATGGCATAGGGTCTGTTCCCATACCATCTATAGGAGAAAAAGGTATCATCACGATCGACCCGACAACAAACGTAGGGACAGTCCGCTACCTTGTACGAGTAGAGGCGGCAGGCTACACAACGCAGAACGTGAGTCTTACCATCACTGTTGTGAAGGCGGATTTTGAGAGAAGCATAAGCTATGCATCGACAGCGCACGAGTTTGTTGTGGGGCTTGTGGACACTATTGTGCCCACCGACACCCCAGCCATACCGAGTGCCGATACCACAGGCACAACCGTACGCTTTAGCATCGCAAGAAACTCTGGGACAGTGTTTGACCCTGAGCCGACCATCGACGAAGACGATGGCACTATCACGATCAACCGGATCAAAGATGTGGGAATGGCGACCTATCTTATACAAGCAGAAGCAAGTACCTATAACACGAAAAAGACAATCCTCACCATCACTGTTGTGAAAGCAAATTTCGAGGGAGCCCTATCTTACGATCGTACGCACGAGTTTATTGTAGGATCTAACAATGCCATTGTGCCTAACTTTCTACCGACCATACCCGCTGCCGACACCAATGACGTCACGATACGCTACACCCTAACAAGAAGCACAGGCACAGAATTTATTCCCCCACCAGCCATAGACGAAGACAGTAGCATAATCACGGTTAATTCGATCACAAATTCAGGAACAGCGACCTACCTTGTGCAATCATCGGCGCTAGGCTACAACACAGCGGAAACGACACTCAGCATTACCATTACTGAGAATGAAAACGCAGGCAAGCTTCAGGTGGGCACGTACTATAGAGAGGCGACAGACATACTCCCTGTGGAGCTTGGACAAGCTGTAGAAGATATCGGCACATTTGCTTTGGCAGATGATGATGCAATCCTTACTATTTCGAATCTTATGGACGGAGACCACATCGTACATTTTGGCCGTATGGGAAGTGGAAGAACAGCAAATTATAATAGAAGCTACCAGAAAAAAGCCATTGACAACGCCATAACACTAGTGAAATCAGAATTTATAACGAACGTGTTTTCTTTTACGGAAGGAGCAGTGATAGGTATATCGGGGCCAGACATTACAGGCACAAAGCATGTAGCTACGTATCTTCCATCGAATATATACAGCTACCAAGATCTGCAAGCAATGAGGGTAGATCTAAGGGGGGACTACATACTCCAGAACAACATTGAGTTTCCCTCTTCGAGTGCGGGCACAGTCGCAAGCAATTACAAGGCAGTAGGTAACGAAAACAATCCATTTACAGGAAGCCTTAAAGGTGTAAACACAAACGAACTGGACAGTAACTACAGCATACGAGGCATAGAGATAGTAAGTGCAGATAAGTACCAAGGACTTTTTGGAGTAATGGAAGCAGCAGGTACGGCCAGTGAAGTGATAGCACAGAGACTTGACCTAAGAGATTTCAAGATCGCAGGAGCTGCCTTTGTGGGGTCCCTTGCAGGCTGGGTAAAGCGAGGCACGGTGGACAGGGTACGCGTAGAAGTCAGTGATGTCGATACAGGCAAGATAACGGTAAGTAGCAGTGAAGATGACAGAAGCTATGGAGGAGGGCTTGTTGGTCTCGCGGGAGCGGGAGCGGGAGCGGGAGTAGGAACGGGAACAGGAGCGGGAGCAAGAGCAGCGAGCATACAGGTAAAAATACAGAACACGAGCTCAGCGGCAACAGTCTCTGGAGCGGCAACAGTCTCTGGAGCGGCAACAGAGTTAAATGTAATTGGTGGTCTTGTGGGACATGTGAGTAGTGATGCTGAGCTGACAGAAAGTTTTGCGACTGGATCGGTGTCAGGAACGAGTTCTGTAGGGGGCTTGGTGGGGTCCAACGAAGGTGGCACTGTGTTAGGGTATATGACTGGATCGGTGTCAGGAACGAGTGCTGTAGGAGGCTTAGTGGGGTCCAACGAAAGTGGCACTGTGTCAGGGTATATGACTGGATCGGTGTCAGGAACGAGTTCTGTAGGAGGCTTGGCAGGTGTCAATCGTGGTGTTATGTCAGGGTATACGACTGGATCGGTAACAGGAGTCAGTGCTGTAGGAGGCTTGGTGGGTGACAATGTGACGGGTATTATATCAGGCTATGTACGAGGTGTTATAAGACGAATCAGTGGGTCAGAAGTTACTCTTGGCAGAACAGTCGGGGTAAGCACACGAGTATTTACAACCTACAACTCAATATCCGAGAGCAATTTTTATGACGGAGACACAGGAACAAAAGCGTTGACAGGAACAACAGGAGAAGATGGTGCCGAAGTGAGCGTTAGTGACTCAACAACGGTGGATGTATTCCCATACCTTATCTTTAATGCTGAACCAGGCAAATGGACATGGGTTGCCAATGGCAAGTGGCCAGCAATTAATATCGGTGATGTCAAGCCTACGGGCGAACAGCCAATAGATGCCTGTGTTTTTGCTGACTCTACAGACCTGTGTCAAATAGCATCTAAATTACTTTCACTGCAAATAAGCTCGTATCATAGTATGGAAATGAGCATATTCCCTGTAGAAATTGGACAGGCCGCAGTAGATAGTGGTGCGTTCGCCTTTGCAGACGATACGGTAATAGTTACCATCACAGGTCTTGCAGACGGAGAGTACACCATACATTTTGGAATTGTAAGTGGAGAGGTAGAAAACTATGGCAGGAGCTATCAAGAAATAGCTAGGAACAGTACCATAACAATACTGAAATCGGAATTACCGGCAAACTTTTCTTCTACGGATGGAGCAATAATAGGTATATCAAACTCGGCTATTGAAGGCATACTGCCTGTAGCGATGTATCGTCCTTCGAACATATACGTCCGTCAAGATCTACAGGGCATGAGAAAAGGGCTTGGTCGAGACTATATATTGAAGAATGATATCGAGTTTCCTCCCGCAAGTGTGGACGCAAGTAATTACGAAGCAGTAGGCACCGAAGGCAACCCGTTTACTGGTAGCTTCGATGGTGATGGTCACTCCATAATAGGAATACAAATAGTAAGTTCAAGAAACGATCAAGGACTCTTTGGAGTAATAGAAGCGAACACGATTGATAAGGTGGTAGCAAAAAATTCTGTGCTAAAAGATTTCAAGATTACAGGGAAAGCCTCTGTGGGATCTCTCGCAGGCTGGGTAAAGAAAGGCACGGTGGACGATGTACACGTGGAACTTAGTGATCCCGATGTAGGCGGAGTAAGAATTAGGGGTAGTATTTTAGTGGGCAGGAGCTTTCGTAGTTATGGAGGAGGCCTTATTGGTCGTGTAGGAATAAGGGCAACGGGCGAACGGGTAAGAATACAAAACACGAGCTCAGTGGCAGCGGTTGCCGGGCTAACGACTGATTTGCGTATGATTGGTGGTCTTGTAGGATATGTAAGTGGTGATGCCACGGTGACAGAAAGTTTTACGACTGGACCGGTGTCAGGAGCTAGCGTTATAGGAGGCTTGGTAGGTGCTAATGATGGTACTGTATCAGGGCATGCGATTGGGTTGGTATCGGGAACGAGTTCTGTAGGAGGCTTGGTGGGGCACAACGATAGTGGCTCTGTAACAGGTCATGCGACAGGATTGGTATCGGGAGACGGTAATTATGTAGGCGGTTTGGTCGGTTACAATACTAGCTCTGTGGCAGGTCATGCGACAGGATTGGTATCGGGAGACGGTAATTATGTAGGCGGTTTGGTCGGTTACAATGCTGGCTCTGTGACAGGTCACGCGACTGGAAACGTAACAGGAAGCGGTGAAAGTGTAGGCGGCTTGGTTGGTCTTGGCACGAACGGAAGCATTGTAAGAAATAGCTATGCGACCGGAGACGTGACAGGAAGCGGTGAAAGTGTAGGCGGCTTGGTTGGTTTTGGCACGAACGGAAGCATTGTAAGAAATAGCTATGCGATCGGAGACGTGTCAGGAACTAGCAGAGTAGGAGGCCTAATGGGACAGAGTAGTGGCACTGTGTCAGATGGTAGTTATGCGACCGGAAAGGTAACAGGAATCAGTAGAATAGGTGGTTTGATTGGACAGAATGGTGGCGTTGTGACAGGTCATACGACAGGAACGGTGACAGGTAGAGGTGATAGTGTAGGCGGTTTGGTCGGTTACAATACTGGCACAGTGTTAGGTGGCAGCTATACGATTGGAGTTGTGTCAGGACGTACTGATGTAGGCGGCTTGGTAGGACAGAATACTGGTGTTGTAGCAGGTTATACGACTGGACCAGTGTCAGGAATTAATGATGGGTCGGCGGGAACCAGCGAGAGAGTAGGAGGTTTAGTGGGACAGAATAGTGGTACTGTGTATGGGTATGCGACAGGATTGGTGACAGGAAATACCTTTATCGGGGGCTTGGTAGGATGGAATAATAACACTGTGTATGGGTATGCGACAGGATCAGTGTCAGGAAGTGCTAGTTTAGGAGGCTTGGTGGGTTCTTGTGGCTCTAGTAGTGTCACGGTAATTGGGTATGCGACTGGAAACGTGAAAGGAAGTGCGTATGTAGGGGGCTTGGCAGGTTCTTGTAATAACAGTGGTAGCGTCATAAGAGGGTATGCCCGAGGTATTGTGAGACGAAGCGGTGGAATAAGACAAGAGATTGGAAAGACGGTTGGAGAAGGGTCATCTGAAACGTATCACTCAACATCCGAGAGCCAAGTGTACAGAGGAGCTACAGGAACAACCGTGTTAACGGACACGCGTGGAGACGATGGTACCGCGGTAACTATTGCTCGTTCAACAGAATCTACGTTTTCTAACCTTACTTTCGGTTCTACACTAGGTCAATGGACATGGGTAGCTAACGGTAAGTGGCCTGCGATAAACATCGGAGATGACATCAAGCCTGCGGACGATCAGCCAATCGATTGATTGATTGTTGTATGATAACACGGAACAAAACGAAACACATGTTTAGAAACCTAAGAACAAGCATACATTTGATTTTCTTTTTTGTAGTCGGATCGATACTGCTCGCATTTTCGTGTACTCTTACCCGTGTAGATGGAGGGGAGGATGCTTCCACTTCTCCTGGGGCAATAACAAGTTTAGTCACAGACGTGACAAGCATAAAAAACACCTCTTTTGTGGTACAGTGGGGGTCACCCATAGATACAGGCACAAAGCCAGATGGTACGCAACTTCTTCTTTCGGAGCTTGGCTACTACATCTACTATCTTGCAGAAAGCACAGAAACTACAGATCAGACAAATTCCGATGCAGAACCAATAACGGCAGAATCAATCAAGAAAAACGACAATACAAAAAAAGAAGAAGTTACCGGAGCGCTTCAAAAAAAAATTACGGGACTAGAACCGAACACACGTTATTTTGTAACGATAGCAAGTTATAGTCCTTTTACACAGAAGGAGACACTAACACTATCAGACAAAGTAATCGTAATAGACACCAAAAATGATTTGCCTGTTTTCGGAGTAGTTACGAATTTTTTCATAGACGAAACGAGTATAGGCAGCACTTCTTTTGTAGCACAGTGGACTGCTCCCATAGAGACAGGCACAAAGCCAGATGGCACAACACTCAGCCTTTCGGAGCTCGGCTACCGCATTTACTACCTTGCAGAAACAACAGAACAAACAAATCCTAATGCAGAACCGGTAACAACGACATCAATCAGGCAAGATCCCCGTGTCCAAAGTAAATTGATAACAGGAGTCACAAGTACAATAATTACTGAACTAGAGCCGGAAACAAATTATTTCGTAACAATAGCACATTACAATTCTTTTACACAGACGGAAACAGCATCAGACGAATTAGTTAAAGTAAGTACCAAAAATGAATCTACTGCTCCTGGAGCAATTACAAATTTAACCATAGACAGGACCAGTGTAGACCACGGTTCTTTTTTGGTGCGGTGGTGGGAAGTGCCCATGGAGACAGGCACAAAGCCAGATGGCACAGTAATCGATCCTTCGGAACTTGACTATCGCGTTTATTATCTTATGGTGCCTGCGACATATCAAGCAGAGCTGAGCGCAGAATTGATCATCCAAGACCCCAGTGTCCAACGCCAAAAGGTGACGGGAGTTACGAACACAAGAATTACGGGGCTAGAATCGGAAAAACGCTATGTTGTGACGGTATCAAGTTTCAATCCTTTTTCACAGCTAGAAACAAGATCAGATAGAGTGGCCGAAACCATTACCAGTGAAAGAGGTATGGATTTTGAGAGAACCCTAGCTTATGCACAAACGGAGCATAGCTACACATTTGGATCCTCGAGTCAAACAATAGGTCCTGTTTCGGTACCGAATACCGTTGGCAATGTGCCGGTTTTCTATAGTCTCGAGAAAAGAGATGGGGCGGGTTTTACTCCTAATGTGAGCATAGGCACGAACGATGGTATTGTCAAAATCAAGTCGGGAACAAGTGCAGGGACAACACGCTACTTTGTACGAGTCTCAGCAGAAGGCTACAATGTACAGAACGTGCCACTGACTATTACCATCATGGCAATAGATTTTGAAGGAAGTCTCGTCTATGCACAAACGGAGCATAGCTATGACTTTGGGTTTTCAACTCAAACAATAAATCCTTTCTCGTTGCCGAGTACTCTTGGCAATATACGGATATACTACTCTCTTGAAAAAGAAAACGGGACAGAGTTTTTTCCTAAACCAATTATAGACGAAGACAATGGTATCATTACAATCGATCCGATAATGAACATAGGAACAGCACGCTACCTTATACAAGCATCGGCAAATGGTCACGCCACACAGAGCGTGGTGCTAACCGTAGTCGTTAGAAGAGCGGATCTTAGTGGAACCCTGAGCTATCAAGAAACAGAATATCACTATATCACTGGATTCTCGACTCAAACAATAAGCCCTGTCACGTTTCCAAGTGCAGCGCCGGGCACTCCTGGGAACGGACTGATAATATATAGTCTTCAGAAAGGAGATGGGGTAGAGTTTGATCCTGAACCGACCATAAACGAATACAGTGGGGTAATTACGGTCGCCCCGACCAGCAATTTAGGGACATCACACTACTTTGTACAAGCTTTAGCGATAAACAACAACGTGCAGAACGTGCCACTGACTATCTCGATTACAGAACCAGTTCTTGAGGGTGTCCTTGCGTACAGGCAGACAGAGTATCGATTTCCTGTAGGATTCCGCAACACCATTACACCTATCTCTAGATCAACCATAGTGGGTTCCGAAGAGAATAGTGATGTGCAAATACGCTATAGTATAACCCAAGAAAGTGGAACACTTTCTAATTCTAGACCAACCATAGACGAAGATGGCGTTATCACAGTCGGTTCGGAAGTAAACGTAGGAACAGCGACCTACGTTGTGCAAGTATTAGCGGAAGGCTACGATACGCAGAGAATATTACTAACCATCATTATTGAAGAAGTCGAAACCATTATTGTGAGTACATATCATAGTGCGGCAACGGACGTATTTCCCATAGAACTCGGACAAGCCATAGAAGACAATGGTATGTTTGCCTTGAAAAATGATGTCGGAATGGTTGCTCTTGCCGGTCTTGTGGACGGGAAATACACCATACACTTTGGACCTGTAGCAGACAATTATAATATAAGCTATCCGAAGACAGCAATCAACGGAGGCGTTGAAATCCTAAAATCAGAACTAGCATTGTATTCTTTTTCTTTTACAGATGGAGCAGTGATAGGCATATCGGGACCTAGTTTTGAAGGTATAGAGCATGTAGCTACGTATTTTCCATCAAACATACACAACCACCAAGACCTACAAGCCATGAGGGTAAGTCTCGGTCGAGATTATTTACTAAAGAAGAATATCGAGGTTCCTCTGTATATAGATTCAATGCTAAAAAACTATGAGGTAGTCGGCAACAAAGACAATCCGTTTGTAGGCAGTATTGATGGCATGGGCTACAGCATAGCGGGAATACAGGTAGAAGGTTCAGAAAATTATCAAGGACTTTTTGGAGTAATGGAAGCGGAAGAGGTCGGTACGGTAATAGCACAAAACCTTGTGCTCAGAGATTTTAAGATCACAGGAAATTCCTCTGTGGGATCTCTTGCCGGTTGGGTAAAGCGAGGCACGATCGATAATGTGCATGTAGAAGTGAGTGATTCTGGTGTGAGTAGAATAGAAGTAACCAGTACAGTAAGTGCAGCTAACTATGGCTATGGGTACGGTCTTGGTTATGGAGGAGGAGGACTTCTTGGTCGTGCAGGATCAGACACAACAGACATACAAGTAAGAATACAAAATGCGAGTTCTGCGGCAGTGGTCTCTGGGTCGGGAACAAGGTCGAATCGAATAGGGGGTCTTGTGGGACAATTGGGTGGCGACAGTGTGCTGACAAAAAGTTATGCCACAGGATCTGTTACAGGGATTAACGACATAGGAGGATTGGTGGGTTACAGTAGTGGCACCGTGACAGGCTACGCTACGGGATCCGCTGCAGGAACGAGTAACGTAGGAGTTTTGGTGGGTTACAACAGTGGCACTGCGACAGGCTACACTACGGGATCCGCTGCAGGAAGGAGTGACGTAGGAGGCCTTGTGGGTTACAACAGTGGCACTGTGACAGGCTACGCTACGGGACTTGTTACAGGAACGAGTAACACAGGAGGTCTTGTAGGAATTAATAGTGGTGCTGTGTCAGGTTATGCACGCGGTACTGTGCGACGACGAAACGGGCATACAAACGTTTCCTTTGGAAAGACGATTGGGTTAGAAACAGGAACAAACACAACCTTTAATTCAAGAGCCGAGAGCAAGGCTTACAGCGGAGAAACGGGAACAAGCAACTTAACAAACAGAGCTGGAACCGATGGTCCTGAAGTGATCGTTGTAGACTCTAGGGTAGTGATAGATCGAGCAATATTTTCTGGTCTTGTTATTGGTTCTGCATTAGGTGAGTGGACATGGACAGACGACAAGTGGCCTGCAATAAACATAGGAGATGATTTCAAACCTGCAGACGAACAGCCAACAGAACCCTGTATTTTTGCAGATCGATGTCGAATTATATCTGAACTAAAAGTGAGCACGTATTATGACAGTACGAAAACGTACGATCTTCCTGTGTTGTTTGGGCAATCTATAGTAGATAATGATGTGTTTTCCATAGCAAGCAACACGGTGATCTTTACTGTTTTTGGTCTTGTGAACGGGGAATATAACATACACTTTGGATCTACAGTGGACGATTATAGCACGGTCTATCAGAAAGAAAGCAGAAACGGAAGCATAGAACTGTTGAAGTCAGACTTAGGAGCGAATTCTTTTCCTTTTGTAGATGGAGCAGTGATAAGCATATCGGGACAAAACATTAAAGGCACACAAAATATTGTACTGTATAGTCGATCGAATATATATAGCCATCAAGATTTACAAGCCATGAGGAAAGACCTAACCCGAGACTATGTACTACAGCAGAATGTCGTGTTCTCTTCTGTGAGTGCGGACACAAGTAATTACAAGGCAATAGGCGACAATAGCGATCCGTTTACAGGAAGCCTTGATGGAGCTGGTCACTCTATAACAGGAATACAAATAGTAAGTTCAGGAAACGACAAAGGACTCTTTGGAGTGATGAACGCAGACTCGGTCGGTACGATGGCAGTCCAGAATCTTGTGCTGCGAGATTTCAAAATCAAGGGAAACGCCTCTGTGGGATCCCTTGCAGGCTGGGTAAAGAAAGGTACGATAGACAGTGTGCGTGTAATAGTTACTACTCTTGGTGCAGGCAAGGTAGAGGTAAGCGGTGGTCTTGACATAGATGGAACTAGTTATGGCTTTGGAGGGGGGCTTCTTGGTCGTGCAGGAATAGGGGGAACGAACGTACAGGTAAAAATACAGAATACGACCTCCTGTAGAACCTTGCCCTATCACGTCTCCAGTCGCATAGCCTGTCACAGTACCATTATTGTAACCCACCAAACCTCCTGTCCAAGCACCGTTGCCTGTCACCGATCCTGTCGCATAGCCCCT
>JACSEG010000037.1_pt1 | contig 25472 bp, 4 predicted proteins | sample 8225521 | NCBI WGS metagenome assembly JACSEG01 (sample SAMN15705060, study PRJNA637333) | viral metagenome | isolation source: viral RNA from sea star tissue | host: Pisaster ochraceus | place: USA:Santa Cruz | collected 2018
TTCCTGTGCACCCGCCACTCTCGCCGGTGTGAATGGAGATTTTGCTGCTCCAGGATCAGTTATAGACTTAAGTATAGATGAAACAAGCACAGAGAGCACTTCTCTTATGGTACGATGGACTACTTCCACAGAAACAATCATGACGCCAGATGGAACGGCGCTCAGTCCGGATCAGATTGTCTACCGCGTCTACTATCTTGCAGAAACCACAGGTCAAACCACAGGTCAAACCACAGGTCAAACCACAGATCAAACTACAGGTCAGGCAGTGCCCAGCGCAGAATCAATCAGAGAAAACCCCAACACCAAAACTCAAGATGTCCCAGGAGTTTCTTATACAAGGCTTGTAAACTTAGAGCCGGGCACGCGCTATTTTGTAACGGTGGATAGCGGATACGTTGTCTCAAGAGATGTAGGTGAAACAGCGGGGGAGCCAGGACTTGCTGCGGTCTCCTGGAGATTAGCAAGAGCAACTTCTAGGTTAGTAACCAGTGGACGTTCTGGTGAATCAGGTTTGGCTTTCAATGGATATTTAAGCTATGCACGAATAGAGTACAAATATCTTATTGGATTTTCAACTCAAACGATAGAACCGACTACAAGACCCACGGCACCGTTTGCTAATGGAAACGTGTCGATAGTCTATAGTCTTGAGAAAATAGGTGTTACAAACTTTGATCCTGTATCAGCCATAGACAAAGACAGTGGTATTATCACGATTGATTCAACTACAGATGCCGGAATAGCAAGCTACCATGTACGAGTAGAGGCAGAAGGTTACAATACGCAGACTGAAACACTGACTATCATCATCAATGAGAAATTAGAAGTACTTACGTATTATAGCGATAGCACGACAACGAGAGCAGCCCCTGTAAAGCTCGGACAAGCGATAGTAGATATCGGCATATTTTCCTTAGCGAACAATGCTGTAATTCTTACTATCCCCAATCTTATGAACGAGGAGTCCTACGAGATACACTTTGGATCTGAAGAGGGCAACTATAATAGGGGAGGCTATTCGAAGAGAGCAGGTGGCGGAGACTTAAAAATACGGAGATCAGAATTAGCAGCAAACTCTTTTCCTTTTGCCGATGGAGCAGTAATAGGCATATCAGGGCCTGATATCACAAGAACACGACATGTGGCGACGTATCGTCCCTCGAACATATACAACCGTCAAGATTTGCAAGCAATGAGATTAGACCTAGCGCGAGACTATGTGTTACAGAACGATATCGAGTTTCCAAACACGGGCATAGGTAACTATGATTCAGTGGGTAGTAACAGCGATCCGTTTACAGGCAGTCTCGATGGCGCAGGCTACACCATAGTGAACGTACAGATAGACAGTTCATACGAACACAAGGGGCTCTTTGGAGTAATGAGAGCAGACACAGTCGATTCAATAGCAGTTCAGGATCTTGTGCTAAGAGATTTCAAAATCACGGGGCACGCCTTTGTGGGTTCCCTCGCAGGTTGGATGCAACAAGGCACGATAGACGATGTACATGTAGAAGTCAGTGTCGTTGATGCAGGCAAGGTAGAGGTTAGCGGCGGTATTGACATAAGTGGAACTCCTTCTGGCTATGGAGGAGGGCTTGTCGGCTATGCGGGAACAACGGCAACAGACATGCTAGTAAAAATACGGAATGTGAGCTCCGCGACAACAGTCTTTGGATCGGGAGCACATTCAAGTAGAGTTGGTGGTCTCGTAGGAGAAACGAGTAGTGGTGTTGTGCTGACAGAAAGTAACGCGACTGGATCGGTAACAGGAAGAAGCATAGCAGGAGGCTTGGTAGGTGACAATAAGGGCGTTGTGTCAGGGTATGCGACAGGAGACGTGACAGGAATCTTTTATACAGGAGGCTTGGTGGGATTGAATACTGGCACGGTGTCGGGTTCCGCAACTGGATCGATATCAGGAGATTATTATATAGGAGGCTTGGCAGGTAACAATAGGCATGGCATGGTGTCAGGTTTCGCGACTGGAGATGTGACAGGAACAATATCTGTAGGAGGCTTCGTAGGACAGAACAGTGGCACTGTGATCGGTTATGCGATCGGAGATGTGATTGGTTATGCGGATGAAACTGTGGTAGAAAGCGGTCATTCTATAGGAGGCTTGGTTGGTGATAACGAAGGCACTGTGATGGGCTATGCGACAGGATCGGTGACAGGAATTGAAGAAGTAGGGGGCTTGGTGGGTATCAATGATTTTGATGGTATTGTGACAGGCTATGCGACAGGATTGGTGATAGGAACTGGCAGAACAGGAGGCTTGATAGGGAGCAACGGCGATGATGATGTTGGCACTGTGGTAGGCTATGCACGAGGTATCGTAAGACGAGCTAGCGGAACGAATCTTGCTTTTGGAAAGACGATCGGGTTAGACTCAGAAATACCAATAACCTATAGTTCAGCCGATAGTATCGAGTCCGAGAGTCGGATCTACGATGGAATCACAGGGACGGTAGCGTTAACAGGCACGATTGGAATCAATGGCACCGCAGTAATCGTTGACGGTACAACAACGCAAGAGACGTTCCTAGGGCTTACGTTCGGCACTGGTTTAGGAGAGTGGACATGGGAAGCGAGTAACAAGTGGCCTGCGATAAACATAGGGGACGATATCAAGCCAGCAAGAGAACAGCCACTAGATTCTTGTATTTCTGCGGACTCCTTAGAACAGTGTCTCTTGGTATTAGGACTACAGGCCAGTACATACTATAGTACAGCCCACGCTATAGCAAGAGAAGAGCTCCCTGTGGAACTTGGGCAAGCGATAGCAGATGACAGGAGTACGTTTGCGTTGGCAGACGATGCGGTAGTGCTTACTGTTTTTGGTCTTTTAGACGGGGACTATATCATACATTTTGGACCTGCAGAAGATGGAGGGGTGGTTGGTGACTATACTAGCGAGAGCTATCAGAAAACCGCAAGCAACGGAATCATAGAAATACTGAAATCGGAATTAATAGCATTAACAAAACCAGAGTCTTCTGTGGATGGATTTGTGATGGGTATATCAGGGCTAAACATTCCAGACATATACCATGTAGCGACGTATTTTCCATCGAACATTTACGGGAGTCGAGATCTACAGGCCATGAGAGTCGATTTAGACAGGGACTATGTGTTGAAGAATGACATCGAGTTCTCACCCTCTACAAACGAAGGCAAAGGTAATTTTGAGGCTGTAGGCGATGACAGCACTCCGTTTACGGGTAGCCTTAGTGGGGCGAACGGACCAGGCGGACCAGGCGGACCAGGCGGATCGGGCGGACCAGGCGGACCGGGCGGCAACCCCAGCAACTATACTATAACGGGCATACAGATAGTGAGTTCCGACAATTACCAAGGACTCTTTGGAGTGGCGGAAGCAAGCGCGGTCGACACCGCGATAGCACAGAATCTTGTGCTACGAGATTTCAAAATCAAAGGGAACGCTGTTGTGGGTTCTCTCGCAGGCTGGATAAAGCAAGGCACGATAGACAGCGTACGCGTAGAAGTCGGCGATGCGGATGCAGGCAAGGTAGAGCTTAGCGGTAGCAGTGCCATAGGCACAGATAATTATGGCTTTGGAGGCGGGCTTCTTGGTCGTGCAGGAACGGATGCAACGGGCACAAAGGTAAAGATACAGAACACGAGCTCGGCGGTGGCAGTCTTGGGAACGGGAGCAAGTTCGAATCGAATTGGTGGTCTTGTGGGAGAGGTAAATAGTGATGTCGTGCTGACAAAAAGTTTCTCGACTGGATCGGTTACATCAATAGATCATACCGTAGGAGGCTTAGTGGGTTTCAATAATGGAGGAACTGTAATAGGCTACGCGGCTGGATCAGTGTCAGGAGATGATCTCGTAGGAGGTTTGGTAGGTGACAGCAGCGAGGGCATCGTGGCAGGCTATGCGACAGGAGACGTAACAGGAAATGATTTTGTAGGAGGCTTGATAGGTAACAATACGAGGGGCACTGTCACAGGCTATGCGACTGGAGTAGTGATAGGAAAAGATAGAACAGGAGGTTTGCTAGGTGCTAATGCGGGCACTGTGTCTGGCTATGCACGAAATGTTGTCAGACGAATGAGCAGAAGAGCGATTGCTTTTGGAAAGACGATTGGGACAGACTCAGAATCGTCAACAATCTATAGTTCTATAAGCTACAGCTCGACAAGCTACAGCTCAACAATAGAGAGTAGGGTCTACAGCGGATCCACAGGGACGGCTGCGTTGGCAGGAAGAGGTGGAGATATATCCGATGGAATCGAATTGATCATTGACGGCACAACAATGCAAGCTGCATTTTCTGGGCTTGTTTTTGGCGTTAATTTAGGGGAGTGGACATGGGCGGACGATGGCATGTGGCCTGCGATCAACATCGGCAACGAGGTCAAGCCTGCGAACGAACAGCCAATAGAGCCTTGTATCTTTACGGAATTCTTAGAGCAATGTCGAGTAGCATCCGAACTACAAGCAAGCACGTACTATAGTACAGTAGTGAGTGCACTTCCTGTAAGGCTCGGACAAGCGATAGTAGACGATAGTAGCAGTGCGTTTGCGTTGGCGGACGATGCAGCAATCCTTACTATTTCAAATCTTATAAACGGAGATTACACCATACATCTTGGATTCGAAAAGAACAAATATGTTGCGATGAACGATCCGAGATCAGCAAGTAATGGAAGTCTAGAAATACTAAAATCAGATCTAACGACTAGCTCGTTCTCCTTTGTAGATGGAGCGGTCATAGGTATATCGGGACCTGGTTTTTCAGACACGCACCATGTAGCGACGTATCATTCATCGAACATATACGGTAGTCACGACCTGCAAGCCATAAGGGTGGACTTAGCAAAAGACTATGTGCTAAAGAAGGACATCGAGTTTCCTTCTGCGACTGGTGGTGCCAGCACGGGCACAAGCAATTACGAAGCAATAGGCGATTTTAGGAATCCGTTTACGGGAAGCATCGATGGTGCGGGCTTCGGCATAACGGGCATACAGATAAGAAGCCCTTATAATGATTACCAAGGACTCTTTGGAGCAATGGAGGCAAGCGCGGTCGACACCGTGATAGCATGGAATCTTGTACTGAACGATTTCAAAATCACGGGGAACGACTATGTGGGTTCTCTGGCAGGCAGGATGAAGCAAGGCACAGTGGATGGTGTGTACGTGGAAGCAAGTGTCTCTGGCGCAAGCTATGTGACGGGAACCGGTAACTATGTAGGAGGCTTGGTGGGTTACAATGATGAGGGTGGCACCGTATCAGGATCCGTGACTGGTTCGGTAACAGGAACTGGTTACTATGTAGGAGGCTTTGTGGGTCACAATGCTGGCACGGTGACAGGTCGTATGACAGGAGACGTGACAGGAGATGGTTACCATGTAGGAGGCTTTGTGGGTTACAACGCTGGCACGGTGACAGAAAGTTATATGACTGGATCGGTGACAGGAACTGGTAGTAGGGTAGGAGGCTTGGTGGGTTACAATGTCAGTATTGTGACAGGCAGTTATGCAACAGGAAACGTGGAAGGAAGAGGAAACACAGGAGGCTTGCTGGGTGTCAATGGCGGCACAGTGTCAGACAGTTATGCGACAGGATCGGTGCTAGGAAACGGTCTTAATATAGGAGGCTTTGTGGGTTACAATGATGGCACGGTGACAGACAGCTATACGACTAGCTCGGTGTCAGGAACGGATCATAGTGTAGGAGGCTTTGTGGGTTACAACACTGGCACAGTGACAGGTCGTGCACTTGGATCGGTGACAGGAGGAGGAAACACAGGAGGCTTTGCGGGTCATAATGTTGGCACTGTGTTAAAAAGTTATGCGATTGGATCGGTAATAGGAACGGCGACAGGAACTGATAGCTATGTAGGAGGCTTGGTAGGGTGGAATGCAGGCATTGTATCGGAAAGTTATGCGACAGGAGCTACGACAGGAGCTGGTTACTATGTAGGAGGCTTGGTGGGTTACAATAACAACACAGTGATAGAAAGTTATGCGGCTGGCTCGGTGTCAGGAACTGGCAATGAAGTAGGAGGTCTAGTGGGTCGCAATTGGGGCACAGTGACAGGCTATGCGACAGGAGACGTGACAGGAGCTGGCAATGAAGTGGGAGGCTTGGTGGGTCGCAATGATGATGATGGTACAGTGTCAGGCTATGCGATTGGAAACGTGACAGGAAATGGTTCAGTAGGAGGCCTAGTGGGTCGCAATGATCATGATGGCACAGTGATAGGCCATGCGATTGGAAACGTGACAGGAACTGGTTCAGTAGGAGGCTTGGTGGGATGGAATAGAGGTATTGTGACAGACAGTTATGCGACTGGATTGCTGACAGGAACCGGTGGTAGGATAGGAGGCTTGGTGGGTTACAATGATGGTCCTGTGACAGACAGTTATGCGACAGGAGACACGACAGGAACTGGCAATTACGTAGGAGGCTTGGTAGGGTACAATGATGACGATGGCACAGTGTCAGGCCATGCGACAGGGTCGCTGACAGGAAACAATAATGTAGGAGGCTTTGTGGGTTACAATAGAGGCACTGCGACAGGCTATGCGATAGGACCGGTGGAAGGAAACGAAAGGGTGGGGGGCTTGGTAGGTTCGAGTACTGGCATTGTGACAGGCTATGCGACAGGATCGGTGGAAGGAAACAATTTTGTAGGAGGCTTGATGGGCTTTAATCGTTACATCATGACAGGCTATGCGATGGGAGGGGTGATAGGAAACGATCATGGAGGAGGCTTGGTAGGGTACAATGATAATGATGGCATTGTGACAGGCTATGCACGAGGTATTGTGAGACGAGCCGATGGAAAGACTTCTCTTGCTTTCGGAAAGACAATTGGGACAAACTTGGGAACGCAAAAGACCTATAGTGCATCCAATGACGTAGTGACTGAGAGCAAGCTTTACGATGGAGCTAGCGGGACAATCGCGTTGACAGGCACGACTGGAGTCGATGGCACCACAGTGGTCGTTACTAGTTCTATAACGAGAGAAGTGTTTTCGGATTTTAACCTGAGTGTTTTTCGAATAGGAAGATGGACATGGGTCGCCGATGGCAAGTGGCCTGCGATTTACATCGGCTATCTCAATCCCGCGCACGAACAACCAGTAGACTAGGAGACGCACAGGCTCGCGGACTTGCGAGCGGCGCCGTACTACGGGCGGCGGAGGCTTGCGAGCCAGCGACTACTACAGTGCGATCGTCCGCGAGGCTTGCGAGCGACGCTGTACTACAGCACAGCTCGTAGCGCGGATCACAGCGACCAAGCCCGAAGCAACTCTCGAAAACATGCTAATAACACCATAGTATAGTGTTTGGGTCTAGGAAAACACGCCTAAACATATTACAATATAGGTAATGCCATGGCATTTAGCCAGACTATAGCATTTAGCCAGAAGGAGTGCTACTATATAACAATGCTCAGAGAAACATGCGACAAAACTAAAACTAAAACTAAAATTAAGACTAAAAGTAAATTTATGAACATGAGAACAAACATGTGGCTGGCTCTACTTGGATCAATACTACTCGCGTTTTCCTGTGCTCCCATCAGCGGCGTGGGTGGAAGTGGCAATTCCTCTATTCCTACTGCCCCGGCTGCCGCTACAGACATAGACATAGCCGAGGCGGATAGTGATTTTTTTGAGGTGCAGTGGGTTGCCCCCGTAGAGATGGGCACGAAGTCAGACGGCACCGTACTCACGTCCGAAGAGATTGGCTATCAGATCTACTATCTTGTGGGAACCGCAGACCAAGAGGTGCCGAGTGCAGAATCTATCATGCAAAATCCTGACACCCAAACTCGAGAAGTCACAGGGCTTACGAGCACAACAATTACAGGACTAGAACCGGACACCCGTTACTTCGTGGTGGTAGCGAGTTACAATTCTTTTGAACCGCAGCTAAAAACGACATCAGACAAAGTGATAGAAGTAATCGCCAGAAACGACTCTTCTGCTCCCGAAGCGGTCACAGGCATAGTCGTAGACGATGCAAGCATAGACAGCACGTCTTTTGTGGTACAGTGGACTGCCCCAGCAGAGACAGAGACGGGCACAAAGTTAGACGGCACCGCACTCAACCTCGAAGAGATTGGCTACCGTATCTACTATCTTGTGGGAGCAGAAGACCAGTATTTTGCGGGAGCAGAAGATCAATATCTTGTGGAAACTGTAGACCAGTATCTTGTGGAAGCTGTAGACCAAGAGGTGCCGAGCGCAGAATCTATCAGGCAAAACCCCGATGCCCAAACTCAAGAAGTTACGGGGTTTACAAGTACAAGAATTGTGGGACTAGAACCAGCAACACGCTATTTTGTAACGGTGGTAAGTTATAATTCTTTTGTAAAGCGACTAGAAACAGCATCGGACGAAATGGTAGAGGCAAGGACTGGAGCAGCCACAGAGAGTTTTACAGGAATCTTAAGCTATGAACAAGAAGAATATGAGCTTGGTTCAGGACGTGTCACCACCATTACACCTACCGACACCCCAACCATACCTAGCACCGCACCCAGTAGCGCAACCATACGCTATACCCTAGAAAGAAGAGATGGCACAAAATTGATCCCTGCACCTGCCATAGCCGAAGACGGAGTCATCACGATCGACTCGACAACAACTGTGGGGACAGCCCGCTACCTTGTACGAGTAGAAGCGCTAGGCTACACAACACAGAACGTGATACTCACCATCACTATTAAGAACGCGAGTTTTGAGGGAAGCCTATCCTATCCAGAAACAGCGCATGAGTTTACGATGGGGGAAGAGGGCACCATCGCGCCCGACTCTACTCCAGCCATATCCAGCGCAGACTCCATCGACCCCAACCTCGCCGCCACCGCCGACAACCTCGCCAGCACTGCCACCATACGCTATAGCCTAACAAGAAGCTCAGGGACAGAGTTTGACACAGAACCAAGCATCGCCGATGACAGCGGCATTATCACAGTCAACCCGATCAACATTGCAGGGACAGCCCGCTACACCGTGCGAGCAGAGGCAGATGGCTACACCGCACAGAATGCGACCATCACCATCACCATTACTGAGAAGGCAAGCGTAGAGTTGCTCCGTGTAAGCACATACTATAGCAAGGCGACAGACGTACTCCCCGTAGAGCTTGGACAAGCCATAGCAGATGACGGCACGTTCTCCATGGTGGACGAAACGGCAATCCTCACTGCCACTGGGCTTTTGGACGGGAAATACACCATACACTTTGGAGCTGTAATAAGCGGCGGGACGGACAACTACAGCGGGTCGGGCGACTATAGCGGGACGGACAACTACAGCAGTAAGGCAAATGACTATAGTGGAGGGAGCTACCAGAAGACAGCTACCGACAGCGTCTTAGCAATACTAAAATCAGAACTCACAACGAACTTTTTTTCCTTTGCGGATGGAGTCGTGATAGGCATATCTGGACCAGGCATTACAGACACACAGCATTTAGCGACGTATTTTCCCTCGAACATATACAGTCATCAAGACTTGCAAGCAATGAGGAAAAACCTAGTCCAAAACTACGTGCTAAAAAACAACATAGTATTTACAAGCACGAGCACAAGCAATTATGAGGCAGTGGGCAATGCGAATGATCCGTTTGCAGGAAGTCTCGATGGAGCGGGCTACAGCATAACGGGCATAGAAATAGAAGGCACCGATAATTATCAAGGACTCTTTGGAGTAATGAAAGCAGACACAGTCGATACCGTGATAGCACAGAATCTTGTACTGAGTGATTTCAGAATCGCGGGGAATGCCATTGTGGGATCCCTCGCAGGCTGGATAAAACGAGGCACGGTGGACAGGGTAAGCGTTGAGGTCAGTTCTCCTGACGCAGGCACGGTAGAAGTAAGTGGCAGTATCGTAATAAACATAAATGATCATGGTTACGGAGGAGGGCTTTTAGGGTATGGGGGAAGTCTGACAGGAGCAACGGACATACAAGTAAAGATACAGAACACGAGTTCAGCAGCGGCAGTTTCTGGGACGGGAGCAAGTTCAAATATAATTGGCGGTCTTGTAGGATACATGCATAGTGATGCTATATTGACAAAAAGTTATACAACAGGATCGGTGATATCAACAGGCAATTATGCAGGAGGTCTGGTAGGGTGGAACAAGGGCACCGTGACAGGCTATGGGACAGGAATTGTGACAGGAATTGATTTTGTGGGAGGCTTGATAGGGTGGAACGAAGGCAACATGACAGGCTATGCGGCTGGAGTCGTAATAGGAAATAATTTTGGTGGTGGCTTGGTAGGTCTCAATAGTGATGGCTTCGTGACGGGTTATGCACGAGGTACGGTAAGACGACGAGACGGCAATCTAAACACTTCTTTTGGAAAAGTAATTGGGATAGAAACAGGAACGAACACGCCCATAGTCTATAGCTCGATGTCCGAAAACAAGATCTACGACGGGCTTACAGGAACAACCGTGTTGACAAACACGTTGGGAAACGATGGTATCGGAGTGAATGTTGCAGATTCTAAGTTAGCCAGAAGTCGAGAGGTGTTCTCTCGTTTTTCTTTTGGTTTTGAGCCAGGCGAATGGACATGGGTTGCCGATTACATGTGGCCTGCGATTAACATCGGCGGCTTCAGGTCTGCGGACGAACAGCCAGTAGATCCCTGTATTTTTGCGCTCTCCTTGGATCAGTGTCTCATGATATCTGAACTAGGAGCAATCACGTACCATAGCGAGGTGACAGACGAGCTCCCTGTGTTTTTCGGACAAGCCATAGCAGACAACGACACGTTTTCCATGGAGCAAGACGTTGTGATCCTTACCGTTCCAGAGCTTATGGACGGGAAACATACCATACATTTTGGACTTGTGGCAAATGGAAGGGCAGCCAACCATAGTGCCAACTATAGTACCAGCTATCAGAAGACAAGCATTAATGGAGTCATAACAATACTGAAATCGGACTTAGCAGCAAACTCTTTTGCTTTTATAGATGGAGCGGCGATAGGCATGTCGGGGCCGAGCTTTAGAGACACACAGCTTGTAGCAATGTATCGTCCTTCGAACATATACAATCATCAAGACCTGCAAGCCATAAGAAAAGACCTGACCCGAGATTACATAGTACAGAAGAACATCGTGTTCACCGCTAGGAGATTGGGCACAGGCGTAGCCGCAAGCAATTATGAGACAGTGGGTTCTAGCAACAATCCGTTTACAGGAAGCCTTAATGGTGCTGGCAACACCATAGCGGGAGTAGAGGTAATAAGTTCAGCATATTATCGAGGACTCTTTGGGGTGATGGAAGGAAAGTCATCTGACACAGTAATAGCACGGAATCTTGTACTGAGAGATTTCAAGATTTCAGGAAATGCCTATGTGGGTTCTCTTGCAGGCTGGGTGAAACGAGGCATGGTGGATGGCATAAGAGTAGTCGGCACAGGCGGCAAGGTAGAAATGAAGGGAAGTTTTGGTGATAATATTCTTGGAGCAGGAGGCCTTGTCGGTTCTATAGAGGGAGGTGTATCAGTACTGAGTTCAAGTTCAGCGGTAGAAGTTATTGGGTCAGCCACTTCGCTTAAGGTAGGTGGTCTTGTAGGAGAGGTAAAAGTTGCTGCTACCGTGGTTGGTTATGCGACAGGAAACGTGATGTCAAAAGGTGGTAGTGTAGGAGGCTTGGTGGGTGCCAGTGACCGTGGTACAGTGATAGGCTACGCGACAGGAAACGTGGCAGGCTCTACTGATTCAGGAGGTCTGGTAGGATGGAGTTCAGGCACGGGAGGAGACTCAGGCATAGTAGTCGGTTATGCGACAGGAAACGTGTTGAGGGGGGGTCATTCCTTAGGAGGTTTGTTGGGTGAAAGTGTGGGTGCCAGAACGGTAGGCTACGCACGAGGTGTCGTGAGACGAGGAGTTGTGGGAGCAAGGGTTAGTCTTGGCAAAACGATTGGGGTTAGCTCAGCCAGTGATAATTCACAAGCGAGGGCTACGACCTATAATTCAGCATCAGAGAGTTTTCTCTACGACGGAAACACAGGGACAACCGTGTTAACAGGCACGGTTGGAGTCGATGGCACCCCAGTGATCGTTGACAGCACAACAGAACGAGCAGCGTTCTCGGGGTTTGTCTTTGGCACTGCAGTCGGTAAATGGACATGGGTAGAAGATGGCAAGTGGCCAGCGATTAACATAGGTGATTTCAAGCCCGCTGCCGAGCAGCCAGTAGACCCGTAAACTGTAGCACGATCGTCCGCGAGGCTTGCTCGTCCGCACCACCGCGCGAGGCTTGATCGTCCGCACCACAGCACGATCGTCCGCGAGGCTTGATCGTCCGCGAGGCTCGCGAGCGGCGCATACTACAGCGGCGTAGACCAAAGTGCCTTTTTCCCCTAAAAAATCATTATTGTATGAAAATTTACAAAAAAAATCACACACAAAAACTCAAAACATGTTATACTATGCTAAAGTTTAGGGCTCAAGAAACGTGCCCAGACATAGATAGGTAGTTAACACGTGAAAAAACAAGGAGTTATTATATGATAGCACACAAAAAAAATCAAAACACACAATACAGCGAATCTCGTAGCAAAGCAAGAACACGAGGCACACGCACACTCTTTTTCGTTCTTGCCATCCTTACTGTTGGAGCTGCACTCCTTGCAGCTTCTTGTTCTCCAGCCACCGGTATCGGGAATGGAGGCGGCGGGTCTTCCAATCCTGGAGCAGTATCAAACCTCATTGTAAGCCCAGCGGGTATCACTTCGTTTAGTGTAGAGTGGACTGCTCCCTCAAACCCAGGTACAAAAGCAGACGGTACCGCAATCGAAGCTTCGGAGCTTAACTATATCATTTATTATCTTTCGGAAACAGCAATCTTAGCAGATCCGAACGCAGAATCACCGACAACGGCAGAATCAATCAGAGAAAACGCCAACACCAAAACGAAGAGAGTTGGTAGCGAGTTTTTGAGTACAACGATTGGAGAGATAGCACCAGGAGTACGTTACTTCGTAGCGATAGCAAGTTACTACCCCTTAGCACTGGATCCAATAGAGACAATATCGAGCGAAGTGGCAGAAACAACTCTCGACGATGTAACCACTCCTCCCGGAGCAGCTACAAATCTAAACATAGCCGACATAGCTGGCACTTCGTTTAAGGCACAGTGGGCCGCTCCCTTAGAAACAGAAACAGGCACAAAAGTAGACGGCACCGCACTCGATGCTTCGGATATTGGTTATGTCATCTACTATCTCGCAGGAACCGCAGACCAAACAGACCAAACAGAACTGGATGTAGCATCAGTCATACAAGATGAGAACACTAAAAAGCAGCAAGCAAGCGGAGTTACGAGCACAACGATTCCAAATCTGGAACCAGACACACTTTATTTTGTGACGATAACAAGTTTCAATACTTTTACTGCTGCACCGCAGCCAGAAACTATGTCGGAAGAAGTAGTAGTAAAAGTAATGACCGGCAGTGCTGCTGATTTTGATTTTGAAGGAACTCTTGCCTATGGGACAACAGGAAGATATAGCTATGTTTTTGGATTCTCACCCACACCCATAACGATAAGTCCCAATCCTGCCGATCCTGCCGATCCTGCCGATCCTGCTACAATTCTGGTTTCTAATAATAACGAGCCGATAAGCTATAGTCTTGAGAAACAAACGGGTCCGGATTTCAAGCTAGCCGCTTCGATAAACGACGAAGCAGCCATAAGTATAAACCCACTCGATGGCGTTATCACGATCAATCAGACCCAAGACGTTGGAGTAGCGACCTATCTTGTGCAGGCATCGGCAGCGGGCCACAATTCACAAAGTACAACGCTCACCATCACTGTTATGGCAGCTGATCTTACAGGAGACCTAGCTTATGGAGAAGGGGCAGAGCGTGAGTTCGACATAGGAACTGGCGGCACCATTGACCTTACTGGAATCCCAGCCAAGCTCGCAGACGACATCAACAGACTCGAGATAAGCTATAGCATCGCAAGAAGCGCTGGCACAGATTTTGACTCTCTAATAACTATAAACGACAGCGGCACAATCACAGTCGAAGCCGACGAAGAAGCTAGCACCGAAGGAGTAGCGGTCTACACCATACGAGCCGCAGCACGTGGTTATAACACGAAAGAAGTAGATCTCACCATCAAGTTCGTACCAGTGGGCTTGGAAGGAAACCTTGTATATGGACGATCAGTGTATGATTTTATCGTGGGGGCTGGTGGCACAATTACACCGACCAATACCCCGAGCTTTCCTGACGACACCGTAGAGATAATATATAGCATAGAAAAAAGCTCTGACGCAGAGTTGAACCCTCCACCTAGTATAGGTAGTAGTGACGGGATCATCACAGTTGACATGGCTACAGGCATAGGATCAGCGCGCTACACCGTACGAGCATCAGCAGCAGGCTTCAATCCGAAGGAAGCGACATTCACCATTACTATTAGTGAAACTACAAACGTAGCGGAAGTCCAGGTGAGTACATACTATAATAGCGAGCCAACAGAGACCCTTCCCGTAAGTCTTGGGCAATCCATAGAAGATGATGGCACGCTCGCGTTTGCCATGCTAAACACGGATGTAATACTTACTCTTTCGAATCTTTCGGACGGTGAGTTCACCATACATTTTGGAAATACAGAAGATTCTTATGACAAAAGCTATCCAAAAACGGCCACTAGCGGTGTCTTAACAATACTAAAATCGGAATTAACGGAGGACACCTCGAACTCGTTTTCTTTTGCGGATGGAGCGGTGATAGGTATATCAGGGCCAAACATCGCAAACACATTGCTTATAGCGATGTATTATCCAGCGGACATATACAATTACTACGACCTGCAAGCAATGAGACAAGCTCCAAGTCGATCCTACGTACTAAAAAACGACATCGAATTTCCTTCAGTGGACGATCCTAACATAAGTAATTATGAAGCAGTAGGTAGTGGCAGCGGTTCGTTTACGGGAAGCCTTGATGGAGTGGGCTACACCATAACAGGCATACAAGTAGCGAGCACAGATAACTATCAAGGTCTTTTTGGAACAATAAACGCACGAAGACCCGAGGACATGATAGTACAGAATCTTGTACTACAAAATTTCAAGATCACGGGGAATACGTATGTAGGTTCTCTAGCAGGTTGGATACAACAAGGCATAATAGACAACGTACGTGTAGAAGTGAGCAACGATGTTGATGCGGCGAGCACGGTGACGATAACAGGCGATACAGACAACACAAGTTATGGAGGCGGTCTTGTTGGTCGTGCAGGTAACGGTGACACACGAGTAACGATACAGAACTCATTCTCGGCAGCAACAGTCTTGGGAACGGGATCAAATTCGGGTGAAATAGGTGGGCTTGTTGGAAGCATTGGTGCTTCTGTTGAGTTGATAGGCAGTTCCGCAACTGGGCCAGTAGAGGCTACAAGTGGTTTTGTAGGAGGCTTAGTGGGCCGGAGTGATGGCACGGTGACAGAAGGTTCTGCAGCTGGATCGGTAACGGTAATGATAGGGGTAACGGAAACGATAACGGAAGGAGATTATAATATAGGAGGCTTGGTGGGATACAGTGTAGGCACTGTGTCAGGGTCTGCAACTGGATCGGTAACGGTAACGGTACCGTCGGGAAGAGGAAGAAGTGATAATATAGGAGGCTTGGTAGGACGGAGTGAAGGCACTGTGTCAGGGTCTGCAATTGGATCGGTAACGGTAACGGGAACAAGTGATTATGTAGGAGGCTTGGTAGGATACAATAGAGGCACGGTGTCAGGGTCTGCAACTGGATCGGTAGCGGCTCCAGGAAATAATGTAGGAGGCTTGGTAGGATACAGTGAGGGCTTAGCAGGACAGGGTGTAGGCACGGTGTCAGGGTCTGCAACTGGATCGGTAACGTCTACAGGAAATAATATAGGAGGCTTGGTAGGATACAGTCGAGGCGGCATGGTGACAGGCTCTGCAACAGGAGACGTGACAGGAAGAGGTGCGTCAGGAGACGCAGTTGCCGTGAATGTAGGAGGTTTGGTGGGATACAGTGCTGCTGCTGCCGCCGTGTCAGGGTGGTATGCGACAGGAACAGTGACAGGAGATAATAATGTAGGAGGTCTGGTGGGTAACAATACAGGTGTAGGCACGGCGGCAGGCTATGTGACAGGATCAGTGGAAGGATATAATAACGTAGGAGGTTTGGTGGGTAACAATGAAGGTGAAGGCATTGTGTATGGCTATGCGACAGGACCAGCGACAGGATCAGTGGAAGGATTTAAGAACGTAGGAGGTTTGGTTGGATACAACCGTGGTAACAGCACGGCGAGAGGCTACGCTGCTGGACTCACAATAGGAGTTAATAATGTTGGCGGCTTGGTGGGGAACAATGAAGGCACTATGGAAGGCTATTCACGAGGTATCGTCAGACGAAGTAGTGGAACGAGCTCCCTTACTCTTGGAAAGACGGTCGGAGTAAATACAGGAACCTCAGAAACCTTTACCTCAATATCCGAGAACCAGGTCTACGCTTCGGAAAGGGGAAAAGTCGTGTTGACAGATGCGACTGGAGTTGCTAGTATCGAAAAGACCATTTTTCTTATTTTGGAAAGAGATTTGTTCTCGGCGCTTGAATTCGGTGGTAGTGTAGGAGAATGGGAATGGATAGATGACAAGTGGCCAGCAATCAACATTGGTGTGACCAAGGAAACGAAAGAACAACCAATAGATGTCTGTATTTTTGCTGAAGAAGGAAAAGAACAGTGTCTAGCAACGCCAACAGTACAAATAAGTGCGTATCATAGCATGGATGTGGACGTGGCTCCTGTAGACCTCGGACCGGCTGTAAAAGATAATGGCGGTGCTCTTGCCATGCCAGGCGGTACCGTAATAGTTACCATTGTTGGTCTTGAAAACAAGGAATACGATATACATTTTGCAGGAACAAGCGGTAACTATGGTGGAGTGGTCCATACAAAAGAAGCCAGTAATGGCACCTTTAAAATACTGAAATCAGAACTCACAACGTACTCGATTACTTTTACTTTTGAAGATGGAGCGAGGATAGGCATATCGCCGAAGGATTCAGACAATGCAGCCATACAGCATGTAGCGACGTATCGTCCATCGAAGATACATAATAGTCAAGATCTACAAGGAATGAGATTAGACATAACGCGAGACTATGTGTTACAGAATGATATCGAGTTTTCCCCTTTGACCGACAACAATGACACAGCCGTAAGCAACTACGCGGTAGTAGGCAATGAGAACAGTCCATTTACAGGTAGTCTCAGTAGTTTTGATGGAGCGAGCTACAGCATAACGGGCATAGAGATAATAAGCTCAGGACTCAATATAGGACTCTTTGGAGTGATAGAAGCGGGTGCGGTCGGTGACATGGCAGTACAGGATCTTGTGCTCAGAGATTTCAAGATTAAGGGGAACGCTTCTGTGGGGTCTCTCGCAGGCTGGATAAAACGAGGCACGGTAAACAATGTGAGCGTGGAGGTCAGTAATGCCGATGCGGGCAAGGTAGAAATTATCGATGGCTTTACGGTAGAAATTAACGATGGCATTACGGTTGAGTCCGTTTTTCATAGTTATGGAGGCGGTCTTTTTGGTCGTGCGGGAACAGGAACAACGAACACACAAGTAAAAATACAGAATGCGAGCTCGGCAATACAAGTTATTGGATTGTCAGGAAATTCAAGTCACATAGGTGGTCTTGTGGGAGATCTAAGTAGAGGTGTCTCGTTGACAGGAGTCTCCGCGACTGGATCTGTATCGGGCAAAACGTATCTAGGAGGCTTGGCGGGGAGTAATAGAAATAATCCTATATCGTCAGCCTCCGCTGCCGGAGCCGTGACAGGAACTGGTAATAGGGTAGGAGGCTTGCTGGGTTACAATGATAGTGCTGCTGTGTCAGGTAGTTCTGCTGCCGGAGCCGTGAGAGGAGCTAATAATGTAGGAGGCTTGATAGGCTACAATGATAGTGCTAATGTGTCAGGTAGAAATAGTAGTCCTGTGTCAGGTAGTTCTGCTTCCGGAGCCGTGAGAGGAACTCAGTATACAGGAGGCTTGATAGGCTACAATAATGCGGGTGACGTGTCAGGTAGTTTTGTGAATGGTAGTTCTGCGACAGGAGCCGTGACAGGAGGGGATTTTACAGGAGGCTTGATAGGCTACAATGATAATGCTAATGTGGCAGGTAGTTTTGCGACTGGAGTCGTGACAGGAGCTAATAATGTAGGAGGCTTGGTGGGCTACCCTGTTAGTGTTAATGTGTCAGGTGATAGTTATGCGACAGGAGATGTGATAGGAACTGGTGATTATACAGGAGGCTTGGTAGGTAGAAACACTGAGAGTTCTCAGATATTCGATAGCTATGCGACAGGAGTCGTGGATGGAAATGGTGAATATACAGGAGGCTTGACGGGTCGCAACGAGAATATAATAAGGAGAACTTATGCGACAGGAATCGTAACAGGAGCTGGTAAGAATGTAGGAGGCTTGGTGGGTTATAACGGTATTGATGATGAGATACGCAGTAGCTATGCGACTGGAGCCGTGACAGGAAGGGGTGATAATGTAGGAGGCTTGGTGGGTAGAAATGAAGGCATTGTAGTAGGCTATGCAACTGGAAGAGTGTCAGGAGATGCCGATTCTGTAGGAGGCTTGGTGGGAAATAATAACCAAACTGTGTATGGTTATGCGACAGGAAACGTGGTAGGAAATAATAGAGTAGGAGGCTTGGTGGGTAGAAATGTTCCTTATGCAGCAGGCTCTTATGCCACTACAATCGGCTATGCAACTGGATCCGTGAGAGGATCATATTATACAGGAGGCATGGTGGGTAACAGTAGTAACGATGACTCTGCTGTGTATGGCTATTATGCACGAAGTCTTGTGACTGCAAAATCTGGAGCAGATAACAATTTTGGAAGGACGATTGGTGAAGTCGGCGTACGTTATCAAGACGAGGTAGGTACCTATAGCCAAGCCGGTCGTTACTTATTCTCAGCCGCGACGGGATTCCATGGTGTCTCAGTGAGCACTTCTGGTTTAGCGCAAAGAAGTACGTTCGAAGGGCCCAAAGGGCTTACCTTTGGCTCCGCAGTCGGTGAATGGACATGGGTTGCCAATGGCAAGTGGCCAGCGATCAATATCAGCGACAGCGGCGACTCAGTCGTGTTCAGCCCCGCGAGCGAGCAGCCAGTTGATTATGCAGTGATTAATTAATCCGTAGACTGGTGGCTGGTAGCCCATAAGCGGGTGCAGTGTAGTCTGCGAGGCTTGCTCGTCGCGAGGCTTGCGAGCGGTGCAGACTACAGCAGCGTAGCCCGTGCTGTGTGTAGCGCGGGCTCGTGCTGCGAGCGGCGCGGGCTCGTGCTTCTGGCAAGCGGTCCGCGAGGCTCGCGAGCAGCCAAAATAACTCCCAAAACATGCTACAATAGCACTATAGCAGTAGTGATTTTTCGTATCGAAGAACATGTAATGTGCTATTATATATTATAGGTAATTAGCAAGAGCTAATATATAGCCGTACAGAGGAGTACCTATGACAATCGAGAACAAGACGCCCAAAGAAACATACAGCAAAACTCGCAACGAGAAGTACAGCAAAATGTACAGTAGCACACCCAGAGTCGCGGGAGCAACCACGCGCCTCCCTCTGAGCACAGCGAATGCCCGGACCGCCGCCCATACTGTGCCCAACGCGCCGACTACGATGTCTTCCACCCTCACTATGCTTGCGCTGTTTGTTCTTGCTTCAATAGCACTCGCATTTTCCTGTGCTCCCGCCATTGAGGTGGATCCCTTCGCTTCCGGAGTAGCCACAAGTCTAGCCGTAAACGAATTGAGCGTAAGAAGCACTTCTTTTTTGGTGCAATGGACTGCCCCCACAACCACAGGCATAAAACCAGATGGCACCGCGCTCGAACCCGAAGAAATCATCTACCGCGTCTACTATCTTGCAGGAACCACAAGCCAAAACGTGCCCAGTGTAGGATCAATCAAGCAAAACTCTAGTACTCAAATCCAAGAAGTGACTGGTCTTCTTCAAGCAGACATTACGGGACTGCTTCCAAATACACGTTATTTTGTAATGGTAGCAAGTTATAATTCCTTTACAGAGCTAGAGACAGCAGCAGAAAAGGTAATCGAAGTAATCACCCCTGGTGCCCCTGGAGCTATCGATGTCATAAGAATAACGAATATAGAGAAAACCTCTTTTTTGGTGCAATGGACTGCTCCCACAGAGACAGGCACAAAACCAGATGGCACCGCGCTCGAGCCCGAAGAAATCGGCTACCGCATTTATTATCTTGCAGGAACCGCAGACCAGGACGTGCCCAGCGCAGAATTGCTAACGCAAAACACCGATACTAAAACTCAAGAAGTGACCGGTCTTCTTGAAAAAAGCATTACGAGACTAGAGCTGAATACACGCTATTTTGTAACGGTAGTAAGTTACAGTTCTTTTGCAGAACAAGAAATTATATTGAGCGAGGTAATCGAAGTGATTACCAAAGACGAATCCACCGCCCCGGGTGCTGCCACAGGTATAACCATAGACGACGCGAATGTAGAAAGCAATTCTTTTTTGGTGACGTGGGTCGTACCCAGAATCACAGGCACAAAATCGGACGGCACCGCGCTCGAGCCTGAAGACATCGGCTACCGTATTTATTATCTTGCAGGAACCGCAGGTCAGGACGAGCCCAGTGCAGAATTAGTTAGGCAAGATCCTAATGTTGAAACTCAAGAAGTTACAGGGATTGTAATGACGAGAATTACGGAACTAGAGCCGAACACGCTCTATTTTGTAACGGTGGCAAGTTACAACACCTTGGCATCACAGCCAGCGGAGACCGCATCAGAAGAAGTAATCGAAACGACTACCAGTGTAGTCGCATTGGATTTTGAAGGAAGCCTAAGTTATGGAACAGAGACAGTTCATGAGTTTACGGTAGGGCTTGCTGGTAGCATTATGCCCACTAGCACCCCATCAATACCTGTCGGTGCTAGCGGCAGAAGCATAGTCTATAGTTTGGAAAAAATAGACGGTGTAGATTTTGTTTCCAAGCCAGGCACGGAAGCCATATCTATAGATGCCAACGGCGTTATTACAATCAACTCGATTGCAAACGATGGGACAGCCCGCTACTCTGCACGAGCAGAAGCTACAGACTACACCACACAGAGAGTGATGCTCACTATTACCGTTAATAAAGCTGATTTAGACGGAGACCTAATGTATGGGCCGATAACAGACGATTTTAAGGTAGGGCTTGCTGACCGCATTATGCCCACTAGCACCCCATCAAAACCTGACACTGACCCTAACAACGTAGTCATAAGCTATTCTTTAGCAATAAGTTCTGGCACAGAGTTTATCCCTAAACCAAGCATAAACGAGAATGGCGTTATTACAATCAACTCGACTAATGATGGAACAGCGACCTACACCGTACGAGCAGAGGCGATAGGCTACAACCCGAAGGAAACGACCGTAGACATCGTTGTTATAAAAGCGGATTTAGTCGGAGAGATAAGCTATCCACAACCGGCGTACGAGTATAATGTGGGATATGGACCAATCATTCAACCCGACACTGTTCCAATGAAACCCAGCACCGACACTAGCGATGTAGCAATAAGCTATAGCCTAACAAGAAGCCTTGGAGTAGAGTTTGATCCCGAACCTAGCATACTCGCAGGTAATGGTTGGATCACGGTCAGTCCAACTAACACCTTAGGAACAGCGACCTACACCGTACGAGCAGAAGCAGTTGGGTATAATCCGAAGGAAACGACAATAGTCATCACCATTTTGGAAACAAGGTTTGTAGGAGATCTGACCTACAAGCTAACGCACGAGTTTGGCGTAGGATCTGATAATGACATCAGCCCCAACAGTAAGCCGACCGTACCCGAAGCAGACTCGAATAACACAGCCATACGTTATTCCTTAACAAGAAGTTCGATGACAGAGCTTGACCCTGAACCAGGAATAGAGGAAAGTAGTGGTGTAATTAGGGTTGCTCCGATCAACGCTGCAGGAACAGCGACCTACACCGTACGAGCAGAAGCAGATGGTTATACCACACAGGAAGCGACACTCACCATTACAATCATCGAGAATACAAACGTAAGCATGCTTCAGGTAAGCACGTACTATAGTAGTGAGACAACAGACGTGCTTCCCGTAGGGCTTGGGCAAGCCATAGAAGATAGTGGCACGTTCTCTATGTCGTCCGACATCGCAATCCTTACTGTTCCCAATCTTGTGGATGGGGAAGACTACACCATACATTTTGGGTCTGCGTCTGGCACCTATAACGGAAGCTATACAAAGCCAGCCAGCGGTAGTATCATAACAATATTAAAATCGGACTTAACGAAGGACCCCTCGAACTCGTTTTCTTTTACAGATGGAGCGATAATAGCCATGTCGGGATCGGGCATTACAGACACACAACCTGTGGCAACGTATCGTCCATCGAACATATATACCCATCAAGACCTGCAGGCCATGAGAAAAAACCTAGCCCAAGACTATATACTAAGGCAAGATATCGTATTTTCTCCTGCGAATACGGATACAAGCAATTACGAGACAATAGGTGATGACAGCGATCCGTTTACGGGAAGCCTTAACGGAGCAGAGTACAGTATAACGGGCGTACAGATAGTAGGCACCGATACCGACAATTATCAAGGGCTCTTTGGGGCAATGGAAGGAAGCTCGGGCAGTACCGTAATCGCCCAGAATCTTGTGCTAAGAGACTTCAAGATTACTGGGAACGCCTATGTGGGATCCCTTGCAGGTTGGGTAAAACGAGGCACGGTAGATGGTGTACGCGTAGAAGTAAATAGTGCCGATGCAGGCAAGGTAGAGGTAAGTGGTAGCGTTGAATCAAGTGGAAAGAATTATGGTTATGGAGGAGGACTTGTTGGTAGTGCGGGAACAGGTAGTACGACCATACAAGTAAGAATACAGAATACGAGCTCAGCGGTAACCGTCTCTGGAACGGGAGCAGAATCGAATCGAATAGGTGGTCTTGTAGGATATACTCGGGCTGGTGTTGAAATAACAGAAAGTTTCGCGACCGGATCGGTGACAGGAGTCAAAACTGTAGGAGGCTTGGTGGGTCGGAATTCTGGCACTCTATCGGGTTATGCGACAGGATTGGTGAAAGGAACGGACGACAACGTGGGAGGCTTGGTGGGGTTGAATAATGCCCTCGTTACAGGCTACGCGACAGGAGACGTGAGAGGAGTTGATTCCGCAGGAGGCCTAGTAGGTTTCAATAGTGGTGGCACTATAACAGGCTATGCGACAGGACCGGTGATAGGAACGGGTGACAACGTGGGAGGCTTGGTGGGATCGAATAATGCCCTCGTTATAGGCTATGCGACAGGACCGGTGAAAGGAAGAGGCAATCAAGTAGGAGGCTTGGTGGGACGAAATAGTGGTGGCACTATAACAGGCTATGCGAGAGGAGAAGTAACAGGAACTAGTAATGTAGGAGGCTTGGCAGGACAAAATAGCAATGGCACTATAACAGGCTATGCACGAGGTGTTGTGAGACGACGCAGTGGAATGCTATTTGGTTTTGGAAAGGCACTAGGAGGAAATATTTCAGGAACGTTAGCACTCTTTAATTCGACACCCGAGAGTCGTGTCTATGACGGAGTTGAAGGAACAGTCGAGTTAGCAATCACTAGCAACAATAGCACCGCAGTGACTATTGATGGTACAGCAACGCAAGCGAGGTTTGCTGATTTTGTTTTTGCCCCCGATCTAGATGCCCAAGGTGATCCAGGTAAATGGACATGGGCGGCAGGCAAGTGGCCCGCGATCAACATCGGCGACGAGGTCAAGCCCGCTGCCGAGCAGCCGATAGACCCGTAGCTTGTAGTGCGGGTCGCGGCGTGGTCGTGGTCGTGGCGCGGTCGCGGTCGTCCGTGAGGTTTGCGAGCGGCGCAGACCACAGCGGTGCACACTACAGCGGCGTAGACCACAGCGGCGCGGACCACAGCCGCACAGCCGGCGCAGACTACAATGTCACTCATAATATATGTGTTATACTATGGACAACGCCGTCTCGTTAGGTTATCATGCTTAGCCAGACTATTAGCAAGACTATAGCGTTAGCCAGAAGGAGCACTATATGACAATCCACAACAAGACGCCCAAAGAAACATGCGGTAAAACTCACAACAAGCCCAGAGCCTCGAGGACAAGCGCAGGCTTGCTCTCCCCAATCCTCCGTATGTTTGGATTCCGCATGCTTGCTATCCTTGTGCTTGGATCAATAGCACTCGCATTTTCCTGTGTTCCTGCCAATCCTGCTGTGGATGGGGGAAATGGTGGTCCAACTGCTCCTGGAGCTCCCACAGGGCTCGCTGTAGACGAGGTGAACACAGACAGCACTTCTTTCTTGCTGCGGTGGGTCGCCCCCACAAACACGGGCACGAAGGCAGACGGCACTGCGCTCACGTCTGCAGAACTTGGCTACCGCGTCTACTCTCTTGCAGTAACCGCAGGCGAGGAAAAGCCGAGCGCAGAATCACTCAGGCAAAACTTTGCTGTCGAAACCGAGGAAGTGACGGGGGGAGATACAAGCACAACGATTATGAGGCTAAAGCAAAATACGCGCTATTTCGTGACGGTAGCGAGTTACAACACTCTTGCACCGCAACTAGCAGAGACAGTGTCGAACGAAGTAGTCGGAGTGACCACCAGCGAGGTCAAACAGAACTTAGAAGGAAGTCTTTCCTATGGAACAAAAATGACACACGAGTTTGTCATAGGAGTTGGAGGCAGCATTATGCCCGCCAGCACCCCGACAATACCCAGTGGCGGTTCTACGAGCGCAAGCATAGTTTATAGTTTGGATTATAGAGACGGCATAAATTTTGGTACCGACCTGACTATAGACAGCGGTATCATCACGATCAGCCCATCCACAAACGTAGGAACAGCGACATACACCGTACAAGCATCGGCAGATGGCTACAACACACAACAAGCAACACTCACCATTAGGATTATCGAGAACCCAAACGCAGACGGAGTCGGGGTAAGCACGTACTATAATAGCGAGGCTACGTACGTAATTCCCGTAGGGCTCGGACAAGCTGTGGTAGATGTCGGTGCGTTCTCTATGTCGGACGACACTGTAATCCTTACTCTTTCGGATCTTATGAACGGGAACCACACCATACATTTTGGAACCGAAGCAGATGGAGGGGCAAACATCTATAATGAAATGAGCTATTCAATAACGGCCAGCAACAACATCATCACAATACAAAAGTCAGTTCTCCTCCCAGTGACAAACTTGGGTTCTTCTGCAGATGGAGTAGTGATAGGCATATTGGGACCAGGCATTACCGAAATATTGCATGTAGCAACGTATTATCCATCGAACATATACGGTAGTCACGACCTACAGGCCATGAGAAAA
>JACSEG010000038.1_pt1 | contig 25018 bp, 32 predicted proteins | sample 8225521 | NCBI WGS metagenome assembly JACSEG01 (sample SAMN15705060, study PRJNA637333) | viral metagenome | isolation source: viral RNA from sea star tissue | host: Pisaster ochraceus | place: USA:Santa Cruz | collected 2018
GTGTTGGGTGTGTTTGGCCTTCTTGTATGGGTCATTACTTTTGAAAGAGTTCAAAAACCAAAAAAAGAAAGGCCACGCTTAAGACGAAAATATTAAAATTAACAAATTGCAACCCAAGGAGAGTTTATGAAAAATTTAACAGACACAATAGCGGAGATTTCCGAAGGCATAACCTGGCTCGATAATTTGTACGATAAAACGCCTTTTGGCTGGGGGGGACTGTACGGAAATATTTCAGACGAAGACATGGCGGCGTTAGAAAAGCTCCATATTAAAGGATTGCGATTTTTCAAAAAATCTCAGGTTTTTACCGGCGTCACGGATGCAGATCTTTAAATCTGGAAAATTAACAGGAAAACACAGTGGGCAACGGGACACAGGAGAGCGAAAAAACCGGAAACTGGAGAGATATTTCAAAACTTCCGTACGCGCGAAATTTAGGCAACGGGACAACACGGGATATTGATGTTTTTGTCGAACTGAAATCATCGGGTGAAATTTTACCGGCAAAATACAGCTCCGGGTATTTTTACGCGGAGGTTCTGGACGAACGACACCAGGTGAAATTCTGGAGAGATTACACGGGAGATGTGGAAAAATGGAGAACAAGATCAAATTCAAAATAGTTTTTGATTGGAGGCGGCAGAAGATTTAACAGCTTTATCTAAAGCTATTAAAATATTAGAAGATCAGGTAGAGCTTGCAGACCATTTTGCTGACGTCGGCAAAATGGTCGATCTTGGTTTCAGTAGTAAAAAGGAAGCATAAAAATGTCATACAAAGAAGTAACTCTGGAAAACCTATCCGGAGGAGCGTTGGTGGATATGTTCGATGTAGAACTCAAAAAAGTTTTAGCGAACATTGCAGACGAAAACACCAAACCAGATGGAGTGCGGGAGCTTAAAATTTCACTTAAAATTAAGCCCGCCAAAGATCGAGAAACAGCTGCAACTGAATTACAAGTTGTATCAAAGCTGGTTCCTATTGTACCGAAAGAATCAATGCTTATGTTTAGTTCCGACGGAACGACAGTCAAAGCTTTTGGTTCGGACCCAAAGCAGGAACATTTAAACCTTGAGGAAAATTCTCAAGTAATTGTAGGAGGATTTAATGAACGGTAGTGAAGTAGCTGAGATCGCTAAGCTACAAAAAGAAGCGATAGTAATAGAAGTCGATGGGAAAAGTTATTCACCGGCTGTATTATCAAGAGTTTTCCATGACCCACGACCAAATGCGCTTATAGTTGGAGGTTTGCAAGGTATTGCTGATTACATTCTTCAAAATGTAGACGAATACAATATAGGTGATTTGATGATTCATATCGAATCACACGAAGAGGTTTCTTTGATCACAAAGATTCAAGGAGAAAGCAATAGAAGGACAGTCCTTGTCAAAGCAATTATTGATTCTGAGATAAGAACTTTTGGCTTTGATACTTTTACTAATCAAGAAGTTTTTCAAATAGATTTGCGTTCTCAAATTAAGCAATCCTATGATCGAGAAACGCTTCTTAAGTTTATTTCATCGGTAAAATCAGGAAAATCAGTTGAAACTTCTGACGATGGAGTAACACAAAAAGTAAATGTAAAGGCGGGCATTTCTGGACATCTAGGCGAAAGAAGCGAAGCTCCGGCAATTGTAAATCTCGTACCTTTTCGGACGTTTCGAGAGGTAGAGCAACCATGCTCTGATTTTCTCTTCCGCATACGAGACGGAAATCAAGGCCCGGAATTTGGATTGTTTCAGGCAGATGGCGGAGCGTGGAAGATCGACGCTGTCGAAAGCATTAAGAAATGGTTTGTTTCTCAAAAGTTAAAAGTTTCAATCATAGCTTAAATATCGAAACCCGAAGGTAAAACTTCGGGTCTATCGCACGTTGATCGGTGTGGTACTGATGAAATAGATCAAAGGAGTACAAAATGACATATAGCGATGTAGGCGAAAAAATGGACAAAATATTGACGTACGTGTCAGAAATAGTATGTAGCGCAATGGAAATGAGCAAAAAATTTCCAGAAGAAAAAGCAGACGAAGAATTAGCTAAATTAGTAATTGAAACAACAACTGCAGTATGTGTAATGTGCTCTATATTTCATGAAATTGGAGATATAGATATATTTTGCAGAGATATTTTAAAAACATGTTTAAATACCATTAAAGAAAAATAAATCAAAGGATCAAACAATGGACAAAACAGAAATAATATTAACCGAGGATTTGCTGGTTATCAACCAGCACGATTCAGCCGAGGCGACGCTTGAAAATAACCTGGTTAAGTTAGCCGATCTGGTGCGGAATTCTGAAAATCTGGAGGATTTGTGCGATAATTTGGAGGAGCTTGAAAAAGCACTCGTGGATCGGGATGAAAAAATCGAGAAACTTGTAGACTGGACAAGCCTGCCAACGTTCGGCGGTGTGGGTCCAGAAGACACACAAGGAATTTTCAGCTGGGACGAAACAGACCAGCTCGTTCAGGGCAGCGGCTCGGGCGGCGATAACTGGAGAATTGAGGAGCGGGAGGAAATATGAGCGAAAAAAAGCATAGGCCTACTTCAGTATTTAAAACGCCAGCTATAGCAGAAAGTGTAACTAAAGAAGAGGCAAAAATAGATGCTGAAAAAGCAAAGAGAATGACTATTATTGAAGCATATGATTGTAAGTATGGAAGGGGAAGTTATCAAAGAGATCGTCAGGATATCAACGATGCCAGACTTCACGATCCATACTTGGCCATAAAGTATTCCAAAAGAGACGCAACTATCCAAGCAATCAGTGAGCATAAATATTTTAAAGACTTGGAAAAAGGAGTATACGAATTTGCCGATGATGAGTTTCCAGAAGAAAATTATGAACATTAAAAAACCAATAGATCAGGAGGTCTAAATGAAGTTAATACATCCCGATGATATAAAGCTAATTCATAATTTAGATGAACAACGTTATCATTCGCAGGTTGATCATGACGAGCCAGTTTTAACGGCGTCAATAGCAAAAACGATTTTACAAAAATCGTTAGCTCATGCATGGTATTCCCATCCAAAAGGCGATGGAGCAAAAAAAGAGCCTACAGCAGCAATGGAGCTAGGCACTCTTCTTCATGATGTTCTACTTAACAACGGGGATCGAATAAAAGTAATCAACGCAAAAGATTACCGAACAAATCTTGCAAAAGAAGAAAAAGCATTCGCAAAAGAAGAGGGTAAAATCCCTGTTTTAAAGCACAAGATGGAAGAGATCAATAATTTTGAAAAAGCTGTAACTGATCAAATCAATGATATTTTCCCGGCATTTTTTGATGTGGGTCATTTTACTGAATTATCAGTTTACTGGAAAGCAATTTCTAATGTCAAATGTCAATCAAGATGGGATTGGATTTCTCCAAATAATAATTTGATAATTGATATCAAAACAACTTCGGATGCAAGCACTAATGCATGTCGGAAAAAAATTGTAGAAATGAATTATCATGTACAGCAAGCCATGTACACCGCTGTTGCGAATGGCGCATGGCCAGGCTTGCCTTTTCATTTCAAATTCCTATTTATAGAAACAGAACCCCCGTATGCAATAAATTTCATTGAATTAGATGAAAATTTTATCAAAGAAGGAAAAAAGAAAGCCACTATAGCAATAAATAATTGGGAGAATGCTTTGAAAACAAAAACATTCCCCGGATATGGACAAAACATTCTTACATACCAAGATTGGATGAAGGGGTAATTATCCAAATATTGGCTGTTCCTCAGGGGGGGTTTCTTCGGGAACTTTTCCTTTCATCTGAGATGATTGATCCTTTAGTTTTACTTTAGCCATTTTGATAAGCTTTTCCCGAGCATTATTAAATTCTTTTTTAGAATATTCATTGGGGTTTTCAATTATAGATAGCAATTCAGGATCAAGAGCGTAAAGCTTGCCAACATGAATAATAGCTTCGGGGCTTGCCTTCCCTTTTCCAAACGCTTCTTCAAGAACAGCATAAGTGGCCGCGCCATCCATATCAAATTGCTCTTCTTTATTTTCTTCAAGCTGACCAGCCGCTGGAGTGCCAAGTCCAGATAACAAATCCATTCTAGGTAATTGCGCATCGCTCATAAACACCTCTTAAAATAAGTGTATCTAAATAACTAATTTTTAACAATACAAAAAGGAGAATGTGTGAATCCAAGCAAATTTGAAATGGATTTTCAAATGTCATTTAATACAGAAGAAGATGAGCTTAACGAAGTATTTGATCTTAATCCGGAAGAATTACTTGATATTTATAAAAAAACAATAGATAATCATAAATGTTATGATAGTGGCCCGTACCTAATGTATTTAATGCTGTATGAAAATATTGCGTTATTAAGCAATAACACAAAAAATTGCCTGCTTTTTATGGGGTTTTCATCATTGATGGAAACTATTAGCAAATCACAAAGAGATTCATAAGGAGTCTAGTTATGTATTCTGAGAATACTTGTATAATTATTGGTGTTATATTATTTTTACTTTTTATATGTTTTTGTATTGCTGTTAGCATATTTATGAATCATCAAACAGAGGATTTTATCCTTAAAAAAAACGGATATAAAGCTTTGGTGGAATACAAAAATTTAGTACGAAATAAAAACTGCGAAACAGAAAACACAAAGGAGAAAGAACAATGAAAACAATTGCAACAAAGCTTTTAAATATTTACGAATCGGTAAAAAGCGTAAATAAAGATATGCTTATAAAAACTCGTAGTGGCGCGTATAAAGTTATGAGCGAAGCTACTGTAATTAACGCAATACGCCCTGAATTCCTAAAAAACAAACTAATTATTATTCAAACAGGAGCGCATGGCGAAAAGACAGGAAATATAACACGAGTCAATACTCAGTATAAAATAATTGACACAGAAAGTGGGGAATTTATAGAACTAGGTGGATACGGAGAAGGCTCCGACAGCCAAGACAAAGGAGCTGGTATGGCTCAAACTTATGCGCTTAAGTACGTTTTAATGAAAACATTTATGCTTATCAGTGGAGAAGATGCAGACAATGTTTCAAGCGATCAAAAAAGCGATGATTTTCAAAAACAACTCGTAGACGCCAGAAAAAAATGTCTTGAGTTAATCAAAACAACAGAATTTCCAGAAACAGAAAGAGAATATTTAAAGAAAGAAATCGATAAAAACAAAAGCAACATAAATGAACTCAGGAATATATACAAAAATATTTTGGTTGACATAAAAGAAAAGAGAGAAAGAACAAGGCAAGGAGATAACTTCTCACTATGATTAAAATTGAATCTTGCCATCATGAAAAAGGAATGGGAAATTTTGTAATTGCACAAGGAAGCTTGCCGCCAATTGGTGAGCATGAGGTTATTTTAAAAAATAAAATAAAAGTTACACAAACCGCTGGCAAGACCATTCTTTATTCTTCAAATCAATTTTGGGAGATTGAATTTAAAGACCCTTGGAAACAACGAACACTTAACCAAAATTCTACACTTCGGGGAATTGAGCATTTTATTGGTTGGATAAATTTTGACCACAGGCCAAATGAAGAAGAAAAAGAAATAATTCATGAAGCAATGCTAGAGCTGTATTCTCCTACAGAAATCAATCCTATTACCCAAACAAAGCAGCCAAAGCATACAAAAAGAATGTCTACAAAAGAAATGGCGCACATGATCAATCACGCTTTTAATCATCTGGCGAGTATGGATATCCCTCATGCGCTTCGAGACGTTGCGGAAGGAGATATGCATGACCTATTTAAAAAATGGTACGCATGGAGAAATAGCCAAGATTCCGACATGTTTATTAACCATAACATGACTTGGATTGAATATAAAAAAATACAAAAAGTATGTGAATTTACTTTCACACACGAAGGAGACACTGTCCAGCTTGATCAGATGCATATTATTTCTAGGGGAGCTAATCACTCAGCAATTGATGAACCCTGGAACTGGATAAGGGGAAGGCACGATATACACCGACTCCAGCATCAGCATGGATGGAGCTATATAATAAATCTCTATCCACACATGGAGAAAAAAATTAAAAGAGCAATGGATATAAAAAGCAGGGGTTATGAAAATTGAGATATCAAAACTAATACCCCACCCAAGAAATAAACAGCTTTATGGCGAGCCTTATGTAGACGATTTAGTCGAATCACTTAAAAAATTCGGACTATTACAGCTTATCAGGATAAATAAATACAACATGATCATTTCAGGTCATCGGCGAGTAGCGGCTGCTATTAAGTTGGGATGGAAATATATAGACGTAGAAAAAGATGAAAAAAAAATTGATGCTTTAGAAGAAATTAAAGAACTTATAATCTCAAATCAATACCGATCGAAATCAATAGAAATGAGATTGCGAGAAGGTATGGAGCTTGAAAAAATAGAAGCCCAAGTATCATCTGAGCGCCAATGCAGAAATACTATACCAGCCCGAGGAACTACTCGCGATATTGTCGGTGAAAAAATTGGCTTGTCAGGAAGAGGATATATTTATGGTCGGGAAGTTATTAGAGAAATTGACATACTCAAAAAACAAGGAAGATTATCCGAAGCCGTAAAACTTAAAAAATTACTTAACAAATCAATAGGCGGCGCTTTAAAAAAAATAACCAATTCAAAAATAGATGATGAATTTTGGTATTACAAATCCCTTTCTAGAATCATTCAAAGTTTAAAAAATGCATATATAAACATGTCAAAAAAAAGAAATGAAAATACACCTAGCAATCTTTGGGATGTAATCGGAAATATAAAAGATTTTACAATTGTGCTGGAAAGCTGGCTTCCAAAAAAAATAAGCAATTGTTCTTTTTGCGAAGGAACTTCAGTACATCCTTTAACAAAGAATAAATGCGAATATTGCATAAACGGAAAATCAGGGCAATCAAAGGAAAGCGAATACTAATGTTGCGACCCTATCAAGAAGAAGCTATAAATTCTACTATAAATTCATTAAGCAATGGACTGAATCCTTTAATCATTATGCCAACAGGAACAGGCAAGACACATGTATTTTCACACCTCATTAAACAACTTCCCGGAAACCATTTAATCCTCGCACATACAAGAGAGCTTATCATTCAAGCTCAAAATAGCATATTCAAAAATACAGGTATTTCAAGTTCAATCGAAATGGCAGAAGAAAAAAGATTATTCGCAACTAAAAGTGTCATTGGATCAGTTCAATCTATGGTGCGAAGATTAGATCGTTTTCGCGGTGTTTTCAAATATATAATAACAGACGAAGCTCACCGATCTACTGCTAATTCATACAAGAAAATATATGAAAAGTGGACAGATTCTCAACGCATGGGATTTACAGCAACGCCAGATCGAGCTGACGACAAAAATCTAGCAGAAATATACGATACAATTGCATATCAATATTCTATGGCTGACGCAATAAAAGATGGCTGGCTAGTAAATATTAAAGCAAAGCGAGTAACTGATTTTGAAATTGATATATCAAAATTAAAAGTCAAATACGGAGACTTTGAAGACGGCAGTTTAGGCGATGTATTAGAAAATTACATTGTGCCAATATCTAACTCTATTGTAACCCAAATGGAAAATAAAAAATCCCTTGTTTTTATGCCAAATGTTAAAAGTTCAACGCTACTTGCGAAAGCATTAGAAAACAAAGGAGCAAAAGTCGCAGCTTTACATGGAAAATTAACAGTATGGCAAAGAAAAAGTATTCTTTTAAAATTTAAAAGGGGAGAGATACAATATTTAGTTTCTTGCCAAATTTTAATCGAAGGATATGACGAGCCTTCAATTGAAGGAATTGTAATGTTACGGCCAACGCAATCAAGGGGTCTTTACGCTCAAGCAGTTGGCCGAGGAACAAGGCTTTATGAAAAGAAAGATCATCTTTTATTGCTTGAATTTACCTATAATTACAGATCGTTAAAATTAGTTAAGCCATACGAGCTATTTACAGCAAGTGGAATAGAAGAAAGAGTACAAGAAGCGGCAAAGAAGATAAGGGAAGAGCCGGTAGATTTGCTCCAGTCGCTTGAGGATGCCCAGAAAGGGTACTATTCTATAGATCGGATGTTAAAGTCAATTATTAAAAAAGATGTCCAGCATAGCTTTGTAGAGTTTGATCCTTTAACAGTAGCAGATTTTTTAAAAGTTGATTATTACAATGAAATTCCAGTTTCATATAACGGAAAAGAGCTTGAAGGTCCAATTACCGAACCTCAAAAAACATTGCTTATGAGATATAATTTTGAAGCCATTGATAAACTAACTAAAAGTCAAGCGTCAAGGATTATAACTGGACTAAAAGAAAAACAGCTTTTTCCACTGGTTGGAAATATTTCTGAAAAACAAAAGTATTTTTTACAAAAAAGAGGTGTAGAAACAAAAGGCGTTACTAAAGCTCAGGCTTCGGTTTTAATTCAGATGATTAAAGAAAAAAAACTTAGTCATCAGGAGCAATTATGAATATAGACGATTTTATCAAAAACCTTGGAAATTATTACAGAGACACGACTGTCAGTTACTATGATGCAAAATTAAAAAAAAATACAATGGGATTTGTAGGATATGTAATTAAACAATTTATGGAAAAAAATAGCGACCTTAATGATAAATACTCTTTAATATTTAAAAAAATTATCGAAAGATATCCTAGGCGATATAAAAATTCCCCTGGCATTTGTGAAATTAAAGAAATTGTAAAAGAAATTCCAGAAAAAAGAAGAATAATTGAAAAAATTCAAGATTATTTTCCAAAAAGCGAAGTAAGAGATTTGTTTAAAAATAGAACAAAATTTAGATAGGAGAGTAGCATGGCAACAATTACAGTAGCGGGGTATATAGGAAGTGTTGATGTTGATAGTAACATAGACGATCCTATTGTAAGAGCAAGTATAGCAGATAGTCAAAAGCAAAAAAAAGACGATGAGACTGTCTGGTACTCATTTGCGTTGTTTGGAAAGTTTGCGGAAAAAATGGGGCCTTATATAAAAAAAGGAGCATTCTTTGTCGTAAGCGGGCAGTTAGTGCCAAAAAGTTATCAAACTAACGGCGGAGAATTTAGGATGAACTTAAATATTTACAATCCATCTTTAACGTTTGGACCCAAAAACAAAAGCATTGAGGAAAACAAAAAAAATGATTACTACGATGATGACGGAATACCCTTCTAAATTTAATTTTTGCTTTAAAGGAAGGCTGATAGGCGTAAATAAATGGCATATACCGATAAAAATCGGCCGAAAAATAAGCATGACTCTTTCAAAAGAATACAGGCATTTTGTAAATCTCCTTGCTAGTGAAATGATATATCCAGAACCTTTTGAAGAAGCTGTCGATATAAAAATAGATTTGTATATGCCTGGAACAAAAGATACTGATAGCCCGATAAAGCCAATAATTGACGCTATACAAAAATCAGGATTGATCAAAAATGACAATCTTGTGTGCGACATTATTATTAACAGGTATTTTTCAACGCGCGAAGGAGAGGGGTTTGCGTTACAAATAACGGACTCGGAAAAAACAAAGGCAGATATAGCAATATAAGCGGAGAAAAAAATGAATGAAAAAGAATTGAGGCTATTGATTTCTGACAGAATAAAAAAAGCTCAAAATAAATCAGGCCTTGGAAGTTCGGAATTGTCAAGAATAATAGGTATGAGTAGAACGTACATGTGTCAAATAACAACAAAAAAAAGAATTCCATCACTTATTTGCCTAAGAAAAATAGCAAGAGCATGTTGTGTTACGACTGATTACTTAATGGGCTTATCGGAATAAAAGGATCAAGAACTATGAGCTTAATAAACAAAACTCAAATATACACGTATATCACTTTTATCTTTATGTTCGCAATTATTTATTACGACATGCTCCCTCACAAGCAACCTGATCCATATATAAATCAAACACCTCTTGTTTTTGACATAAAATATCAAAGTCCAGTTCGTAAGCAAGAGTATAAAAAAATAACTTCACCCTATGGGCTGCGTAAAAACCCTATAAAAAATACAGGGGGATCGGAAAACACACAGCATAACGGGATTGACCTATCAGGCGTGTATAAAGCGGAAATTGTTGCCGTGGCCGATGGAGTTGTTAAAGATCACTGGAGGCCAGAATGGAAAGGTCATGACCTGTATGGCGGGTATATCATTATACAACACGATGACGGACGAAAATCAGGGTATGCCCATCTTTCGGACTCTTACATTCACGAAGGACAACGCGTGAGTGCTGGAGAAACAATTGGAAGGATGGGAAATACCGGCAAAAGCGATGGCCAACATTTACACTTTATTCTTTGGGATAAACAAGGAAGAACGATCAATCCATTGACAATAACAAATATAAAATAATAAATTTTGATAAAGTTGGATCGGGAAACCGTATGAATGCTTTGTCAGCCCGTATGGCCTAGCAGAGGGCACCGGCGATAATTAGCCGGAGGCGTGGACGCAACTTCCACTGCGGGCATATGTCTCACTGGCCGGTGGATTGAAACATCCTAACGCACTGAGACGTAAAAAACGTTGCTGTAGCTTAGCCGGAAGAGGGAGGGAGCAATACTTGTGAGCTGGCCTCGGCCCAGTCGTCCCGGTGGCTGGAGTAGCGTTTGCCTGTGTTGCCTTCTTATGCTGTGCTAATGCAGTAAAGCGGGTTAGCACAGGCCTCTTGCCTTCTTCGTAGTAATGGTAATACGCCGGATTTGAGGTTTAACGTGAGCCTCCCGGAGATGTGGGTTCGATTCCCATAGCGGGCGTTTTTGTCTCCTTCGTCTAACGGTTAGGACTCCGGGTTTTCATCCCGGCAATAAGGGTTCAATTCCCTTGGGAGATAGAGGGGTTATATATGAAAGATAAAAACAAACGGAAACTAAAAGTAGTTTTTGACGGTTTAAAAGAAATAATATGGGACACAATACCTTTGGCAGTAATGTGCGTATCAGGGTTTTTAATGGGTCTTGCGGCTGTCAAATTAGTTGGATGTTAAAATGATATATACAGCACGTTACGCACATTTAGAATTTAAGCCACGGCATAAAGTCGGTGGGATGCTACAAGAAAATGAAATGATCGGCCGCATGGGAACATCCGGGCAGTCGACCGCAAAGCATCTACATTTTGACTTGATCCAGAGTAAGAACCCTGGCCGAGTTTATCGATTGAAAGAATTACATAACTTTATCAATAATCTTCCGGATCTAATGCAGCAGCACGCCTATTTTCTAGACGCATGCATGTTCAGGACATTCTTGTTCATTCCTACGTACTTCGGCGATCCCGATTATTACAACGCATACGACAAGTATAAATTTCATCCAGGTTATGATTTAGTACCGCATGATCGGCATGATACTGACGAACATTTTGATATTTATTGGAACCGGACATTTCCAGGATTAGTTACAGATATAGGGTATGATAAATTAGGCTACGGACATTACATTACTATACAATATGAAGCATAAAAAACAAAAAATAAGCAAAGAATATATAATATGCTTGCTCAGAACTAAAATAGACGGAATGGGGAAAAAAAATTTTGCTGAAAAAAAAGGATTAATAATACTTTTAAATTTTGTACTTGGAGATATGTCAAAAAATTATTATAAAATTTATACTCCAGCAGCTCGCAAAGCTTTGGCTAAACTTAATACCGAAGATGAAGAAGAATTTGAAATTTATAAATATTTGCATAATACTATATAAAAGGAAAAAATGAAAAAGTGGGTTAAGTCATTTTTCGCAGTTGATAATAAAGTCAATGAACAAGCTGTAGTTGGTGTGTTCTGGGGATTTATTGCTGTAATACTTATAGTAATGCACGTCGCAGACATCGGAAAAGCAGACTTAGATTTAGTTTTGACAGTACTTGGAGCGCAATTATTGTGTTTTGGAATAGCGGGGTTTAAGAGAATATGAATACACGTAAATATTTTGCAGGCAAAGCATTGAGTTCTATTTTGCGATCAACCGTAGGAAATGGTTTGGCTACAAGTTCAAGAGAAATAAAACGCATGGGAGAACTAGCTCGCGATGCCGCGGATTCATTGATTGCAGCTCTTAGAGAAAAGCCTTTGAAATTAGAAAACCAAGAACATATTGATTATGAAAAAGAGATAGCTGATATTGAAACTATAGAAGGATCGTTGATTCCTGGTAAAATAGATGGCGACAATTTAATTATTAAGGAGTAGCGATATGTCGCATATGCAAGCAGTAAAAGAAAATGTTATGAAAGAGATTAATGCGAAATACCAAAAAGTACGGCATGACACAAACCAAGCTTACGCATTTGTCGAACGAGCTTTAAGCGAATATAAAGACAAAACCTTTCCTAAAATAGATAAAAAAGACATGCTTGAAAGTAAGCGGGAAAACATTGAAAAACTAAAGAAAATAGCCAATGAACTTTTTCAAATAAGCAAAGACATTTCTCTTGAGTGGGGAAACGCCAGGGAGGAAATGTGACTACCGAAGAAAAAATTTCAATAGCTTTTGTTATCGGACTTTTTTTAACTATAATGTTTACAATATCGTTAGGAATGAATTTTACATATAAGCATGCGGTTTTAGAAAAAAGTCAGGAGGTACAATGTGTGGAAAAAAATTAAGAAATTTATTGCTCCTGTCTTTGGTGTTATTGTTGCTATTTTTACCACTATCTTTGCAAGCCGACGTAAAGCTAACCGACGCAGAATTCAACGAGCTAATGACGCTCATACAAGAATCCAAAGCAAAAGAGAAGAAAGCGAACGAAACAATACAAACTTTGCAAACCGAGCTGAAGAGCTGGCAGGAGAAGCAAAAAGCGATCTCAAAGAGTCAAGCGCGGGACTTAGCAGAGCTAAACAAATACTTGAAAAAGCTAAAAAGCGGGCTAAATCTAGGGATTGATGCTGGAATTCTTGCGGTTCCGGGTGAAAATAGTAAATTGCAATTAGGATTTTACGCTGGGATTGCATTACAATTTCAGTAGTCAAGCAATCCTTGACAACTCAGTTTGTGTATTTCACTCCTTTTCTAATTGTGGCGAATTCGCCCTCTCCGTATCGTTCTGTCAGCTTGGCCATGAGCCGCTCATTGAGACATAATATTCTCCAATGCAGATCAAATAAAGTTTTCTTGTGGTTCCCGCCTGGATCATCAAAATTATAATTTTCCAGAAACGTTTCAATTTCCTCGGTTGCCTTGTCCATTCTTTCGTGGTCTAACAGCTCACAAAATACATCGCCTATCATCTTGTCTCCTCGCGATTTGTTTGATTTTTATTTGACTGGATACTTACCAAATAGGGTTAAATTGTTACTATATAAAGATTTATTTATTTGACTGTTATTTGACTAAATCACTTAGGCCATTCTATTATAATCGCGCCTATAGCGGCAACCGCTCCAATCACAGCAATAACTATAGCAATGAGCGAATGCTTGCCCCTGGATTCACTCTCTATCACTGTAATCCTTTGAGACAGCTCAGAAATGGCTATGTCGCGCTGCTCGTCTTTTTCTGTGTTTATTTTAATACTTTCTTTAATGGCGCTCTCTACGGCTACTATAGAACCCTCAAGCTCTTTAATAGTGCTGATCCGTGAGTCTGTTATTTGCTTTTCTAAAGTTTCTTTATTAGCAGTTTGCCTTTCAAGTAATTTATCATCTTTTTTAAAATGATCAGAATGCCAGTTTTTATGTTGATCTAGGGTCTCTTTCATATACCCAAAATCTTTGTCAAATAACGCAGTCAATCGTTGTTCCTGTTTGTCAAATGCCGCCTCGATTTTGTCTAAAACCCCGCCCAGCACATTCGCTGTGATCCGCTGCTCGAGCTGGTCCAGGTCTTTTTTTGTGAATTCGCTCATTTATTTTCCTTTTTTTTCGGCTTTTTTTTATTTGCTGGCTTAACCTCTTCGTCTGGCACGAGGGCTGGACTACCAATTCCGCTAAAATCACTTGGTTGAATTTCGGGTCCATCGAGCCGGGAGACGAACCACGCGCCCTCTGTAAAAGTTAACGCATGATAAACCATAAAACGGTTACTTTCATCGCCGTACAAAAAATATCCAGCGGCGATCGTCCATAATATCGGCGCAGTATCGCCTATACTAGGTCCAGGGGCTATCCGTTTGAAATACCCGGTCGGCACACTATTGTTTTCAAAATTGTAAATATTCACAAAATTTGAATACGGCGATCTATCGTAGCCAAAAGAGACTCCGAGGTGTTTTAGTTTTGAAAATGCAACCGAAAAAAACAACGTACCTGAAATTCTATCATTATTTGCGAGAGTTAACTCTGTTAATACTGTCGCTTCATATCCGGTCATATCGTATACGGCTATTTCCTCGCCTGACAAATTAACGGCCAATAATTCCCCATCATTTGACCAGGCCATACTTTTGATCGCCTCCGCTCGGTGGCGGATAGCTCTTGGTCTAGGCAATTTTGTAATTACGCCGTCCGAAAATGACAGAAACGTTATACACGGATCGCCAAAATGCCCGATTGCAAGCACTTGATCCATTCCCGCCGGTGGGTTCGGCGAAAATGCGAGCGAATGAATTACATCGAGCGAACCAACCCCTACCGGATGATCGACCTCTGTATTTGTTCTTAGGTCTGTAATCGTTACTGTTCCGCCGGAATGTCCTTCTGCTTTGTATCGCCCGTCCGGGGAAAATGAAATTGAATACGTTACAGCTCTATTGTTCTGTCTTATGACTTCTTTAAAAGTTAAATCAGTTCCATCGAACCCTAGAATCATGTGAGAATTTACACCTGGCAATCCCATATGAATGTCGTTGTTTTCCGGATTAAAAGCAAACGCTAATGGCGGTGCAGAGAAAAGGCTGGCGGTACTAACTGCAACTTTGCGAAATTGCGTCCCGTCAATTCTGTATATAGCGAAATACGGTGAGCTGTTTAACCCCAAACCAATATACCGGCCGTCCGGCGATATCGCCAGGCTCGTGACTCCCGCATCTGCTCGCGTATCGAGCAAATTAGGCAAATATGTATAACCTCTGTCCTCAATTAACTCGTCGGCGACATAGGCCACCTCTAGACGCTGGTTATTTCGCAATCTCAAAAATCCATCTACTCCGGTTGCGTTATAATTTTGTTGATCTCGCAACGTCGTCCCAGCTATTTGTTTTATTTTACCAGGCGTAGTCGCCTGGACTAGTACGTTGAAGTTATCGCCAATCTCCGGGGAATTAGGTAGTGTAATATCCTGATTGTCACGCAGCACATTAACTTTAGAGCCTCCGCCGCTACTCCAGGTCTCGACGGTCGGCCGGATTTCATTTAGCAATGCTGGCACATCCAAAGCGACCAGATGATCAATACTGCCTATAGACGCATTTATCTTTCCTTGTACATCTTCGTCTATTATTTTTGCGTCTATCCAGTCTTTAATTGTTTTCGAAGGAATTACTGCAAGCTGCCACCAATCTGTTTCGGATAAGTCATTCCCTAAATTATTATCTTGAATTGATATATAAAGATTTTTTTCAAACCCAACAATTTGATCGGCCTCGTAACTTACTTGATCAGAATAAATATCATAGGAAAAATACACTTTCCATTGGTCAGGCGAAGCGTCCGGAGAATTACCCTTGTTTCCGTCGACAAGTGATATATACTGGTTATCGTCAGAAAAACTAACAACTTGATATTTGCTGTAAGTGATCGAATCAGAATAAACAGTAGATATAAAATAGCTTTCCCAATTATCCTCATCTGTATCCGGATCATTTCCTATATTGTCATCTGATGTAGATATGAATAGCTTTTTATCTCTAAGTACGAATTGTCCGTCATGATATAAAACACCAACTTCCCAGTGCGATAGTCCTGATAAAGTAACTTCTACCCACCATTGAGAAGTCGAGCTAGGGCTATTTCCTTCGTTATCATCTTGCAAAGACAAATAATAGTTGCTATTAAATAAAACTAACGATCCTTCTTGATAATTTTCTATAGAATTCCATTCTATACCAATAGAATTTATTTCTAAAATATTATCAATAATTGACGAAATTTGTTGGATTTGTATGACAATACTATCAAGAGCTATTTCCAGTGCTTTCTTGGGCAATCCCGTAGCCGTCGAAAGAGACAGCGATTGAGTATATTTAACAACTCTTTTTATTCTAATTGTTTTTCCAATATTTTCGCTAATAAATTCTATATTAGAAAACGTTACAACACCCTCTGAAAGATTGTCGTTTATCCTAACCGAATAAAAATCAGGATCAATATTTATAAGTCTATTTTTTTCATCAATCAAAAAAACTAAAACATCAGAAGCTAAATATATAACGAATTCAAAAGAATACTCGTATACTTGGCTTGCTAAAGTTTTGTCTGTTTTCTGGTTTTTATTGGTTATCATTAAAGCCCCTGATTATTATAACATTTTTACTCAATATACAGTATTGATTTTTGTTCCCGTTCCTTGGCCGATATAATCAAGTATTTTTGTTCCACTTTGTTCTTGGTTTTGATTTGCTATTATAAAAAGCTCTCGACTAATTCCCGCTATAGCTTTCATGTATCCTGGCACTAACTGCCCAAGAGCGTAAAGGGCAATGGCCGGAAGTTGCTCAACTCTTGATTCTGGATCGCCGTATTTATATGACGCAAGAGCTTCGTTATTAAATATAGCCGAAACAATATCTTCTTGTTCAATAAAATCTCCCACTGTATTAAAATCCCTGCCTTGATAATCTTTTCCTGAGAACAAATTCGCCACAAGCCTAACTGGGGCGGAAAGCTTACTATTAAAAGTCATGAGATTTCCTTGGCTTAATTGATGAATCTTTTCAAAAGGCTCAGCGAGGTGTCCGCCAACCGCATAAATTTTCAAAAACCCATCTGGCAAGTCGCTTTTCAAAACGCTCTCCATGGCTTCGTAAACGGGAGTAATCGGCAGTTTCATTAGCGAAGCAATGCCGTATTTTTTGGCTAATCTTACGTTTATTTCCATCCAATCTTCAATATCGCCACCTGATATGCCTACCGTAGCAAGGCGCGTGATTTGAGTCAAAGAGACGGTTTTCAAGAACATTTTAATAAGAGCCGCCTGGTAATGCTTTCTTTTCTCATAAGTAGGCATACGACTAAATCTATCAAGAACCTTTAATTCTCTTTTTGTAGCGGCTTCTTCGCTTAAAAGCAGGTCTTTAGCTTTTTTAGGCCGCCCCCACATTTGAGTAAAAGGAACAATAAATGTCCTGTAGTTAGATATGCTCCAATCTGCGGCAAATATTGTAGCGCGGTATAAGTTCATGTTTTTATTTGATATCCCAAGGCGATGCTGATGCAATCCGCCAAAGTCATCGTTCATGCGGCTTGCAATCATTCTTCCCGCGGCCTCAAAATCAGAATGGGGATTTTCAGACATGTATTTATTGAGTTCAGTAACAGCTGCCACCGCCTTAAACGCGGGGATCATTTTATTGAACTGCCAATCTTGAAACTTTTTTCCCGCTCGTTGTATTTCAAAATAAGGCCGTAAAAGCTTTTGAGGTAAACTTTTGCCTTCCGCTTTTAATTTTGCATATAAATCAAGGAGAGCTTTGTCATCTTTCCACATTTTATAATCTTGAAAATGATCAATCGTAAGCCCTGACTCAATGAGGAACATAAGTATTTTATCCTCGCTTTTAATCAATTCTTCTCCAGTTTTAATTATTTTATCTGGCATAGGAATGCCTTCAAATGGCCTATAATTTCCGGTAAATTGATTGCCAGTATTCAAGTAATAAGAATTACCTATCGCCTGAATATGAAACGAAGATATTGAAAGCCCGTATTTTTTGAAAAAACTATTGATTTTTATCGCTCGCTCAATCAATTTGTGTGGCTTAGATTTATCATAAATTCCGTTTATGACATCTGCAATGACTGGATCGGCCTGATAATTCACTCGATCGTAAACGATAAGATCGCTTTCTTTACTGACGTTATAGGCTAAAGAGTTAAGATCACTTGCGGCAACAGCCTTTTTATGCCTTTTGTGAATAGCATCTTTATCATTCCTTAAAGCCTCCATGAACTCTTTATGTTCTTTTTTAGTAAGCGTTTTTAATTTGTTGTCTAACAACGCATTCTGTAGATGGATATCTTTTGTGTTTTTTGGAATTTGTAACTGACCTTTAGGAAAAAATGCCCTTAAATTATCCCTAATGACTTTGCGGGGAACGCGAAAAGACTCCTCGTATGTAAAAAAATTAGCATCAAGAGATTCATAGGTAGATTCTGCATCCGCAGAACCCAGCTTTAACATATTTCTCCCGGCAAAATTTTTTACATGCTCAAGGCCTTTTACAAAATTATTGATTGAAATTGTCTCTAGCGCGGATTCGTGAAAAAGCTGAGCCAAAGATATAACGCTAGCGTCAGAAAGTTTTCCCTCAAGAAATATAGAATTAAGTATAGATTTTATTGCCGTTAAGTGACCGCTCCCCTCTCCGTACGGATCAAAGGGTATATTTTCCTTGTAGAACTTTGAAAGATACCCCCCTTCTTGCGGGCTATTTAAATAATTGAAAACACCTGTGTAATATTTTTGAAAAAACTGAGCTTCAACGCCGTTTTCCCTGACTTCGCTCATAATATCTTTGTAGATATTTTCAACGTCATCAAGTATAGCTTTTGAGTCAACAAAATCATCAAGCTTGAGAGCCATTTCGGCGATGGCTTCCATTCTTTGCGCCGTAGCTTTATCTGTTTTTCGTAAATCTTCTATTTTAACGTCAAGAAGCTCCCACAGATCATCGATAGTTCTTTTTTCGTCTTCTAGACGGTAAGTAAGCGCAATATGAAATGCTTTCAGTGTATCGTGATAAAGAGTTTGTCCCTCTGGGTTCGATCCGGGAGAAACCTTCTTATTGTAATAAGAGGATGAAAACTTCCTTATTCTATCGTCGATCTGCTCAAGAGCATTACTTACCCTTTGCCTTTGCCCATCTTCGTGTTCGAAGTTTTTCAATCCAAGGTGAGCAATAGACTGCCTAATGGCTAAGCTTACAACATTTTGCGTAGCATCAGCGTATACATTAACCGTAGCTTGGTCGGTGTATCGTATAAGCTTATTAAGAGTTATAATCGAGTCAAGTTTTTCCTTCGTTTTGAATATATCTTGTTCGCTTTGAAAGTGTTTTACGGTAGGGTTTCCTACTTCTATATCGTAGGTTATGGTTTCCCCTTTTACGTATTCGGGTATTTTTTTAATAATTCCGGTTACTTCGTTTGTTATGGTTCTGATATCAAGATTAGAAAAAGTGTTTTCAAAAGAGCTTAGATCAATTATTTTTCCTTTTGAGTATGCAAGGCGTCGGTTTCCACCGCGAAACCCATCACTCACGTTGTAATCTATATCTCCGAACTCACCCTGCGTCCAAATGTCTGCGTTATATTGCCCGCCTCTTGAAGCAAAGTCCCGCATCCAGCTATAAAGGAGAACCTTCTCCCTTTCGTACATGATAGCTATTTTATCAACAGACCCCATATGCATATTATTCTTCATGTAATCAATCATGCTTTGATTGTCAAATACCATATTGACTTCTCTTTCCGGGTCTATGGAAGACATAAAATCAATAATGTTTTTGTAAGAAAGGCCAAGGGGAATAATCGTTTTCGTTTGAGATTTAAGCGCCCGCTTATACGCAGCTTCAAGAAAAGCCCGGCTCGTAACGTGATCATTAAATTTTGTATATGGAGTATAAAGATCGACTCTTTTTGTTTTTTTATTAGATTGGCTCCGGGAGTTAATAATGGTAATACCGCCAGCCTCTGATATAACTTTTCCATTTTGATCGTAAAGTGCTAAATCAATAATATTTTCCAGCACATCGGCATTAAACATATCCGAGTCCCAATTGTGGGTAAAGTCGTTAAATAATTTTTTAAGACGCCTTATTTTTTTCGGTTCCATTTCCAGCAAAGCTTTTCCAAAGGCTTCTGATTCGAATCCATATCCAGAACGGGGAATGCCTAAGCCAGAAGTAACTTTTTCCAATGCGGCAGAATCGCCTGACCTTTCATCTTCACTTCTTTTTTTCTCAGATTTAAGCATATTACTTTCTTTTAATGTCTTGCTTATCATCGCGGATTGCTCTAGAGTGGCGTTCGCTGCTTTATCTTCAGCTATTTGACTCGCAAGCATTTTACTTTCTTCTTTTAAAGCAAGAAGTTTTTCCCGAAACCCTTTTAATATTGTTTTTACAATCTTATTTTTTGATTGCTTGCTTCTTTCGACCGCATCTAAATATCTTTCAACTTGCTCTATACTCGCTTCTTCTCCGGCCAAAAGAATATCCATAAAATTTACAAATGGTTTGAGAATGCTTTCGTCATACGTAATAGCAACAGTACCTTCTTCTTTGCTCGATATAATTTCATCAATGTTTGTCGACTCATTTTCTTTTTTCTTTTGCTCTTCAATTGATTGATTCGACCCAAGTTGATCTGGAATAATATCTTTCGTGAGGTCTTTTCTTTTTTTTATGTTCTTTCTAACTGGATTGTTTCTTTTTGTTGGAAAAGTAAATGAATCGTCTTCGGCAGATCGCCCCGGTTGATTAAGGTCTTTGTCCGCTTCTATTTCTGCATTTTGTTTTTCTGGAGACCCAAGAAATGACCGTAATTTATTTGCAACCGAATTCTTTTCTTCAAGATCAAGATTATATTTTTTGTTTTGATCTGATAGCTCTCGATAAGGTCTTACTGCATTTTGAATTGTATTATATTCTTCTTCGGTAAATATTCCGGCGGCAGTTTTTTCGTCATAAAGTATAGTCGTCTCTCTTGTATTTAATTGTCTTAAAGCTTGGTACGTATTTTTGGTGTTTAAGACATTGCCTTCAAGCGAAGCTAATATCATGGCGTTTTTTACTTCGGGAGAAAATCCTAATGTTATTTCTTCAAGAAAAGCTTTTGCCGCAAGTTTGTATTCATTTATGTATTTTTGCGCACTATCTTCGCCAGAAAGCTCATCTAACAATAACATCGTATTGTCTTTCCATTCTTTAAAATCTTCTTGCGCTTCATTTGTTTTTTTAGAATCAGTTTTAGTTCTTGTTATAAATAAATCATCTTTAATGCTTAAAAGTATGTTTTGGAACTCACCAATAGTAATGTCGTCTTTTATCTGAAAAAAAGATTCTGCTATTTGCTTATTCGCATTTAGCTGTGAAATAACTTTTGTAATTGCATTGTACGCTCTTTTATATCGAGCAACATCAACACCGATTTTTTCAAGTATAGGCTCAATAATTTTGTCACTTTTGGGTTCAAGCTCAGCCATTTTAGCTTCGTTGCTTTCTATCTTGCTTTTAATTTGTTCTTGTTCTTTTGTTAATGGCTCAAGCCTTTTGGCAATCATTTTTTTAACATTGTTTTTTTGAGATTCATTTAGATTCTTAAATCTAGACACAACAATATTTAATTGTTCAATCGGAACTCCCATATCAGCAGCTTCTTCTACAGCCCCTTCTATATCGTCAAAACCTAGTTCAGAATCTTCTGAGCCAGGCCTTGAGGGGTCTCTCGTGAACTCATCAGAGGATTCTTGAGTAAGTTCCATGTTTTCCGTAACAAGGGCTGTCGTGGCGTTTATTCCGTCAGTCTCTTCTTCTGTCTGAGGTCCCGACATAGAATTAGTTTTCTCTGCATTTGCTACGGGATCGTTTGTTCTGGTATTTGTTAGATTAGATATTTCACTAACTAATGCATTGAGATTTTTTACCATCGATTCGGACAACGGCAAGGGGTTATCGCCTTCTTCCGGAGCCTCTACTGTTTCGTTTTGTTTTTCTTCTATGCGATCGCGCACGTCTTGAGAAGCCCTTTCCTCAACTAAAGATTCCACCTCTTCTTTAGTTAGCTTTAATTTCTCGCTTAATTTGTTAAATGCCTTAGCTTCTTTTCCAGAAGCTTTAATGTCAAAAGCTGTCGCAACACCAGATATTGATCCGCCTAAAAGCAAACTAGCTGTAAAACCGGCGGCTGCGTTTGCCGCAATTTTTGAAGCAATTGCTTTAACTCCTTTTTCGTATAAGTCTGGCTTATTATCTTCATATGCTTGGTAGGCGGCGTCGTATTCCTTCATGTACGAAACTTCTTCCATGTACTCTTCGTAAGTTACTGTGTCTTCTCCTTTTCCGGGTGTGTCGCTTAAGGTGGAGATTTTACCTCCGCTAAGTTCAAAAGCTTTTTTTATTATTTCTTCTTGTGAAAGGCTTTTTGTATTTATAGAGTTTTCTTGAAGAATGCGGTAAATTTCATCGCTGGCATTCACCTGCCCTGAAGACAAGTTTTTTCTTGTTTGCTTAGGGTTGTGCATCATTTCTTTGGTAATTGTTTCTGTCATTGTCGCCGCTACAAATTCCTTCATTTTATTTTCTGTATAAAATTGGAATGCTTGCTCCCCTACTGATTCAAGAGCCTCTTGCATACCCTCAAGACCGGCCGCTTTAAAAGTTTCTGACACACCAATTAGTCCTATACTTCGCTTCATAGCTCCGGTCGCTATTTTTGCGACTCCATTTTTAGCAATAACTTTAGCTGTCCCCTGACCTATTATATTTTTTAATATCATTTTTCCGCCTAAATAATTCGAAAGAACGCTAGCGGAAGTCTGGAACGCAAGGACTGCGTACAGCATGGCATTGATTTCTTTAGGGTTTATTTTTTCACCGTAATAATCTTGAGTATCTATAACATCGGATAGCATTTGCCCCGTATAATATATTCCCTCGGAAATAGCCCCGGCCTGAAAAAAACCCGCTACTCCCCCTGCAATTCCTCCAATTAAAGCCCCTTTAGGCCCACCTGTTTTAAAACCTTTTACAGCTCCTTTGCTTGCTTGCACGCCCATTAATCCACTATAAATCCCTGGCGATAATTGAGGTTTAATAACACCTCTCATTATCTGATCAATACCAAGTCTAAAAGTTTCTTCCACTTTACTCGATCCCATTCCTGCGGCGGCTTGCTCTTCCGGAGTCGGCGCTTTACTCTTAATGTTTCTATATCCTGATATCACTTCTGGTGTTAATCTAGAAATAATTCCAAAAGTTTTTGTAGCCAAATAATGTTGCGCAGTCATTCTGTTTTCGGTTGTTTTCATAACAACTTTCATATATTTTTGCCGTTTTTCTTCTGGTAAATTGTTTATTTTTGCGTCGTAAAATGTTGAATTTTTGTAGAGTTCAAATGTTTTTAATTTTTGAAACTCAGACATTCCTTCCGCGCCCGGTTGATTAGCGTATTCGTTATAGTCTTTATATATTTTAGAGTTGAGATATCGAGCTTCTTCAATACGATCTGAGAATATTTGTTGCTCTTCGGTTATTCGGGATTCTTTAAAAATATCACTCATTAGTATTCAGGCTCTGCTTCAGAATTATTATAACCCATTAAAATATTATATAAATAAATTTCCATTTCCGCACGGTTTAAAATTTGTGTTTGTCTTGATGTTCCTTTTACCTGCCCGGGTCCTAATTGATCTTGGAATTCAACGGCGTCTATCATTGTCTCGCTGTGAAATTCATAAGCCATAGATAAACTAGGTACACTATTGGTTATTTTATTGCGCATAACGCTTTCAAAAATTTCCGAAAATGTATTTTCATTGCCACTGACTTTATTTCCAACAATTCTAAATTTCACAACCCCCTCTTCGGAGCGAACAGATATATAATTATTGTTTTCGTCATAAGTATATGAAATTATATTTTTAGCATTTTCGTCTTCAACATTTAACGCTTTCATTAAATGGCCTAAGACGCCTTCATCACGCCCAAGGCTTTGCAACTCATTATTTTTTTTACTAGCTGCTTCTGGGTCTGAAATAACGCTTGCCCAAAGCCTTTGATCGCTCCTTAATCTATTCACGCTTGGCTCTAGCCAAACCCCGCCTTCAATGATTGTAATTCCTCTGTCTGTCGTAACTATGCTTTCAATAATTGATTGATCGACCTTAGCGAGGTCCCGTGCGTGTCTTTCGTTAGAATCTATTATTTCTTCAGTTTTATTTTCATTAGAAGTAGTTGATTCATTTTCAATATCTTCGGCCATTTTTAGCATAACGCCTGAAAGAATAGATTCTGCTTGATTTTCGCTCAGAAGATACATACCCATATTTTCGGTCTCGATATTTACTTTTTCAATAAACGCGCTTTCTAAGTCGTTTCTTGAATTTCCATACCACATATCGAAGTACAAATTTATATACTTATTATTGTTGGTAATGCTTTCATTTTTAGCAAAATCTTTAATAATATTTGTCATTTCTTCTTTCTTGTCTTCTGTATATTCTGGAAGTTTAGATACAGAATCTATAAAAGCTCTTGTATTTGAAGGAAGAAGCCTTTGTTTTTCGCCTGTCCTTTCGTCTATTCCTATTAAAAGATTGGGGTAGGCTTCGTCGGCGGCTTTTATAATACTGGTTTCGATCGCTTCTAAGTCTGATATTTTTGTAATAATGCGGGTTTTTCCATTAAAATTAACGGAAACATTGAGCTTATACCCCGATTCCATCATGTTACGCAAACTATTTAAACTATCTGCACTGTTTTTAAGCGCATCTTTCATCTGTTCGGGAGTCGCGCCTTCGTTTGTTAATATAACTATAGAACTGCTTAATTCATTTGCGTATTTACTTCCCATATCTTCACTTGTCCCTGTTTTGGGATATGAAATAGCTCTTAATAAGCTTTCGCTTTTTTCGCGCATCTTACGTATTTCTTCATTATTTATATCGCCAGACGAATATGAATTTGCATACATTTCGTTTGCTTCGACTATATAAACATTTTTAAGTTCTTTAGAAGAAGCTTCATTTATATTATGTTGGTAGTGCAATAGTGTATCGTACACTCTTGTTTGTTTATCAAGCTGATTTCCCTCCGCCATTTTAATAATTGCATTAGTTATAAGAGGGTCGTACATTCCTTCGTTAAATTTTTTTATATCGACTTTAATTCCGGCTTCGATAAGTATGCGCTGCCT
>JACSEG010000039.1_pt1 | contig 25001 bp, 31 predicted proteins | sample 8225521 | NCBI WGS metagenome assembly JACSEG01 (sample SAMN15705060, study PRJNA637333) | viral metagenome | isolation source: viral RNA from sea star tissue | host: Pisaster ochraceus | place: USA:Santa Cruz | collected 2018
CATAACGTCTATAGAGGAGATCAGTGTACTAAATCATTTTGGCAAAGAGTATCTAGAACTGCAGGACCCTATCCAGCTAATGTAGCGGTACAAGGTATCGAAGCCTTTATAGTCTTACAAGCTAATGCCAATGGTAATATCTTTAATGTATCTACCCTAGCTAACACACAATCAAGTGGCGGCGGACCTAACATCACACTAGCCCAGGGTCAAATACCAACAGGTAACTTTAATGTAATCACACTTGCTACAGGACCTGCTAACTTTCCAATAGGTTCACTCAGTGCAGCATGTACACACTACTATATAGTGCCAGTCCTATACACACCTTTAACATGTGTTACTGACGAACTATCACAATCACCCTTAATGTCAGAAGCAGCATGGAGAATCCAGAGATACAATGTATTAGAGGCCCCTTGTAATGACTACGACCATATTCAGTTTGCTTGGATGAACTCAGAGGGATTCAGAGATCAATTCACATTTACTAAGCGTAATGAGAAGAAGATAAATACTAAGAGGAATAACTTCCTTAAAGAGGCCGCAGATTACAATGATACTAGATACGAAGTTAATAAGCAAGCAAGAGGATTTACAACATACTCACAAGATATAAAAGAAGTATGGCAAGCCACATCAGGCTATATGAATGATGAAGAGGCTGCGCTAATAGAATCTATGTTTAAATCACCTTCAGTTAATGTAAGGTTCTCTACTGGTGAATACGCAAACGAGTGGTTACCTATTAATCTTATTAGTTCTAATTATACTGAGAAGACTTATAGAAAAGACAGACTGTTCCAATACACAGTAGATTACAAACTAGCCAACAACATCAAATCACAAAGAGGATAATATGATTCAACTAAAGGTTTACAAAATAGCAGGAGATAACGACAGCGTAATCTTCTTAGACTTATATGATACAGAGCCAATTAAGTTGACTCTTAGTATTGAGGATATAACACAGGCTGATGCTACTTCAGTATTCTCTAAGACCTTTAGAGTGCCTGCCACAAGACATAACAATGAATTCTTTGAGAATGTTTATGAAGTAGATGGAATTGATTTTGATGTAACTCTGAAGAAGCCAGCACAAATCTTAGTAGATGGTGCCGAGTTTAGAGAGGGTCATGTTAGACTACAGAAGATCTATAGAAACCAAGACCTAGACCGTATAGATTACGAACTCTTATTCTTAGGAGAGACCAGAGACTTCTCATCAGTTATTGGTGAAAAGACTCTATGTCAAATTAACATGACTGACTTTAGTTGGGAAGGCTTACCACAAGATTATACTAACGCGGATGACTTCGTAGGTCCATTTGACTATAATGCTATAGTAGGCTCTTGGTTAGCGTTTCCAGAGAATGCGTCACTAACCGCAGGTTATGCCGATGGAGATCTCTTATTTCCTTTAATAGATCACGGTAATACTTATGATGGCGGAGATCCTGAACAGGGTACGATAGCCTTAGGTGCAGCGGGTGCTGGTATAAGATCATTTACACACTCTAATAACTCATTAGGCCAAGATAGATTGAAGCCTATGATTAGAGCTAAACGTATATGGGATCAAATCTTCCAAGATGTAAATTACACATACCAATCAGATTTCTTAAACTCTGAAAGATTCCATCAAATGTATGTAAGTGCTTTTGGTAATGCCGAACAAGTAGGAATGGTAATTGGCCAAACAACTGGAACTATCTTTGCTTCTGAAGAAGGTAGTCAAGGTGATAATGAATTTGGTTCTTTCATGTATAATAGTGTTGTAACACAGAATCAAAGTGGAGATTACAACGTTGGTAGTCAACAAACAGGTTCTTATTTTATATGTCCTGGTACATCAACGCCAAATGATAGCTATTACTTAATGGATGCTAGTGCGTCAATGAGAATAGAAATAGAACAATCTAACGGACCTAACCTTCAGATTAGTGGTAGAGTAGAACTAGTAGTAGTTGATAGTATTAATGGTAATGTTGATAGAGTACTTGCGGCTGGTAATAACACTGCCTATGGAGGTACTAGTACACTTAACTGGGATTCGAGAAATGGTAATGATGTAGTAGCAGGTGAGATCTTACAGGTTCTCTTCGTGGCTAATAGTGGTTTTGTTGATTACGATATTATACAAGATACTACATGGAACTGTCTAGCTGCGCCTGGTGATTACTACGCGCCTCTAGATTTAGACTGTGAATACAAACAAATAGATTTTATTAAAGATGTCTTGACTATGTTTAGGTTAGTAATGCAACCTGATAATGCAAGACCTAATAACTTTATCATAGAACCATGGCAAGACTTTATTGGTAGTGGTGTAACTTATGATTGGTCTCATAAACTAGTAGAACAAAACGATCAAGTCTTAGAGCCTCTGTTTAATACACAGTCGGCTACTATAGAATACTCGTTGGCTAAAGAAGAGGACTTCATTAATAAATTCCACTTTGATAATAACAAACACCCTTACGGTTGGTTACAGTTTAACTCTGCTAATGAATTACTAAAGGGTACAAGAAAGGTAGATGTAAAAGGTATTGCGCCTACACCAATAGATCAAATAGTACACGGACAAAGTGGTGTACACCCGGACCCTGCATTTATTCTACCTAGTATTGTAGAAGTAACTGGAGATTCAACTTCATCAAATCCTGCTAGAGCGGAACAGTTATCAATTAAACCTAAAACTAGATTCTTATTCTATAATGGTAAAAACGACATTACACTACCAGCAAACTATTGGTATCTTAATAATGATACAGGTAATGAAGTACTACAAACAAATTATCCACTAGTTAGTTCTTATGAGAATTGGCCAGTACAACAGTCGTCACTGAATTTAAATTTCTCTAACGACACTAGATATTATATTAACCCTTCACCAGGAGCAGGTTACTTTGATCAAGGCTCTACTCTATTCGATGAGTATTGGTCACGTTACATTGCATCGCTATACAATAAGTTTAGTAGAAGACTAACCGCTAAATTTATTTTAAATAACGTAGACTTACAGTACCTAACATTTGATGATGTCATCTTTGTTAACGGTAAGTACTATAGACCTGAAAAGATTATAGATGCACAAGTAGGTGCAGAGACAGAAGTTACAGTACAGTTAATTACTCTTAATGATCAAAGACCTATATGGTTAGAGGAGCCCCTGACAGGATTCTCTGTGGCGGTTTCTAATACATCTTGTGTTGGTGGTCTAGGTGAAATACAAGTAACTACAAACGGTACACCAGCGTTCACGTGGGAGCTGGATGCGAGCGGCGCACAAGGTAATGCAAACCCAACAGGTACTGCACCATTTACTTTTACTATTCCAGCACCAGTTGGCCCAGATATACTTATAGTAACTGATTCACTTGGTAGAACTGCAACAATACAAGTAGACGTGCCGGCAAGTACTGCATTACCAGTAGGTAGCACATTCACTACAGTAAATCCTACGATATGTGTAGAGAGTGCTGAAGTAGAAACTGTTATCGTAGATTACCAATCAACTACTCCATATACAACAGGCAGTAATGGTAGCTACGCTCATTTCGATACTAAATTAGTAGATCTATTAGAATCACAAGTAGCTAGACCTCTACCGGCAGGTGGTACTGGTTTTAATGCATTTAATTTAGACTATAATTTTAGATTAAATACTACTACACACCCTAACTTAACAACTAAATGGAGTGGTACTATTACTTGGACTAATCTAAGTTTTATTACTACTAACTTTTCACAATATGAATTAGCCTATAGTGGACCCGATGGCCTTACACCTTCTGTTATACCATCACAGTATATTAGCGGTTGGCCGACTAACACACCACCAATAGGTACTTCATTTACAGTTACAGTTACAGATCTACCTGTACAATTCGGTCCGGCTGGCGCTGCACCAACAATGGATTTCTTTGTAGCTAAAAACGGATTTAATTCTACTGATTGGTCTGGTAAATGGGAAAACACTGGTAGAATCATAGGAAAGCAAATAACAGTAGCTACAAATTGTAATGGTGAAATAGACGTAACGCCAAATGGAGGCAGTGGCGGACCTTACACAGTTATATGGTCTGATAGTTATGCAGGTGAAGATAGAACACAATTATGTCCTGGTAGTTATCAATACTATGTAGAAGATGCTAATGGATGTCAATCAGATATCTATAACGTAACACTAACATGTGCAACTACTCTATATTATTATCAACTTAGAAAACACTTAAACAATTGTACTCAATCTAGTGAAACTACATACATTGCAAGTTCAACACAACAGTTACCAATTTTTCAAACATGTACTCTTAATGAAATACAGGGATGTTTCTATGTTGAACAGGTTACTGAACTTCCACCTGAGTATACTATAGATGCCTTAAACGTTTCATGTCAAGCATGTAATGGTGGACCAACAAGTAATTCATGGAAAGTAGAAAACTGTGATGTACAAGGTGACTTCGAATATGTTACTCTAACACAAAGTCAATTAGCACCAAATTTTGTTGTAGAAAACTCAAGCGGTGATTGTTACATTGTAAGATCAGAATCAACAGAGGCAGTTACTATGGCATACGTTCAAGTTTATGACGATTGCCAATCATGTGGTCAACAAACCTTTTACTATCTTGTACAAGGTTGTAGTGATGAAACTTACGGTGTTGGAGAAGCTAGTCAATCATTAAGTGTTGGAGATGTTATCTTTGTTGGCTCTTCGTGTGCCGAAGTTCTAAGTGTATCTCCAGGACCACCAGACTTTATTATTGATGATAGTACAATATACGCTGACTGTCAAGAATGTGAAGGTCCACCGCCACCTGCACAAAGATGTAATAAAATTGAAAATGTAGGACTAAGCACTGCACAAGGAACTTACGTTTACAATGGTGCAGGATATGGATGGCCTGTTATTAGTGGAGGTACTATTTCAATATGTGCAGAAGATGGTTCAGTTACAACCACAACAGGTAGTGTGTCTATTTCAGTATCTCCAGGAACTTGTACATCACCTAGAGAATGTAGAATTCCAAAACCAGAAAATTGTCAATCTTATTTAATTAGTAATGATACTGGTAATAATGGAAGCTATAGTTATATTAACTGTGATGGATTTACTGTAGGTGGATTCTTAAACTCAGGTAATAGTGTTACTGTATGTGCAACTCAAGTACCATCAATATCGGCTGGATTAACAATAAGCTTTGGAATCATATCATGTTAATTCAAAAGACTAATAATTTATATTTAATAGTATGGCAGACAAGATAGTAAAAATAACCTTTGAGATCGACGGCCTAGAGCAGTCGGTCACTAATATAGATGATGCTAAAGTTGCATTACAACAACTAGAGACTCAAGCTAAGAAAACAGAAACTGCCGCCGAAGGTGCCGCTGACGAATTTGAGAAGTTAGGTGATGCATCCAAAGAAGCTGGTGAAGCCGGTGAAGGTGCAGTATCTGTACTTGATGAGGCTACTGGTGGTTTAGCTAGTAGGTTTAAGAATGTAATAGTCGGTGTAAAAAAGATGGGAGTCGCTCTAAAGACCTCATTTAAAGCCGGTATAAAAGGAGCAAGTGGCCTAAAGAAAGGTATCGCAGCAACAGGTATTGGATTACTAGTTGTAGCCCTAGCCGCTATCGTTACATACTGGGAAGATATAATTGGCTTAGTATCGGGTGTAAGTTCAGAGCAAAAGAAACTTAACGCAGAAGTAGAAGCTAATGTAGCATCACAACAAGAAGCTCTAGATGCAATCTCAGCACAAGAGAATTCTCTTAAACTACAAGGTAAGACTGAAGCAGAGATCAGAGATCTTAAGATACAGCAAACTAATGAAGTAATACAGGCTACCATCTTGCAATTAGAGCAGATGAAGAAGACTAAAGATGCTCAAGTTGCTGCCGCTCAAAGAAACAGAGACATAGCGCAAGGTGTTATTGCATTCTTAACTCTACCTATTACAATCTTATTAGGTACTGTAGATGCTATGACTACTGCACTTTCTAAAATACCTGGTATTGATATTGGTACTAATCTAGCAGATGACTTCACAGGAGGTATCGCTGAAATGATATTTGATCCTGAAGAGGTAGCAGCGGAAGGTGATGCGACCATAGAGGAGACTGAGGCACAGTTAACGAAGCTTAAAAACTCTAGAGATGGTTTCATACTACAGGGACAAAAAGCTGACCAGGCGGCGGCTGATAAAGCCAAAGCTGATAGAGAGAAAATGAACGCTGATGAGTTAGCGGCCGCTGAGAAACTTGCCGCTGAGAAGAAAGCAATCAAAGATAAAGAAGATGCAGAGGCTGCCGCAAGATTAGCAAAAGAAATAGCGGATGCACAGATAGTTAGTGATCTACTACTACAAGCAGATTTAGACTTAATACAGAGTGCATACGATAGAGCTCAAGCAGAGTTAGAGATACAAAGACAAGCAGATGTTGAAAAGATTACACAAGCTGGTGCCACCGCTGATGAGATTCAACGTATCAATACACAGTATGCTAATAAGAAGGATAAGTTAGAGAAAGAGAACTCAGAATTTAAGAAGGCATTAGGAGAACAAGATGTAGATAATGCGCTAGCCGCAGGTTCACAAGTACTTGGCTCTATTGTTAGTTTAGTTGGTGAAGGTAGTGCCGTAGGTAAAGCCGCCGCTGTTGCTCAAACTACTATAGATACATATAGTTCAGCAACCGCAGCCTATAAATCAGTTGTAGGTATACCAGTTGTAGGACCTACACTAGCACCAATTGCAGCGGGAGTTGCAGTTGCCGCAGGTTTAATGTCTATTAAAAAGATAGTAGCAACTAAAGTACCTGGTGATAAAGGTGGTGGTGGAGCAGTACCAAGTATTACAGTACCTCAAGCTCCTCCAATTAATCCAGAAACTGCACTACAAGCTGGAGCAAATGCAGATCAAGATGTAAATAACCAAGTTACATTAGGAGAACAACAAGGATCCGGACCCGCAGTAGTAAGAGCATACGTAGTAAGTTCAGAAGTTACGAATCAACAAGAAGCCGATGCAAAAATAAATGACTTGGCAAGACTATAATATATAAGATATGGTAAACAAGATAGTAGAACTAATAATCAATCTAGAAGAATTTGAATTCGATGATCTAGGTGTAGAAATAATGTCTCTAGTAGATAGACCTGCTATTGAAGTAGGTTGGATGGCATTTGACGAAGATGAACTAGAATTCAGAGAGAATGCAGACTGTCCAGATGGATTCGAACACCAAATGCCTGATGGTACTTGGATGTGTGGTAAAGAACATGGCATGGAATGTCAAGACTGTTTTGATCTAGATGGAGCATGTTGGCCAGGTTATGAAGCTATTGGTATGAAAAACTTAAATGGTAAACAAGTACCTAACTGTGTACCAGTACAGAATTCAAAGTTTTCACAAAAAGAAAAAGAAGAAGAATATCAAAAAGGTATCTTAAAACTCGCAGAAGAATTAGGAACTGAAATAGATCCTGAAGAAGTAATCTACATAGATGGTACTAAAGAGAACTTCGCGACAGTAGGTGACTTCTTACAAGGAGCTAGAGCCGTTGCGGCCTTAGGTGATCTACCAGCAACCACACCAGCTCGTCTTGTATATAGATATGCAGGACCTAGCGGTCAAAGATTCTTTTGTAGAGCATTAAAAGGACTTAATAAAGTTTATACTAGAGAAGATATAACTAGAATGAATAGACTTAATCCAGGATTCGGTCCTGGTGGAAGTAATTCCTATTCTGTTTTTGACTACAAAGGCGGTCCTAACTGCCAACATTACTGGGAAGAACTAGTACAATTCCAAGATGGTACAAGAAACGTATTAATTTCTAATGGACCTGCAATTGGTAATGCTGGAGATTCTAATAACTCTGACGATCCATCATCTAATGGAGCAGTATCAAACAATGCATACTTAATGAGTAAGAACTGGTCGTTCTCTGATGACGATCAAATGATTATTACAGGACCAGCTATGATACCAAATGCCCTAATAGCAAGAAAAGATGAGATGGGTAATCTATTTCATGTATACTTCTCTAAAGAAACGGTTGAGAAGGTTGCCAGGAAGTTCCTAGCGGACAATAACGCACACGTTACAGATATCAATCACGATGATAATATAGTTGAAGAGAACACTCTATTAGAGTCCTGGATAGTAGAAGATCCAGATATGGATAAGTCAAAGGCAATGGGTTTCAATGTACCTAAGTCTACTTGGATGGTAAGTTACAAAATCAATAACAAAGATACTTGGAATAAAATTAAAGCTGGAGAACTAAATGGATTCTCAGTAGCTGGATCATTCCTAGAAAAAGTACAAAAATAATGATAAACGAAACGAAAGATTCAATCGCAAATCTAACTACCATAGGAGCTGCGGGTGCTGCAATGGTAAACTATAATGATATCTTAACAATGATATTAATTATTAGTGGTATAGTACTTAATGTACAGAGAATAAGATCAAATAGAAAAAAGAAAAAAGAAGACTAGAATAAACTAGCCTTCTCTTTTAACATTAGATTTCCATACTCACCCCACCTATTATAGGTAGTACCTTTTAGTATACACTTTATACTATTACGTCCAATATCATATTGCTTAGCCAATAAATTAATACTAGCGCCTTCGAGATACTTCGCTCTAATGACGTTAGCACTATCCTTTGATAACTTCGGTGGATTCTTCTTACCAGTCATATACTGTACGTTTAACTGATGATACAGATCGTTTAACGAATCTTGCAATCTGTTCTAGTGAGTAGCCTTGTAGACGGTATTGTCTAATCATACTTCTTTCTGTCTCACTCATGTGAGTTCTTCCTTTTGGTTGTTCCATAATTATTATTTGTTTTATTAAGTTAAGTATTCTTCGATTATTTCTTGTAAGCGATGTGCTTCCTTGTAATCTTGTTCTTGTACTGCAATTTCTAAATCTTCATTGATAAGTTCTACTAAGTAATCCATAGCCTCTGTGGCTTCGATATCAATCTCATAGTAGTCAATGTAATCTTCTAATGTCATCATAATTGTGATTTGTTTGTTTGTAACTTCGTTGTTACATCTATTATATGTATCTAAATTCTTTTGTTTCATTTGGTTCACAACTATTTTCAGTTTTTAACTTTTGTCAGTTTAAATCATATCTATATTTAGTTATAGATTCGGTAAAGTATCGGATTAAATAAAAAACACTATATATTATGACAGTAAACGACATGGTTAAAAAGTTACGAGTAATGCTCGCGGCTGACACTGAAGTAGTAACAGAAGCTAAATTCGCAGAAGCGGAACTAGTAGATGGTACGGTCGTGTATACTGATGGTGAACTAGCAGTGGGAGCAATCTTACTTATTAGAACTGAAGAAGGCGAAGAGTCTCCTTTTGCACCAGAAGGTATTCATGAAACTACAGACGGATTGTTAATCGGAGTTGGTCCTAATGGTGAAATTATGGATATCACAGAAGCAGGTGAAGAAGCCGTTACTGAAGAAGTTGTTGAAGAAGAACTTGATGAGGTAGTAGTAGAAGCACCAGTATCTGAAGAGGCTATGCCAGCAACTGAAGAGTTGTTAACAGGTATTGCTGAGATGATCGCACCTTTCACTGAAGAGATCGCTGCATTAACAGAAGAAGTAACGGCACTTAAAGCTCGTTTTAACAAAATCGCAGACGAACCTGCAGCAACGCCAATCAGAAATACCTTCTCTGAAAACAAAATTAAGAAGGATGAAGCTTTGGCACAAAGAATGGATGCATTAAGAGCTATCCGCAAAAACTAATTTTAACAAAAAAAACAATTAAACATTATGGCATTTGGATTTGACGTAGCTGCATTGCCAGCTTACACCGACCAACTATCTTTAGATCTGATTTCTAAAGTAATATTAAAGACAGACCTACTTGATTTCGTTGATCTTAGATCAGGATTCACTTCAGGTACTGTTGCAATTAACTTAGTAGACGCTGCATTGCCAGTATCTGCATTATCTTGTGGATGGACTTCTGACGGAGAAGTATCTTACACACAAGTAAACGTAACAATAGATTCTTTACAATCTAAAACACAAATGTGTGTTGAAGATTTAAGATCAGTATACCAATCAGCATTTATGAATGCAGGTACAGGTAACGATTTCATTCCTTTCGAGAATGTAATTTCTGAATCTTACTCTGACAAATTGAGAAAGTATAACGAAGGTTACTTAATCAATGGAGCTGGCGCTGCTGGTTCTGGAACTGGAATTAAAGCACAAGTTACTTCTGCAAACGGAGCAAACTTACAAGCTGGAACTCCTGCAGCATGGACTGCATCTAACGCTTTTTCTCAAGCATTAGATTTATATGATGCAATCGACGAGTCAGTAAAAGACAGAGACGATTTAATCATGGTAGTATCTCCTGATGCTTACAGAGCTTTAGTTAGAGCCTTAGTAGCACAGAACTTATACCACTTTAACTCAGTTGAAGGAAACGATATCTTAATCTTACCTGGTACTAATGTAACAGTTGTTAAGTCTTCTGGTCTTGTTGGATCGGATTACAAAATGGCTGGTCCTGGTAAAATGATCATCGCTGCAACTGGTTTAACTGATGAATTAGATTCATTCAGATTCTTCTATGACGAAGCATCAGATGTAATGAAGTTTAGAGCAGCTTGGAGACTTGGAGTAGGAATTGGTGAAGTGAACGTGTTCGCTACCAATGATATGGCATAAGCCAAACAAATTTATGAGGGAATCATAATGGTTCCCTCTTTATTAACTAATTAAAAAAATCAATATATTATGAGTTGTAGTGCAATCACAGCAGGCTTTTTAGATTTATGTAACGATTCCACTGGTGGGATTGAAGAAATATTTATCGCAAATGGACCTGTTCAATCAATCACAGAATCAGCAGGAAACATTTCTGCTATTACTGTAGGTGGTGCTGCTCTAACTCCTTCTGATTTTTTCAAATTCGAAACTCCAAGACAAGTAAGTTCTGTAACGGAAAATACAACAGTTTCACAAGAGAACGGTACACTGTTCTTTGATCAACAATTGACCGCAGTCTTTAATAAGATGGACGCGGCAAAAAGAGATCAATTATTATTACTAGCTCAAGCTACAACTATGGTTGTTGTTGCTAAAGATGGTAACGGTAACTACTGGTCAATTGGAATTGAAAAAGGTGCTTTCTTAGTATCAGGATCTGCTACAAGTGGAACTGCTTACGGAGATCGTAACGGATATGAAATCGTAATCGGAGGCTTAGAAGCTTCACCAATGTTTACAGTAACTTCTTCTATCGTAGAAGCATAAGTTTTAAACATAAATTAAATAAGAAAGGACTACAGAAATGTGGTCCTTTTTTTATATAAGTTGGTGTGGTGCCTTATAGACTCTACCTTCATCTGCCATATAATTAAGAGTTTTGGCCATAGGATAATTACGATCTGATAAGTATAAACCGTATGCTTCTTTAGCAAAGTGATATGGATGGCCGTCAATGTGCATTAGAGGCTTGTAGTTAGCATATCTTATTGTTTTAATAGTATCTACCTCTGGATTAAATAGATCGCCAGAGACACTAAATTTCACATCACAATATATTTGCTCATCAAAGCCAATCTCAACTATTTCTTCTAACAAGTAATTAATTTTAGCAGGCATAATAGCACCAGTAATAATTAGATCTAGATCATGAGTATCTACATCACTTAGAATACTACCTACTGCATAGAGACTATGATCATCCCAATTAAGTTCTTTAATCTGATCTATAACGTGTTTAACTGAGTCTAAACCATTTATAGTCTTCCATTTATCGTTAGTGTATGCACCAAACTTTATCTTTTTAGTTTCCATGTCAATTTGCTATTGTTTTATATTTATATGTATACGACTAAATATAACATGATTTTATGACAATATTAGTACCAGAAACACAATTAGCACAGCAATTTACAGTAAACATACCTAATATGACTGTAACTTCATTAGTGTTAGTTTTAACTTCGCAATATTCACACCAGCCTTTAGAGTTAACAGTAGACTCTATCGTTGCTACTAATGCTAGATATTCTACACTAGAAGTTACGTTCCCAGTTGGATTTGGCGAGGCTCATAAAAACGGGATATATAACTGGAGGTTAATACAAAACTCCGTTACATTAGAAGCCGGCTTAGTAAAAATAGTTACAAATCCAGGTGGAGACTTAGGTATTACAGAGTTTATTAGTACACCTCAAACAGAAGAAAGAGTATCAGAGGTATTCTATAGACCAAATTATTAAAGAAAATATGAGAAATACACCAGAAGGAATTTACGCAGTTAACTCATCAGAGTATAGTGCAATTGAATTACCAAGCATAAGTGAAGTTAGAGGAAAAGACTTTATGTTTTATGGAGGTAAAAACCTATTCCCACAAAGATTAATAGAATTATATGACACTAGCGCAATGCATCATACTTGTGTTGATAGTATCACAGCTGGTATTATTGGCGATGGCATCGAAATTATCGGTACAGAGTATATTAACCCAATGGGAGAAACGATCGATGAGATATTTGAAAAGGTTGCGCTTGATTACACGTTATATAATGGATATGCTATCAATGTTATTTGGAACAAAGAAAGGACCAAAATAGCAGAGATGTATCATTTACCATTTGCTAACGTAAGATCAGGTAAACCAGATGAAGAAGATAAAGTTAATGAATACATGTTCTCAACTGATTGGAGTAATCTAAGAAAATACCCTTACGAGACTTATAGATCATTTGATCCTACAGATAATAAAGGTGACAATGCGTCACAAGTTTATTATTGTTATGGTTACACACCTGGAAACGAAGTATACCCTTTACCGGCTTATGTAGCAGCAATGAATGATATTTCATTAGATGCACAAGTTAGTCGCTTCCACGCATCGAATATCGCGAACGGACTCGCGCCCAGCATGTTTATTAAGTTTAGAAATGGCGTACCAACACCAGAAGAAAGAAGAGATGTCTATAAAGAAATAGAAAAAACATTTACAGGTACAGAAAATGCAGGTAGATTCTTTTTATCTTTCTCAGAACCTGGTAAAGAAATGGAAGTTATGCCAATTGATAGTGCAAACGATGATTACTATTTAACATTAGAAACTAGAATTTCTAGTAGAATCTTAACCGCACATAGAATTACAAGTCCTCTTTTATTAGGACTTCATGATAGTGTTAGTTCAGGATTCTCAAGTAACTCAGAAGAAATTAAAGTAGCTTATGCTCACTTTGAAGGAACTGTAATTACACCTAAAAGAAAGAAGATATTAAGTGGATTCGGTTACATGTTAAGATTAGCAGGTTACAATATTGCACTTAAAGTTGCACCAAATACATTAGTACCTGAAGCACAGATTACAGATACTGCACCACAAACAAACATAGAATCTCTATAATATGGAAAACGTACTTTTAGTTTCTGAGCAGAGAATGAAACAATGGACAAGTTTAGATAACAATATTCGTATTGATGTCTTAACTCCATCTATTATACAAGCTCAGGACATATACATACAAGACACTCTTGGAACTCTGTTTTACAAAAGACTTAAAGGAGGAGTAATAGCAAATGATTTAACAACTGACGAATCAGCATTTTTAAAAGATTATGTTGGTCCTTGTTTAATTCAATATGCATTATACTTACTACTACCTAATCTAAAGTATAAGATGGTTGAAGCTGGTATTGTTAACGGGACGTCTGAAGAGACTCAGGCTACTACGTTAGAAGAAATGCAATACTTAAGAGAAAGCGCATTAGACACCGCTCAGTTTTACAACCAGAGAATGTTAGAGTACTTACAAGATAATCCTGGAATGTTTGCAACATATAATAATCCTGGAACCGATGGTATGCAACCTAACAAAGACACACCATATTTTAGTGGATTACAAACAGAAATACCTTTATTAAGAAATGACTTATACATCTACGCAGACTGCGGGCTCGACTGTGACCCCGACTGTAGCAGTTGCAACTAAAAGTACTGTTACTAATATTAAGAAATTAAAAATATATTTAAGCGATGAAAGCAAAAATAGACGAAATACTAAAAAGATACGTAAGTAGAAAGCTTATGGTCTTTGTTGTGGCGTCCGTAGGGCTCTTCTCTGCAACTTTAACTAGTTCAGATTGGGTTACTATAGCAGCGGTATATATAGGTACACAGGGCGCAATAGATGCAATAGCAAAATTAAGACAATAATATGGATATAAATAATGTAATAAAAGATTATGTGCAATGTGTTACTAATAATGCTGTAACTTCACCTAATGGTGGAAGTTGGATTTCTGCATTATGTATCTATTACAACATAACAGAACCTGTTAATGGTTCTTGGCTAGTAGCCTATTGTAATTACTTAGGTATTCCGGCACCAATTAATGGTAGTTGGACTATTGCTTTAGCACAGTTTTTAGGTATTACACAACCTGAAAATGCTTCATGGTGGTATGCTATCGCTAATGAGCAATGTAACGGTATACCAGCTAATCCATGTGAATGGGGAGCTAACACAAATACATTTGGAGAAGAGACAAGAATATTCTCATCAGTAACACCATGTAATATTTTACCAGATTACTTCTGGAATACTACTGATCTAGATTGGAACTTAGCAGATATATCTTGGGCAGTGGATTTAACACCACCACCCGCACCTATTTGGACAGGTCAAACATACTCAGCAGGGCAATTAACACCAACTATTACTGGTACCGCTGAATTCTTAAGTAATATTACATTAATAGTAAATGCTCAAACATATACAGGTCAAACAGACTCAGTAGGTAATTGGTCAGTTCAAATTACTAATCCACTAACAGGTGGAACAGCACCAACAGGTACTGGATATTTAGTTAGTGTAACTGCAACAGATGCTGCTGGTAATGAAAGTCCAGCAACTAGCGATACTATTTATATAGTTGAAGCACCAACTACTGTAGAACTAACTGTTAATATGTATGATTCATATGGAGATGGTTGGAATGGTGGTTGGATGGAGTTACAATATGAGTGCTCTCCAGGTACATGGATTCCAATTGAATATAATGAAAATCCATTTAGGTTTTCTAGTAGCTTACAGTTAACTTATTACTTACAAAATGGTACTACAGCCGGTCAAAGGTTCTATAAAACAGACAGTTTTCCGAGTACTGTAAATCAAATGTCTGGAATCTATGGATTAAGATTTGAAAGTTATGAACCTGGTGTCACTGGCTCTGCGAGTAACCGACCAGCAACTACATGTGAAAATCTTAGAACATTAACAGTAGAAGGTACTGGTAATTATAGAACAGTAGCTCAAAACTTAGGTGCTTATACTAGCGAAAGATCATATGATATATTACTAGCAGGTAATATAGTGGCTACGCAACCCGCAGGAAATAATTCACCAACTCTATGGTCACCAGGTAATGTTCAACAAACATTTACATTAACTTAATAAATAAATAAACATAAAAATATGTCAAGTTTAATTAACACAAAAATCGAAGATACTTATACAGGTCTTCTTAAAACATCAGATAACTTACCAATCGATGCCACTTTAAAAACAATACAAGATGGTAATGGTGGTAATTTACCAATACAAGTATCAACTACTGGAGTTAACTTTACTGGAACTGTAACAGGTTTACCAGCAAATGGAGTTGCTAGTATTACGGCTGGTTCAGGTATCGCAGTAAATCAAACAACTGGAAACGTAGTTGTATCATCTACGGCTGGAGACACCACATTTATACTTCCAGCATTTACTGTACCTGCTAGTGCGCCATCAGATATTTGTTACGCAGTAGTTACTATACCAGCTAATACATTTGCTAACGGTGATATCTTAGAATTTAGATCACTAGAGAAAAGAGATAGCTTAAACAATACATGTTATGAATCTTATTGGTTCAGTGAGGCAGCACAGACCGCAGGTCAGGCTGTTGTTGCTGGAACTAATTTTCAGCAAGCAGGTATTCAAACTCCAGATAATGGTAGTGTATACTATCAAAAAACATTATGGATAGATGCTACAAACACTACTGTTTATCCATATGGAAGCGCTAATGAAACTTCCACTGAGGTTGTTCAAGGTGGTGATCCTGTTGAAAACCAAGCAGTTGATTGGTCAGTAACACAATACTTTTACTATCAAGGCTACAATGATTCTACTACAGGTTCTGTAGAAAATTATGGAACTATCCTTAGAAAATTAAATTAAGACAATTAAAAATTAAAATATTATGGCAGATTTACAAAACGCACAAATAGATCAGAGTTATCCGTCTCTGATTAAAACATTCGATAACGGACCGATTGATGGTACTTTTAAATTTCTATCAGATGGGGCAGGAAACAAGCTTCCAATTGAAGTCTCAAATGCAGATGTAAGAATATTATCAAATCAAATACAACTTACAGATGTTGCACAAGTAAATGGCTTTGCTATTACTAGTACAGATACTGCATTTGGTGGAGCAGTAGATTTCTCTTCTGCAACGGTAACAGGTTTACCAGGAGGCGCTGCAGGTTTAGAAAGTGGTACTGGAACAGATTCAATGCAATCCGCTGCAAGTTTAACTACTAATGCAGCAAGTGCTACAGGTGATAAATCTATCGTATTAGGTGATAACGCTGCAGCTTCTCGAACAGGAGCAATAGCAATTGGTGATGGTGCTGATGTTACTGATACTGGTGTAAACCAAGTAGCAATAGGTACAAACTCTAGAGTTGACCATGAATCATCAGTTTCAATTGGAGATGCTGCTAAATCACATTATCACGGCGTTGCACTTGGTAGACAAGCAAACGCAGGTACTAACTCAAATAAAGGTAATAACATCGCAATCGGTAATGCATCTAGTGCTGATGCATTTGATAATACAATCGCTATTGGCTCTCAAGCTTCTGCTCAATTAACTGGGTCTGTGGCTTTAGGTGATAGTGTAACTGCCGGTGAAGCTAATGCAGTTTCAGTAAAAGGATTAGAAACACAAACAGACAGTGGTGTTATGATTAAAGGTGATGGTACTAACGCAGGTAAATTAAAGTTATACTGTGAAGATGCATCAGGAGCACACAACGTAACGTTAGAAGGACCAGCACATGCAGGTGGAGCAACATACTCACTTAAGTTTCCTAACGTACAATCAGCGGGTACACAAATACTAGAGGCTGATGCTTCAGGTAACTTAGCATGGATTAACACACCAGGTGGTGGAGGCGGCGGAGCTGATACAACAGAAGGTCAAGCTATTACACCTGCCCTAGCTACTAATGTATATAATATGCCATGGGTTCTAAGTGGATATAGTACAGGTGCTGGTTTAACTATGGCAGCAAACAAGTTACAGTTGATACCTTTTTATGCTAATCCTGGAGAGACTATTGGAGAATTCTATGTTCGTGTACAAACTGCACAACCAGGAGCTACAATGAATATTGGTTTATATAAATCATATGTTTCAACTACACTTGGTTTTAAAACAACAATGCCGGAATACGTAGGAGATATTGCAACAGGTGTAGATGTTTCTACTACTGGTAAAAAATCATTTACAGGTCTTAATGTTTCATTACCAACAGATGCTGTTGGAGGTTGTTACTGGATAGCATTTCAATCAGATACTACAAACGTAGCACTTCAGAAATGGAATAACTGGGTTGCTGCCGAAAGAGTTATCTCTAGTGATATTTATAGAGTTAATGGTATTGTTAAAGATAATGCTACATTTGCATTACCAACAGGACAAATAGATCTATCTACTAATGTAAACAATACAACAGATTTACCAATTGATTTTGCTTGGAGATATAAATCATAATAATAAATAATATAAAGATATGAAAACAGAATTAGTACAAAATTATACCATAGACGAAAACGGTAAAGCGGTTTTAGTTAGTGAAGAACAAGTAGAAGTTCAAGGACCTACTATTGAAGACAAAGAAGCAGAGTTGCTAAAAGTATATGAAGAACTAGAAGCACTTAAAGCTCAACAGTAAATTACTTAATAGCTGCGCTGCTAGTAAGTTTATTTAGGCCGAGAGGGTATCATTAATTTGGTACCCTCTTTTTTTGCGCAAAAAGAAACCCCAATAGAATGGCAACAAACTATTGGGGTTATTGTGTAGATGCTCGCGTAAAAAAATAAAAACTAAAACAAATCACTGTTATGCAAAATTAAGCAATCTACACCTATTATATATCAGCTTTCTCTTTTGTTTCATGAACATCTGACTTTTTGTGAAACTTTTGTCGATATATACATATAATAACTAAACAAATCACACACATATGCAAGTACCTTTCATTAAATTCATGATCCTACAGAAACTAATTGACCTAGGCTGTTCACCTTCTCAGGTGCTCCTGGCAAATATAGTAGGCTCATTCGCTAAACAAGACAAACCTCTTATTGGAGGCTACACTACTATTGGTAAACTAATTGGTGTTTCTCCTAAAACTGCTCAACGAGATATGCAAGTACTCGAAGACTTAGACCTAGTGTTTATTAAATCAGGTAGACATAAGAGGAATGCAAATCAATACAATCCTACTTCTAAACTTAAATCTTTATATGGTCAATTTGGCCATACTGATAAGGTCAAATCGACCACCAATACCCCTAAAGGGTATGTAACTATACCAGGGGAGGTTAATGTACCTCCCCGATATAGCAAAGAATACCAATCTGACTTAACTAACTTTACTCCATCATACGCTTTAAAACGTTTACAATACAGAATAGAGAGAGATAAAAAGTTGAATAAATAAAGAAAGACGTTACTATGAAAGTAAAGATACCACATTGGGCAGAAGAAGTTAAGGATGAGAATTGGATAGTATTGTTCTGGTTTTTAAGATCATTAACTATATGTTACCCACCTTACCTGAAGAAGGATATTAATAAAGATAGAAGACAAAGACAATTTAGACCTAGTGCTGAATACCATATCTTACCTAAAGATTTTAATACTATAGTAGGTAGTAGAAAAAACCCACATGCTAAAATAGCAACATGGCCTAATGTACATAAAAACTTTAAGATAGGCCTAATATCAGGTAATCAAACTAGATGTACTATGCATACTTGGTATGATCTTGTAGAAGTAGAATTAAAAGAACAAAGATCAAAGGATTTGGTATTATATCTTTCAGGATGCCTTAATCATAACTTAGTTACAGAAGAGCCAAGAACTGATTTTCACATAAACTCAGCACTTAAGGGTCACTTCCAATGGTTTAAAGATCAAGCTGAAGAGAATGGCTGGTACACTGAATCATAATAAATACTTATATGAAACAAGAACTTATTATGAGAACTGAAAAAGAAAGACAAGAAGATTTGATTTGGATGATAGTAAAAGATTATTTAGCTATGGCCGAAGACTTTCCAGAAATACATCCAGATAATATTGAAGGCGCTAAAGATATGATTGCAGAAGATCTAGTTATCTTTGAAAGAACCGAAGAATATGAAAGATGTGCCAGACTAAAAAAAGCATTTGAATACCTTGAACAGTTTAAATAGATTTTTAACAGATAAATATGAAGCCATAATCCTTATGTCTAAGAAGATTTGCAGATCAAGCCGTGAATCAGAAGAAGTAGCACATTATGTTATGGCAGAATTTATGGAACATGAACGTGCAGTTGAATTAGTAGAAGCAGGTAGAGCCATGAATTTCTTATCAGGTATGATACACAGATCATTTCATAGTTCTACTAGTAAGTACCATACAATATACAGACAAAAGGGCAGAGTGCACAGCTTACCCCAGTCATACGATAATAGACCAGATGATAACATATATGATATGGAACAAGATAACGCAACAGAGAGCATCCAAGGTATCTTAGAGGATATGGAAGCAGGTTCAATAGAACTGTGGTTTCGCGCCACACTATTTAAAATGTATATGAAAGAGGATAACTTCTCAGAATTATCAAGACAAACAAAGATACCTAGAACATCAATAGCAAAGGCGGTAGAAGAAGCAAGAACTTATATACAACAACAACTTAAAAATAATAACATTGATTATGGAAATACTTACTCAGATAATAGGATTTAGTTGTCTAGCACACCTAATGGTAGATTTTATAGTAACCCTAAATAAACCTTGGATTCCAACTAAACCATTTAAGTGTGATAAATGCTTTGCATTCTGGATATCAATAGGACCAATGATGATTCAATACGGCCTAACAGGTATCTTATACTCGGCATGTATTGCAATATTAGCACAAATTATATTTAAATATACAACATGAAACCAGAACATAGACAATACGTAAAGGACAATATGTTACTCTTTACACAATCAAGATCATACACACCAGAACAATTAACTATGATGTTTACTATTCTGGCTGATGTAACTAACACACCACAAAAGGTAACTAGATGTGGCCGCTGTATAGAAACAACTAAAAAACAAATACTATTTCATTATGGAAGAATATAAAGTCTACGAGACAAAGAAAACAAAGAAGTACACGTTCAAACCCAATGGAGAACATGTAGCAATTATTAAAGCAACCACAAAGTCACATGCGCAAGTAGCTCTAGATGGCTTAAACAAAGCACTTAAAGAAGATGGGTACATTTAAAGGAGGAGACGAAAACATAAACAGAGCTGGTAAGAAGAAAGGTACCCTAAACAAGAACACCAGGATGATTAGGGAAGCCTATCAGAAGCTTACTGAAGACAACCTAGACAATATGTCTATATGGATTAGTCAAGTCGCTGGAGATGATCCGGCCAAAGCACTAGATATAATGATAAAACTATCAGAATATATTATACCTAAGTTAGCACGTACAGAATTAAGTGGTAATGATGGAGAAGATCTATTTAAAAACATATCATTTAAGTTTGGACCTGATATTAATAACAGAGAACCAGGTGATCATGAAGGTGGAGACTCTAGCATTGATCAGTTTGCACCGAAGGGATAATGGAATTTACGGGCTTCACACCACATACTAAACAAAAGGAAATGATTAACTCTATATTAGAGTCAAAGTCAAAGTTCCATGTAGCCTGTGTAGGTAGACAGTTCGGTAAATCCTTAATGGCAATGAACCTAGTCTTATACTGGGGTATTAATAGGGGACCTGCAAAAATACTGTGGGTCTCTCCAGTTTATTCACAAACCGATAAGGTACAAAAAGAATTGATGCAAGCCATTGGAGATAGCGGCATAGTAAAATCATGTAACTACTCATCAAATGAAATCACCTTAAAGAACGGTACAACAATCTTATTCCGTTCCGCAGAAAGATACGATAATATTAGAGGACTAACCTGTGACTATGGAGTAATAGATGAAGCAGCATTCTGTAAAGACGAAGCATGGCAAGAAGCAATACGTCCAGTCTTTATGGTAAGAGGTAAGAAAGTCTTATTCATCTCTACACCAAAAGGTAAGAACTTCTTCTATGACTTATACCAGTTAGGTATTAACGAAGACTATCCACAGTACCAGAACTACACAGGTACATCCTATGACACTCCGTACATAGATCCAATAGATATTAGGGATGCTAAGAAAACCCTGCCAGAGAATGTATTTAAACAAGAGTACTTGGCAGCCTTTATAGACTCAGGTGGTGAGGTCTTCTCTAACTTAGATAAGAATACATTCGCGGCATACCCACAACCAATAGGAAAAGTATTTTGTGGAATAGATTTAGGTAAACAAGAAGATTACACAGTAGCCACATTCATAGACTCAAGAGGCCATGTAGTAGACATCTATAGATCTAACGCACAAGAGTGGACTACAATGGTAACTGAGATAGTCACAAGAATCCGTAAGTGGAACGCAACCACAATGATAGAGGTAAACTCAATAGGAGATGTAATCTTTGAGATGGTCAAGAAACAATGGCAAGACACACACCCTTTTGTTACTACAAGCCGTTCTAAACAAGAGATAGTAGAAGGCTTGATCCTAGATATGAATGATACTGTAATCCGTATACCTCAGCCACAACTATTCTCATGGCTCTACAACGAACTCTCGATGTTTACATATGATTACAATCCAAAGACAAGATCGATTAAGTACGGCCATCCAAGTGGCCAGCACGATGACACGGTGATCTCACTGGCAATTGCAAATTACAATCGTAAGCAAAACAAAACAATGGGTACCTATGCCGTAATGGGATCAAGATAAATATAGTAATTCACAATAGACCACTTTTATATTTAATACTATATGGCAGTAACAGTTAACATAAACGAAAAGAAGTGGGTCATCCCACAACGTGTTACCATAGAGGAATGGAGAGACTTGCAGCAATGGGAGTTTACTAACCAGGCTCATTGGCCATGGATTGTGGCGGCTATCTCTAGCTTCGACGCCAAAGAGTTTAATGGCGCAGACCCAGACTCTATGCAACTATTCATAGGCTTCTTAATTAGTGCATGTAATAAGAGAACACTCAAGGTACAACCCGACTTTAATAAACTTAAGTTCGGCCAGTTTGTAGATCTAGACTGCTTCTTAGCCTTAGGAGTAGAGAAGAATATCGTTCAGATACTTGAAGTACTTGGCGTCGACACACCATGGGCCGATGAAGCCTTAGCAGTAATAGATCAATATGTTAAATGGAGATCTACTATTTACAAACAGTACTCACAGTTATTCGGACTCCATGACCATAAAGGGGATCTACCTAATGATGAGTTGTATGATCCTAAAGAAGTGGCTAGAGGTTGGTACATGGTAATCATGGAACTCGCCGACCATAACATACTCCGTATGGATGAGGTTACTGAGGAGCCACTACAAAAGACACTGACATTCTTACAGATACAGAAGGAACTAAAGATTAAAGAGGCTCAGGAAGCCCGTAAAATAACAAACAAGAAATGACATACAAAGAAATCATAAACAGATTCAGAACCATTACAGAGGACCACTTAATGTTAGAGGACTTCGGTTATGGAGATCTTTCAGACTTAAAGTATGTGAGTCAATTAGGTAATGACGAAGAGAGAGTTGGTTACCCTTACTTATACTTACTGCCTAGTAGTTCTACAAGGAATGGCGTAGTCATGAACTACTCATTCAATATGATAGTGATGGACATGGCAAGACCAGAGGATGGCGCCAACACTGACAAGTACGATAACTACATTACAATTCAATCACAGTGCCAACAGTATATCGATGATGTCTTAGCACAGCTCTACTACTTCTATAAGGACCAACCTGAAATAGAACTCACAGGCATCACATACACTCCATTCAAAGAGAAGTATCAAGATGTAGTAGCAGGTATGACAGCGACCATTACAATCGCCGTACCAACACCTCTTAATGAATGTATTGCACCTTTTAATAACTGGGTATTAGAAGAAGACTTAGGGTATGCCACTGGTCTTAGAGATTATACATCTGGCAGTGCCGGCTCGAGAGGGATCTGTGCTCCTTACGATATTCCACAAGGTGCAAGAAGATATAAGATAGAGATAGATGCTTACATGAAAGTCCTCTATGATATCACTCAAGACGCCGCACCATATAATATACCAGTATTAGTACTAGCACAGGATGGCGGAGAGCAACCTCGATACCTTGCAGAGATACCATTTGATGGTTTAACTAGAGAGGTACAGAATATCAAACAGAGCTTCGAATTTACATTAGAAGATGTAGACCCACAGAATAATGAATTACGTTTTAGTTGGGGATGGTCTACTGGCAATCCAATGCCTGATGGTAATTATTCAATTTCTCAACCCGATGCTATAGAGGGCATTGGTGGTAATGTATCAATATACGTATTAGGCTAATGACAGTAGACGATTTCATATCAGACCTTAGTGCACTCGGAGAAGAACTCTCAGACCCTCAGTCGATCCTTACCGAAATAGGTAGTGGTATTACTGAAGAGATGAAGAGGTTAGCACCAGTAGACACTGGAGCCTTACGTAATTCAATAGGCTACATCATCAACGGTAATCAGATTACTTTCGATATGTTATACTATGGTATGTTTCAGAACTACGGAGTAAAGGGAACAGAAGATAGCCTAGGCTTACCAGTTCCTTTCGGTCTCCTACCACCTAGAGTTGGTAACAAGTACTCATTTAGAAAGAGAAGATTCGGTTTACGTAATCAGACCTTCTTTAATTACGACACAATAATAGACACAATAGCCACAGGCTTAGGTGAACAAATAGAACAATTTTAATTATGGCAGTAAATGTAGAACAGCAACCTTATAGACCGTTTGATATGGCGTATGGTGCTAACGTAATAACACTTAATGGTATCACACCTTCACAACAGAAGTATGCCTTACAGATCTTTGTATTAGGTAACACAGTACCTATCGCAGATGTTAGACAATCTCCTAATAGATACGGTCGTGCTATCTTTGATATTCAGAATATCTTACAGACTCAGGTACAACCTACTATTAATAACGTAGATGCCTTACACTACTCAGCAAGTGGCTTTGTGGCACAGAACACAAGAATGCAAATAGCCAATGGAGAACTAGTACAATACCAGATCGCATATACCACAGAGACTAATGGTACTCTAGATTCACCGTTTGTACAATCCTCAATAATATACACAACACTCGGAGGCTCTAAAGAATATTGGCAAGTACCCTATGATGAAGGCGCAGAGTTTATACCTATTGTAGACGGTACTGCAGCGGGTTGTACAGACATTAACTATTGGGCTAGACCACTCTCAGATAACACATGGACCATTGCAGACACAGAGACTGGAGATAACTTATTAACCATTAATGGTGGTTACCCTTCACCTGGTGGAATCGATGTGCATAACGTCTATAGAGGAGATCAGTGTACTAAATCATTTTGGCAAAGAGTATCTAGAACTGCAGGACCCTATCCAGCTAATGTAGCGGTACAAGGTATCGAAGCCTTTATAGTCTTACAAGCTAATG
>JACSEG010000040.1_pt1 | contig 24974 bp, 14 predicted proteins | sample 8225521 | NCBI WGS metagenome assembly JACSEG01 (sample SAMN15705060, study PRJNA637333) | viral metagenome | isolation source: viral RNA from sea star tissue | host: Pisaster ochraceus | place: USA:Santa Cruz | collected 2018
CACGTGGACTTTACCATAGAGGTAGAGCGATCGCTTCGTGTACTTGATGGAGCAGTGCTCGTACTTTGTGCGGTAGCAGGTGTTCAATCTCAGTCGATAACGGTAGATAGACAACTAAAACGATACTCGGTCCCGAGACTAGCCTTTATCAATAAATGTGATAGAACAGGGGCAAATCCAGACAAGGTTGTTGTACAGCTTAGGGAAAAACTCGGGCTAGAAGCACATTTTGTTCAAGTTCCCATAGGGCTAGAAGACAAGCTAGAAGGTGTTGTCGATTTGGTAGGCATGAAGGCCATTTACTTTGATGGCGATCAAGGAGAAAACTTGCGAATAGAATCGATTCCTGAAGAGCTCAAGGAAGAGGTCGATCAAAAACGACACGAACTTCTCGATACACTTTCTGTATTCGATGAGGAGCTTATGGAGCATCTTTTAGACGAGAAGGCCCCCGAAGAGCTCGTACGGAGAGCCCTAAGAGCAGGAGTGATTAGTAATCAGTTTTGTCCCGTGTTTGTTGGTTCGGCATACAAGAACAGGGGAGTGCAGACGCTCCTTGATGCTGTGGTGGCGTATCTGCCTGCTCCAGATCAAGTGGAGAATGTTTCCTTAGATCTAGACGAGAACGAAGTAGAGGTAAAGCTAGAGGTAGACAACACTAAACCAACGGTAGCCCTAGCGTTCAAGCTAGATGATGGGCAGTACGGTCAGCTTACCTATACAAGGATTTACCAAGGAAGCATCAAAAAGGGCATGGAGCTCATAAACACACGAAGCAAGAGAAAGTTCAAGGTAGGAAGACTTATACGTATGCATGCGAATTCTATGTCGGACATAACAGAGGCAGGGGTAGGAGACATTGTGGCTCTCTTTGGCGTAGAATGTGCCACAGGAGATACGTTTTGTCAGCCTCCATTAAATTACTCCATGACATCGATGTTTGTTCCTGACCCCGTTATATCTTTAGCAATCAAGCCTGTGGACAAAAAATCTTCTGATCAAATGTCTAAGGCCTTGTCACGATTTACAAAAGAGGATCCCACGTTTCGAACATACGTAGATCTAGAGTCAAACGAAACCATCGTACAGGGCATGGGTGAACTCCACCTGGACGTGTACATAGAGCGAATGAAGAGAGAGTATGGCGCAACAGTGGAGACGGGAAAACCACAGGTGGCATATAGAGAAACCGTGACCAAGTCGGTGGACTTCGATTACCTCCACAAGAAGCAAACAGGAGGGTCAGGGCAGTTTGGTCGTGTTGCAGGAATAATGGAACCGATACAACAAGAGAGCGATGCCCCTACACCGAACTATGAATTCGTAAACAAGATAAAAGGAGCATCGATTCCGAACGAGTTTATCTCTTCTTGTGATAAGGGCTTTAAGGCATCTCTCAACAAGGGAACCCTTATTGGTTACCCTGTGGTTCGTATCCGTGTCATCATAAATGACGGAGCATCCCATGCGGTGGACTCCTCGGATGCAGCATTTCAAGCAGCTGCCATTGGTGCGTTTCGGCAGGCGTACGAGAAGGCTAGCCCCGTGGCACTTGAGCCCATCATGAAGGTGGTGGCAGAGTCTCCTACTGAATTTCAAGGAAACGTTATGGCATTGTTCAATCAAAGACGAGGGCTTATCATGTCCAACTCGGACGAAGGAGTGATGACGGTAGTGGAAGCGGAAGTCCCCCTAAGCGAGATGTTCGGCTTTTCTACAGAACTGCGATCAAGCACACAGGGAAAGGCAGAGTACTCTATGGAATTTCTTCGTTACGGAAAGGTGCCTCAGTCTATCCAAGAGGATCTTAGGCAGAAATACCTCAAAAAACGAGAGGAAGGAAGATAGTTCGCTCGCGAGCTCGTTGGTCTCAGCCAGCTCGCTCGCAAGCTCGCCACAACTTAAGTCTAGTAGATTTCTATCTTTAAACCCAAGAAGGCACTGACATCGTTGGAAAGCTCATTGATTCCTGCTTTGCTGCCTTTGTTTATAGTATAGTTAAGTTGATAGTGAACGTTTCCGTAGATAAGAAGTGATTTGCTTAGCCGGACATCCAGTATGTTGATGGTGGCACCCACGGTAAATTTATGCTCTATGGTTCCTGTCAAGAAGTCGAAAAAATTACGATCTTTATATGAATTTCCCGACAGATTGCTGTCATATATCGAATAATACCCATCATCGAGTATGCTCCCATCATTGAGAGGGCCGTTTAGCACTCCTTCTGAGGGGTTGTTATGCTGTTGAAAATGAAAGAAGAACGTGGTTTCCAAGAAGCTCAGAGGAGTGATGGTGCTGTCCAAACTCAGTCTATGTGAGCTTGGAGGGAGGCTGCTTGCAAGGGGTCTTCCCGCATGGGTGTGATTCGTTGTGTTGTATTCTGTTGAATAGCTATTCAGTCCAGACGAAGACACCACAGGATGTGTATAGGTATACGGCCCCATGATCTTATAGTTTAGTTTTAGGCTTTTGAAGTAAATGTTTTCGGGGTACCATTCAACTCCGGTTTCTACGGCTATTTTCTTTGTTGAATTGAAATCGAGGGAGAATAAACTGATAGCGTCCAAGTCGTCTCCTACGATAGAAATAGGTATCCTCACGTTTTCGTGGACACGAAACGAAAAGCTCAACCCGATGGTAAGGTTGCCCGCGGCAAAGTTGGAGAGCGAATCTACAGCATAGAGTAATTTCAATGGTGCAAGATAGTTTAGACTGAAATCACCAAACATTATGGATTCAAAAATTTGAAATTCTATGTCTTCTGTTATGTACCAGGTAAGTGAGTTATAGTAATAATACTTGTTTAGTTTCAGCCCCTGATCTTTTTGTGTAGTGATTTCTCCCGTTGTTTCGTCTACATCGAATTTACTGTATTGTCGCTGAGCACTCAAGACAAAGAAGGCCCAAGTAAATGCCACCGGTTTTACTTTCCAGTACACAAAGAAATTGGGAGATTGTTTTGCAAGAGGGCTAACGACTATGCCATCATCATGAAACAGCCCAATACTTCGTTGCATCAGACCAGAATGAAAGAACACATCCTTTGTGCCTATGGTCATGCTGGATAAAGAATTATAGGCAAAATCGATTGCAGCCCCTCCGAGTCCGTCTGTATAGCGTATGGAACTGTCCACGGCTCTTTCTAGGTGACTTATGTATTCGTTTACAAAGGGTTTCATGGCAAATGATTTCAAATCATGAGCACCAAGGCTTTTATATTGGACTCCGAGTTCAAAGCTTGCTGCCATGCTTACGAGAGGGCTACCAACAAAAGAATAAATGGAGATTCCCGAGGATGCACGCGCAAAATAATCGAGTTGCGAGGTATCCGTTCCCTGTGTTGATCGTAGATTCCCTACGGCAAAGGTCCTGCTATCTACGGTAATCTTGTCAAGCTTTGCTCTGTATTCTTCTGCAATGACCTTATCTCGAAAACTCCCCACCTTTATCACCCTGTCAAGGATGTCTACCCAGACTATTTCGGGGATCGGTCTAAATGAAGGAAGTTCTTTTATGTATCCTTTTCCGAACCAAACATCAAGATATCTATACAGTTGATGATGTGGATCTGCAGAAAACTGTGAATACACATTGAAAACCGTAAAGAAGAATAGAAGAAAAAGAAGAAGTTTTTGTCTATACATTGCTGTGTGATAGTCTATACATTGTCGTGCGATAGTAGATATAGGGCTAAGGAGTATCCTTGCTCTTTGTCGTGTTATTCAAAATCTTTTTAACCAGTTTAAGAACTTCTTTTACGTCCTGTTTAAGAACGATAGATAGCTCATCAGTCAATGATTCTAATGCAAAGTCATAATATTGTCGTTCTTGGAAAGAAAGCGCACGATCTACGCCACGAACATGCAATGATGAAAGCATTTCTGCAGTTTCCAATGCGTTGCCTTTTTTTATGACTTCCTGATGTCTTAAAAGTCTATCTTTCCAAGTGAGTTCGGAAAGAATGTCCGCCGTTTCTAGGGTCTTTAAAACTTTCTGTGCAGTATCTTTTGAGAAAATCTTTCGTATACGGAGTAACTTTATGTTTTTTACGGGGATACGCGAAATCATTTTCTGACTGATAAAGGTAACGATGTAATATGGGGTTGAGACGTTTTCAAACTTTCTATTTTCAATGCCCGTAATTTGCCCTAGCCCTTCGTTCGGATAGAATATGTAAGAATCAATTTTAAGGGGGAGGGTCTTGGGTGACGAAGTAGTCTTTTTTTTGTCCGATTGAGAGTCTTGTTCTCCCTTCTCTTTTTTCGTGGGTTTCTTTGGCTTTGCAGTGCTTTTGAGAGGCTTCTTGCTTACCGTAGATTCGGCACGTGCTTTTTTGCTTGTTTTCGTGATCTTCTTCTTTTTGCTGTCTTCTTTGCTTTTTTTGACCTGCTTAAGAGGAGCTTTTTTTCCTACGGCGCTTTCTTTTTGCTTCTTAGATGTTGTTGTTGCTTTCTTTTTCTTTGTTTCCATGGTATTTCTGATCTACACTCATTCTATTATAGTATAATCTTTGTTCATTGAGTCAAGTTATCGGGGCTTATCGGAATCATCTTGTGCGTGTGATAAACGTGGGATAAACGTGTGATAAACGGGATGAGTTTCGATTTTTTCTTCCTAAGTCGTGCAAATTGATGATGGTCTAAAACATTGTTTTTCCAACCGTCTATTAAATCACTTCGAACTATGTTTATTGCAAACAAGAAATTGAGTGGAATGACAACACTTGAATCAAGGAGAATTTTTTCTACCCCCTGGAGAGCGCTGTTTCTCTCTTCCTCCTCTTCGATAGCAACCGACCGAGAAAACAGGTCACGATATACGCTGTTGTTGTAACTGTGTCCGAGTTCTTGACTAGGGCTTATCCACATTTGCAGAAAGGCCGCAGGGCTTACGTAGTCGCCAATCCAGCTGTATGATGCAATTACGAATTCTTCGGTAGCGAGAGCCTCGTAGTATTTATCTGATGCAATACTCTTTATGTCGACTTGAATATCAGAAGACTCTTCTATGGATTTCTTTATGAGGTCAAAAAGTTCTGAGTATTCGTCGTTGTAAGAGGGCACAAAAAGAACAAGATCAGGAAGCCCTCTCCCTCGAGGGTAGCCTTCTTCCTCCAGCAAATCCAGTGCTCTTTGGCTGTCTTGCATGTAGCTTATCTCGGGAGACTTGTATTCTCCAAAAGATGAAGGGACAAGCGAGGAGGCAGGAAAGCGATAGAGCTCTTCTCTAATCGTATCAAAGGGGATCAACAGACGTACGGCCGTTCGTATATTCTCTTTGTCCCAAGGTGCAGCGGCAGTGCGAAAGAAAAGATAGTTTGTCCCAAATATTTGATTTATAAAGAGCCAATCGATTTCAATGTCGGCATCGTCTACGTATACGCTGGACCAATGTACGTCGCCAACGATGATTTTTTGAGCAAGCTCGTCGTATTCTTTTTCATCATAAAAATGAACGATTATGTTGTCGGTGCTTACAAACTCACTTGCCCAGTGATACGGATTCTTCGTAAGGGTCAGACTATTTTTGCGTTTTTCTGTAATTGCGTAGGGGCCAGAGAAGGGTATGGTGTAGGGGCGGAGCTCCCAGTCGATAATCTTTGTTTGGGCACTCTTGGTTACGGAAAAAACACTGTGAGTAATGATCTTGAGAAACTCGTTGTTCGCTCCTTCTAGGTCTACCTTCAGTGTTTGATCGGACAGCACGTGTACGGCGATGTCTTCTAGGGATCCGGACCCCTCTCTATATTCCTTTACTCCAGATATGGGCTCAAAGAGATAGGAAAATGCTGAATTGTTTTCTAGCGCTGCAAGCCAGGAATCCCGTACGTCCTGTGCTCTAACTTGAGAGCCATCCGAAAACTTTGCGTTTTCTCTAAGATGAAACGTGTAGGAGAGTTTATCTTCATCAACAAACCAGGAGACAGCGAGAGCACTTTTTACGGTCAAATTTTCTTCATCAAAGAGGAGAAGCCCACTAAACAAGGCCGAATGTATTTGACTTTCTACGTTGCTATATCCTTTGTAAAAAGAAAGTTGTAGTTCTTGTTTTTGAAAAGCTATTTGAATGGTGGTTTTCCCTGTTTCTTGGATGTCCTGAACATTTTTCATGCCTATGAGGGAAAAACAGAGTAATATTGTAAGAAATAGTCGTTGTTTACTCTTTGAAAAAAAAATCATATCAATTATACTATACGTATGAACCATAAACAAATCATTACGTTGTTTCTTATGCTTAGTGTATCATTTCTCCTTTTTTCCTGTGCGAGCACTCAGTATTCTTCTTTCTATCGATCTGCCTTGAGTGTTGGATTAGAAGAGGTGGAACTTCGTTATTCAAAGATAGCTGACCAGTACAGCAAGGTGGAATTTCGAGAATACACTTTAGATAACGTCAGAAGAACAGACGTCATAGAACAGGGAAATACAGGCTATAGAGGAAGACTTGTGAATCGAATTCGAAAGAAATTTGATATCGTTGATTTGAACAGTTTTACAATTAATTCTGAATCCTTGTTCTACTTCTCACGAGATGGTTATTTGGTTGGTTCTCCACGAACGGCCATATTCTATGGAAGCACTGCAAGATCAGATTACCCTTACACCCTGTCGCTTATTGCCGATCCTCAGACTAGAATCATGAAAGGGCAAGCAACAAGAAAGAACGTCTCGATCGATGTTGTTGGGGATAGTTTTTATCGTGAAAGAGAGAGAGCACACGTAACGGAGACAGGCTTTGCACTCTACTTTGATGAAAAATTGATCGGTTTGATAAATCTTACAGAAAAACCAACAATGTTTATGCTTCCAAACATAGCAAACGAGGATCTTGAGACGTTGGTTTTATATACCTTTGCATTCTTGTTCACCTACGAGCGAAGTTCACGACATTTAATCCAGTAACTCAAGGTGTACATAATCTTAGTAATTCAAGGTATAGATTTACTACTTATATGACGATACTTAAGAGAAGTATGAGAAACAAAATGATCCTTATCTTTGTGAGTCTCTTGATATTCTGCTCTGAAGCATTGTTTGCCCAAGTGATCGAAAATTATTTTGATGAAGGCAGACCGTATACCGAACACCAATTACGTGGCATTCGGTATCCTGGTGGTGGTTTTATAAGATATGCTCTCGATGAATGGAATGTTACAAGTCTTGTTCGTCTTCCTTTTCTCGGAGACTTGGTAACCGATGAAGTTATCCCACTCATTCGCAGCTCAAACCAGTTACAATACGAACTGACAAGTCCAAAGCAAACGAGGTACACAGTTAGAGGAATCGAGCTTCATTTTAACGAAAAAGTTCCTATCTCTGCCATTGGCTACGAACTTACAAACGGAGAAGACTTCTCGTCAGAATACTACGTCATTGGCTTTTTAAATTCTCCGGAGGACAAGTCAACGTTAAGAATCATAGCGTTTCTAAGTGATTCCCACGAACTCTTTGGCGAAATAGTAAGCGCAAACAAAGTCTATTTTATTCGTGGCGCGTACAGAAAATACCATAGTAATACTGGATCGATAGTGGATTCCCATCTTCCATCTCTTATCAGCATTGAACGAATCAATCAGAGAACCATGGGAGTTACCAGTTTGATTGATAGGACAGTGCTCTGGAAATTAGACAATCTTTCTTTTGAAGAGGAAATCGTCACACATTTTGCAACATCGATTGTTCATTCTATTCGCTTTAGCCCCAAAATAGAGGCTGATCTGAAGTCGAAACGAGAAGACTATCTTGACAGACTCAGTGACGATAACTTTAAGCAAGAAGACATCATTGACGAGACACTTATTCCTAGCTTGAGAGAGCCAGTAGTAGAAACGCCAACAACAACGCCAACAACGCCAACGACAACGACACCCGCGGGCACGCTCCCGTAGCGCCCGTCCGCGTAGCCCCGGCGAGGGCACGCCGTAGCATCAAGCTTCTGGCTTTGTTTGAAAGAAATACACCGTAGAAGCGCCAAAGACCCGTGTCTTTGTCAACACGAGAGATTTTCTCTCGGTAGAAAATGCTTCTTTTGTTGGCATATGTATCAGTACCAAGCTCTTAGGATAGAGCAGACGGCTCTTCTCTACTTTTCGGAGTAGATCTTCTTTGTATCTATACTCAAAGGGTGGATCAAGGTACAGAACATGAAACTTGTTGTTTGTCCCAAGAACAAAACGTTCGGCAGAGGAACGCACCAGACGAAGTGCCGAGCTATCGAGAGAAAAATTTTCTTCAATCGTCCTCCATTTTATAGGGTCCTTTTCGACAGAGACCGCAGCGTCAAATCCTCTTGATACGGCCTCCAATGCCATCAGTCCAGATCCAGAAAACAGATCGAGGAAGCGAAGTTCTTCTTGCTGAAGATTGTTTACATGAACATGGTTCAATATGATTTGAAACACTGAATCTCTTACCTGAGCCATTACGGGGCGAATGCGCCCCTTAGGGCAGAGTATCCTTCTGTTTGCGTATTTTCCTCCCGACAGTACTATGCCTTTCACTGAAGACCTCGCTGCAGGAGGTTTCGCCGCACGCGACCAGGGTCTCGCTGCACGCGACCTCTATACAAGATTCGCATAATGGTGCAGTATGGATTTTAGATTTCTGTGTTCCCTCTTTTCTAGGAGCGGGTCTTCTTGTACGATCTTCTTTGCAAGATCTTGCGTTCTTGACAGTATGTCTGTGTCATGTAATGCATGGAGAAACTGAAAGAGTAAAGATCCCGACTGACGAACCCCCAGTTGATCTATGTCGCCGGGCCCACGGAGAAGAAGATCTTTTTCGGCTATCTCAAACCCATCTGTGCTGGTATAGATTACCTGAAGTCGTTCTTTTGCGATATCACTAAGGGGGGCGTTGTATACGAGTATGATTTCTCCTTGGGTGGAACCGCGTCCGACTCTGCCCCGTAGCTGATGCAACGTTGCCAAGCCAAAACGTTCTGCCCCAAACACACACATAAGCGTGGCGTTGTGTATGTCTATGCCAACCTCTATTATGGTAGTGCAGAGTAAAACCGATATGTCTCCCTGTTCAAATTGTTTCATGATTTCTATCTGTTCTTTGTTGGGTATCTTTGAATGAAGCACCGCACATTTGTGGGGGGCCATGTTCTGCTCTATTTCCTTGTGCAGGGTAAGTATGGAATCGGCGCTCCACTGACTCTCTTTTTCGTCTGATCCTATCTGGGGAAAGATAAAAAACACCTGTTGCTTCTTGTCCAGCACGGAGCGGATATAGGAATATGTTTTCTGTCTTCCCTGAAAGGACACGATACGAGTCTTCTGTGGTTTTTGAAGACCAGGTTTTTCTTTTAGGGTGCTGATTTCTAGATGAGAGTATAGCGTCAGAGCAAGGGTTCTTGGGATGGGGGTCGCGGTCATAAGCAACAGGTCTGCTTCTTTGCCCTTGTTAAGAAGAGTAGTTCTTTGCTCCACTCCAAATCGATGTTGCTCATCCACGATAATAAAGCTAAGGTCGGCATAGTGGATATCAGAAGAATACAGGGCATGAGTTCCGATAACAAGGTCTATCTCGTTCTCTGCGATCCTAGCCTTTATGCTGCTTCTCTCTTTGCTGCTCGTAGATCCCGTAAGAAGACAGCAGTGGAGATTCTGTCCGGTCTCTTCTTTCATTTTTTGGAAGAGTTCAGAGATTCGTTTGTAATGTTGATTTGCAAGGGTCTCGGAGGGTGCAATAAGAATTACCTGCTCGTTTTCTTCGATGACAGAAAGAGCACAGAGCAAGGCGACAAGCGTCTTTCCTGATCCCACATCACCTTGAAGCAATCGTCTCATGGGATAGGGCCCTAAGAGATCTTTTTGGATTTCGTTGATGATGCCTATCTGACCTCGTGTTAAGGTGAAAGGAAGACAGGACATACAACTTTGTGTGAGTTGCACCCTCCCTTTTCTTTTGCGAGAGCGGGCTACTTTCGTTTCTAGCGAAGAACGCTCGAGAGAAAGTTGAAAAAGCAGGGCTTCGTCAAAGGCAAGTTGCTTGCTTGCCTGAAGGAGATCCTCTTCGTCAGAGGGAAGATGCACAGATCGTATACACTGGGCCCTTGTATAGGGTTTTTGAGAAGCGTTATCGTGATATGGATGGAGTTCAGGAAAGTCCCAAGCTTCCATAAGTTTTTTCATCGCTTTAAAGAAGGTGATCTGAGAAAGAGACGAAGGCAGTCTATATCGAGGTACAAGCCCGCGCATCCTGCTCGAGTCGTTGATGATCTCAAAAGAGCTGGAGACGAGTATGTTGTGTTTCTTTGAAGGGCTAAACTTTCCCCACAGCACGGCATGGGACTCGAGAGGAAGAAGCTTGCTCAGGAAGGGTCTGCCATAGCAGTGCAGCTCTCCTCTGTTCTCTTCTCTGTCAAGAAAAGAGATGATAAGGAGTGGCCCTCGCCTTGCTAGCCGTACTTGATGGTGTTTGGTTATTTGGATCGAGATAAGTATGGGCAGTTTAAAATCATTGATATCTCGTAGGCTTTGTAGCTTGTTGCGAGTCTCGTATTCGACCGGGATAAGGGAGACGAGATCTCCAACGTTTTGTATGCCTTCGTGTGCTAGTTTTGTAATGTAATTCGACGTAAACAATCGTGTGGAGGACAAGGGTTCTTGCATATCCGAAAATAGTAGCATGGTCTTATGTTATTCGAGAAATGATATCATTCTTTTCGAGAGCCTCTAGGAGCTCAGGGCTATCTGCGTTCACGGTAAAGCCACGAGGAAGTCGTATGGAAACGAAGCCTCCTTCTTTCTTTTGCACGAGAAGTTTTACGTTTGCCTCACCAAAATGATTGAGTAATGTTGATTTTAGGCGAACGAGGTCGTCGTTGCCTGGGTCTGCTTTCAGCTCGAGGACCATTCTTCTTTTTATTCCGTCATGAAGTGGGGAAGGGCTATCGCGGTCATTCTTTCTTTTGCGTATAAGATCTTCGACTGGCATGGTTTGATTAATCATAAAAGTGAAGGTTTTATCTCTGTAGAAGAGAGAGCCAACGAAGCCGTAGGGCTTTCGTGTTGGTATTTGTATTTCCCGGTTGCTATCTGTTGTGAACAAAAACCGCACGGATCCGTTGTAGTCATGAAGAGTACCGAAGTAGATCTTCTTATTTTTTTTGATCTTAGCAGCGAATGCGTCCGTGTAGGCAACAAGATGGTGCGGTTCTTTGTGGTAATCTACGTATTTTTTTTCTTTGAAGGTGGCAAGGTTTAGAGAGGTGTTTTCTAGCCATTGTTTTTTTACGTTGTCCAGAGGATGAAAATTGATATAGGTACTTAGATATTCTCTTTCTAGTTCCATAAGTTTTATATCGTCGATTGCTTCGTTCGTAAGAAGAGAGTCTATTTCTTTTTGCGTGTCGGACTCGACAAAGAGCAGGGTTTGCTGGGAATGTTTTGCCTCGAGTCGTTGCTTTCCTTCTTGAAAAATGTTCTCCATGTTGGCAACGAGTGATGCCCTGTTTTCAAACAAGGAGTCGAAAAGCCCCGAAGGAGCCCCCATCTCTACGACCTTCTTTACATCGTTTTTGTTTTTCAATCGTAGCAGCGTGTCAAATATACTCGTGTAGCTTCCCGTTTCTTTTGCTCGTTCTTCGGCAATGTGTTTTTTTATATCGTCGCTTAAGTTTTTAATAGCACACAAACCGTAACGTATGGCAAGATCTTCTGTTTTAAAGTCGTAGTCGCTTTTGTTGACATCAGGCCCTCGTACTTCGATGCGCATGTCCTTACACAGCTGCAGGAGTCTTGTAAGTTCGTCTGGCTTGCTGTGTACCGAATTCAAAGAGGCGACTATAAACTGGAGAGGGTGCTTGCATTTTAGATAAGCGGTCTGATAGGCAAGCTCCGCATATGCTGCAGCATGCGATTTGTTAAAACCGTACCCTGCAAAAGGAACAAGGAGTTCGAAGATTTGTTTTGAAATAAACGGATCTATTCCCTTCTTGGTGGCCCCATCGATAAACTGCTCTTCCAACTTTCCCATCTCTTTTTTCTGCTTCTTTCCCATTACCTTTCTCAGAATATCCGCAGCAGCCAAGGAGAACCCAGCGATCTCTCTTGCTATTTGCATGACCTGTTCTTGGTACACGATGACTCCGTACGTTTCTTTGAGTATCGCCTCCATGGAAGTGTGGAGATACTCAGGTCGTTGTTCTCCTTGCTTTGTCTTTGCGTACTGTTCAATGAAACGCATGGGGCCTGGCCTATACAGGGCATTGAGGGCAATGAGCTCTTCGATTCGTTTTGGTTGAACAGTCTGCAAGACTCTCTGCATGCCCTCGCTATCAAACTGAAAAATACCATCGCTCTTGCCCTGACTAAGCATAGAATAGACCTCGGGGTCTTCGTAGGAAATGTTTTGTATGGAGAATTCTGGATCCTCCTTCTGAACGAGTTTCTCGGCATTGCTGATGACGGTCACGGTTCTCAAACCCAAGATGTCCATCTTTACCAGACCACAGTCTTCAAGGTAGTTCATAGAATATTGAGTTGCGATAATACCGGTCGATTGATCCTTGTATAGAGGGGCAAAGTGGATGAGTTCTTTTGAGCCAATGACAATGCCAGCCGCATGGATAGATGCATGGCGCTTGATGCCAAGAAGTTTTTCAGTGATTTCAAAAAGTTGGTCGAACTCTTGGGTATTAAAATGCGCTAGCCGAGGCTCCATCTCCTTTGCCTTTTCTATGGTGTCCGCTTCTACGGGCAACAACTTTGCTATCTCGTCTACGGACTGAAGGGGTATTTCCAAGGCTCTTCCCACATCACGTACGGCTCCTCGTGGTTTTAACGAAGAAAACGTAATGATCTGACCACAGTGATCCTCGCCATACTTATTACGAATGTAGTTAATAATGAGTTGGCGTTTTTCAAAACAGAAGTCTGAATCTATGTCAGGCATGCTTACGCGGTCTGGGTTAAGAAAACGCTCAAACAGCAAGTCGTATCGCATCGGATCTACTCCGGAAATCCCAAGTGCATAGGACACAATCGATCCCGCAACCGATCCTCTTCCGGGCCCTACGGGTATGTCGTTGTCCTTTGCATGGTGAATAATGTCCCATACGATCAAGATATACCCACTAAACCCCATAGAGATGATGCAGTCTAGTTCGTAGTTCACACGTTTTTCTACCTCTTCGGTGATGGTCGAATAGCGATTCTTTAGCCCCTGCATCGTAAGGTGTCGAAGATATTCTGCTTGATCCTTAAAGTGTTCGGGAATGATAAACTCGGGGAGAGTCGCTCCAATAAATTCCATTTCGAACGTGCATTCCTGGGCAAGCTCAACCGTCTTTTGAAGTGCTTCTGGAAAGTTTGGAAACGCGGCACGCATCTCTTCGGCACTCTTTATGTAAAACTGGTGGTTTGGCAGATTTGGCGAGTTTATCCTGTCGTTTTGTATAAAAATCTCGTGGGCACGTGCATCATCCTCTCTTGGATAGTAGCAAGCGTTTCCTGCTATCAGTGGAACCCCATGCTCCTTCCCAAGTGCTGCAATCTTGATGTTGTACTGGTCTTCTATGGCTATTCCATGGTTCTGTATTTCTAAAAGGAGACGCTCTGCAAAAACATCCTTATAGCGTGATATAAGCTCGGAACTCTGCTTTGCATCGCTTATTTCCAACAAGCGTTCGACCCTGCTTCCTCTTTGTGGGAGTATGCAGAAAAGCCCTTGATGAAACTCCGCGATGTCTTGAAACGTAGTTCTTGGATAATAGTAAAAGTGTTCTGTGTATGCACGGGAGCTGAGTCTCTTTAGGTTTTCAAATCCTTGCGTGTCTTTTGCATAGAGCAGAACCTTAGTGCTGTTCCTGTTTTTCTCTCCTGTTTCCTGTTCGTCGTTTATTTGGAATTCGCAGCCAATGATGGGCTTTATGTTTTGTTTCCTGCATTTTTTTGTAAACTCAACGGCTCCAAACAAGTTGCCCTCGTCTGCAATAGCCACGCTTTCTTGCCCAAGCTCGCTGACTCGTTCCACGATCTTGTCTATGGTCGAGATACTGTGCCGAAGGCTATAGTCAGAGTGATTGTTAAAGTGAACGAACATACTGTATCTATGATACTAGAAAAACGGAGAAGCCTCTATCTCGTGATGGTCGGCTCGATTTACCTCGCAAAGGTCGGCTCTAGCTATTTCGTGATGGTCGGCTCGATAAGAGAAAAGAGTGTTTCCAAAAAATACCCTTGCTCGACAGCTGTTAAAAAGGGAGGTATTGCTGTGTTTTTTATGGTCTTGTTTATGATGCTTGGTTTGATGGGGAGTGTATGAGATTTTAAGGCATGTAGCTTTGGCGAGAAAAAGTAATGCGTTTCGTCTTTGAGACATGCAAAGCGGATGTCGATAATCTTTCTGTCTTCGTCACATTCCATGACACCGATTACCGCAAAGGAGGGAGTGCTTTGGTAGAGACTTTTTTTCATCGTGACTGTGTGGACTATTTTTATGTTGCTGTCCAAGCGGATGCTAAGCGGTATGTCTGTGTTGTCCACGCTACGCGTAGTGTTTACATAGTCTCGCATCGACAGCCAGGAAAGGTTTTTTTGTTTTAGAACAAGAAGTTTTGCATTGAGGAGGCAGAAAGCGAGTTTTAATAATCGAAACTGTTTCTGAATTCCAAAAAGATCGAGTAGTTGCAGACTCGAAAGACTGCTCTGCACAAAGCTAAAGCGAATGATGTCTAGTATTACTTCAGGTATCTGCACCTGGTGCCGTAGTTCGGTCACTCGTTGGAGCTTGGTCCCTAATCCAAGCATAAGGGAACTGCTCGTTGTCAGCACCGAGGAGTACTCTCGTATCCTTTCGAGATCAATAATAGTCATGGATTTTTTTTCAGCAAAAAACGGATTAAAAGGGAGGAGAGAAAGGGGGCACACTGGCTCTCCTTGCTTAAGGATTTTTTTTAGTTGATTCATGTTCTTTGCGGTAATCAAGGTCTGCATCTAGATGTCATCTCCTACTTCTTCTCTCTGCATATAGGGCAGGGAATCGGCATGGTTTGGAATGCGGATATATTCTTCTTTTCTTAGTTTCTCGTAGACCTGAAAAAAGGCAAAGGGTTGGGTAAAGAAATCTGGATACAGACGGGTCAAATCAAAGGCATCTGACAAGGTTTTTTTCTCTTTTTTCGTGTACCATGTCATGATGGTAAAGACATGGAGAGGCGTGTTCATGCCATCGAGTTGTATGCCTTGTTCTAGCAAGGTTTCTAGGATGTATTGAAAGACTGGTTGTGAGTGAGCAAAGGAGAAGGTAATGATATTGCCATCGTTTAGTCGAGATGCAGATGTTTCGTATGCCGAGTACATGTGTTCTAGATCGACGAGCACCCAAAAGGGATTGGGGAAGAGGAGAGAACTGGAGTAATGGTATTCGTTGGGGACCACCTGGGCAATAAGGTCCGAAAGAAGCAAGTCTTTTTCCAGCGATATCGATTTTTTAATATTGTTGATCTGCAGACGTATCTGTATGCTCATGACAAAGCTCCTGCCTCTTGGATGGGAAAAGATATGGGCTTGTTCTTGCGGATTTCAAAGGCATCAAGAAGGGCGTTGTGAATCACAAAGTGGAGCTGGTCTGGAGGATAGAGGTAATGGTGCTGAGCCCCTCCAGGTTTCACTTGAGGTTCTGCGAGAAGGTGGATTTCAAAATATTCGTTGCGATGCTTAAGAGGAAGGCAGTCGGAGCCGAGCAAGGAGAACAGAGATTTATGAAGCTCGTTTTCTAAGATCGCGGCAATCCGCTGTGTATGAAACAAGGGATCTAGTTGGAGTGCAAGATGGATTTTCCGAAGCAGTATCTTCTGGCTGTATTGTGTTACATCGAGTTCTATCGTTGCCGCGATAGAGTAGGGAAGGCTTATGCTCTGTATCTGATTCGTGTTCAGAACATAGACCAGTTCTTGCTCTTTGTTTGGGTTCTGTTTTCTTTTCTTTTGCAGTTTTTCTGCAGCTTTCAGGACAAGGTTGGTGATGACGGTGCGGTTATCGAGATAGAGATCCATCGGGTTCAGGCTTGACTGAAGATGGTGTATCATGATCTTGTCCTTGTCCATGTCAAAAATGCTTGCAAGGACGTTCTTTATGTCTTGGAGGGTTTGTGTGTCTGGCAGCAGAGGAAGTTGTAGGGAGACATGGGTACTGTTGTAGTGAAGCGTTAAGATTTGTTTTTTCTGTTTTCGCACGTGTCCCTTTACAAGGTAGCGAAATCTGTGATGTTTGGAAGAGAAGCCGATGTATCTTTTTTGGAGTCGTTTCTGCAAAAGAGAATAGACGTACTTCTTTTCCTTGTATTGAGATGCTTCCTTTACGGTTGTTTCCGTAAGGTGCGGGGTGCTTGCCGGTGTCGTTCTTGTGGCACTATTCGTTATCGAGCACAGGGGGTTTCTTGGAACAGCAGATTTGTCATACAGCATGTCCCAGGGGCTGTGAGTGCCTAGGTTGTTTTTGTTCCACACCTGCTGCTGGGCCTCTAGACTGCTGTAGTGACAGAGCACGGTTCGAAAGATCTTGCGTGCGGTGGATAGAGCATAGATTGCAAAAATCCAGGAAAGAAGTTCGCTATGAGTCTCTGAGTCTGTCGGTGCTATGCCATGCACCGTAATCGGATAGCTAAATATCCTGCGCAGTTCTTTTTGTAGTTCAATGCCTTGCATGCAGCTAACTTCGACATGAGAAAGAGTGGCCAGAGCCCAGACCTTAGGAAAGGTGAGTCTTTTCCACATGGCAAAATCTCGCGTTCGGGCGGGTTTTCTTTTTGTTTTGGAAAGATGAATCGAAGAAGAAGAGAACGAATTGGAGTGGAGCACAGGCCATGTAAGATAGTTCTTCATAAGGGATTGGCAGGTATACGATGGTCCGGCAAGGAGGAAGGTAAAGGGCAGGGTGAATTTTCCTGCCTTACCTTTCTGTCTTTTGTCCTGGAGCAGCGTGGTCGTTTTGTTTCGATATTTTAGCTTCGTGCAGGGAAGCTCGTCCTTTGAAAGCAGGACACAATCACTCGACGGGGTGTCAATGTATTTTTGATGATAGTTGCTTTTTGTGTAGTCCAGTGCGAGTGGAATAACCGAGTAGAGGGTCTGTGTGCTATTTTGTATGGACGGTTCTTGCTTCAATGCTATGTGTCCGCTATGTGTACGAGAGTTTTACCTATCCACCGAATTGTTTTTATGTCTAGGTCGGGATAGAGGGGAAGGCTGAGAGTCGATGTATATCGTTCGAGAGAGTTGGGAAAGTCCTTGGGGGCAAAGGAATATTTTTTCTTGTAGTAGGACATCATATGGAGGGGTTTGTAGTGCAACGAAGTGCTGATGCCTTGTTGAGCTAGTTTTTCTAAGAAGTAGTTACGAGAATGTTTTGGGTGTTTGATTAAGATCATGTACAAACTCCATGAATGAGATAGATCTTCGCGCGGATACGGGGGGAGTATCCAGCAATCTCGAGTGCTTAAAATTTTTCTGTATTCCTTTGCAAGAGCAATACGTTTTTTTTGCATAGAAGAGGCCCGTCGTAACTGTACTCTTCCAAGGGCAGCATGAATGTCTGACATGTTGTACTTGTATCCTAGTTCAATGATATCATAGTAGTTCTCTTTTGCATTGTTTCGATGTCGATTCCAAGCGTTCTTATCAAAACCATGGTTTCGTAGTCTTTCCAATCGCTGCATGATGCCCTTGTTTCTACTGACTATCATTCCTCCTTCTCCAGAGGTGATGGTCTTGTTTGCGTAAAACGAATACACACCGATATCGCCGTATGTTCCAAGATAGCCATCGCTTCCTTTTGCCGGAAAGGAGTGGGCGGCATCTTCGATTATTTTCAGACCGTGCTGACGGGCGATGTAAAGAAGTTCCGTGTAGTGTTCGTTAGCAATGCCCGAGATATGGGGGAAGAGGATGGCACTGTACTTTCTTTTTCGAAGCGTGTTCCGAAGATTCTGCGGGCTAGGAAACATGGTGTCCGTATCGATATCTATAAATGCTAACGGTAGCCCTGCATGAAGGACGGCAGTAGCTGTCGAGACAAAGGTATAGGGGCTAAGTAGTAGGGGGACTTTTGGGGGAAGATCTAGCACACGTACGGCGAGCTCCAAGCCAACACTGCAGCTGCTTACACAGAGAGCTTGTAGCTTCCGCTTCCTTTGCTTCTCGGCAGGATGGTCGTTAATGTAGCTTGCGAACTCATGTTCAAACTGTGTGGTCTCAGGACCACTGCTTAGCCAACCGCTGCGAAGAACTCGTTCTACCGCAGCGATTTCAGCTTTCTTTATCGACGGGGAAGCAAAGGGGAGCAAGGTATCTTCTTGGGCCCTGCGCTTAGAGAAGCAGGGGCGCTATTACCAATGATAGTACCGTGATCAACTTTATCAGGATGTTTAGTGAAGGCCCTGCTGTGTCCTTAAGTGGATCTCCAACAGTATCACCGATAACAGATGCCTTATGGGCATCGGAACCCTTTCCGTTTTGTTCGCGTTCTTCAATCATCTTTTTCGCGTTGTCCCACGCACCACCACTATTAGACATAAAGATGGCGAGCGTTATACCGCTTACCGTTACACCCACGATAAGACCGGATAGCATTTCAATGCCGCCCAAGAACCCAACAATAAGAGGGGTTGCGATGGCTCCGAGCCCTGGGATGATCATCTCTTTGAGTGCTGCCTTTGACGATATGTTTATACATTTGTTATGGTCTGGCCTCTCTGTGTTTAGAAAGATGCCTGGTCGTTCCCGAAACTGTCGACGCACTTCTTCAATCATCTTGTGGGCTGCTCTTCCTATCGAGGTTATGGTGAGGGCACTAAACGTGTAGGGAACCACGGTTCCTATCATCAGGCCAATAAGCACCGGTATCGAGGTAAGGTCTATGCTCTCTATCTGTAATGATTCCTTGAATGCAGTAAAAAGAATGAACGCAGTAAGCGCGGCGCTTCCGATAGCAAAGCCTTTGCCGATAGCGGCGGTGGTGTTTCCTACCGAGTCGAGAGAGTCGGTTATCTTGCGTACTTCGGGTGGAAACTTACACATAACCGCAAGCCCTCCCGCGTTGTCAGAGATAGGACCGTATGCATCAACTGCGAGTTGAATGCCTATGGTTGTCAACATGCCTAATGCTGCGATTGCGATTCCGTAGAGACCTGCGAGTGTAAAACTCAGGAACACTGCCGCTGCGATAACAAGGATGGGGAGAAGACAAGAAAACATTCCTACTCCCAAGCCTGCGATTATGTTCGTGGCGCCACCTGTTTCAGATGCTTTTACGATGTCTCGTACGGGTTTCTTGTTTGATCCCGTGTAGTATTCGGTAAGAAGACCGATGATAAGACCACTTGCAAGACCGACTATTGCCGAAAGGTATATGGTATGAACTTGAAGGAGTGGATTTTCACCAGAGAATCGAGAAATCATGAAATGAACGATGGGATAGAAAAGGGCTATAACAATGATCGCGGCGACAAAGGTCCCTGTGTTTAATGCTGTCTGCGGCGACTTGCCTTCTTTTGTTCGTACGAAGAGGGTTCCCACAATGGAAGCAACGGTACCAAGAACCACAAGAATAAGCGGTATCAACAAGAGATGCAGTTTTAGAGAATCGCTTACGGGGCTTGCAATGGCAAGTATCATGGTTCCGATGATGGACCCAACAAAGGATTCGAATAGATCGGCTCCCATGCCTGCCACATCCCCTACGTTGTCACCAACGTTGTCAGCAATGGTTGCTGGATTACGAGGATCATCTTCTGGTATGTTTTTCTCTACTTTTCCTACAAGGTCCGCTCCCACATCGGCAGCCTTAGTGTATATTCCGCCTCCCACACGAGCAAACAATGCTATTGCACTTGCTCCTAGCGAGTATCCGGTAATAATAGGAAGGTAGTGTTGAGATATGTTCATGATACTTGCAGACTCGAGTGCTTGTAAAATAATCAGAAGGATGAACAAGCCAAGAGTGGAAAGACCAACTACGGCCATCCCCATTACGCTTCCTCCCGAAAAGGCAATCTTTAATGCTGGATTTATTCCCTTGCGCGCTGCTTGAGTCGTTCGTGAATTTGCCGCGGTGGCGACCTTCATTCCTATGTATCCTGCTAAGGCAGAGGTAAAGGCACCGAGAAGAAAGGCAAACGCCTGTATTCGATTGATACCGCTGTTTACTCCAAATAGGATAAGGGTGATAATGGCGACAAAAGGTATAAGCACCTTGTATTCTTGGAACAAGAACGTGATCGCACCTTGAGAAATATACGAGCTAATCCGTTGAAGCTCGGGAGACCCCTTGTCTTGTTTGAAAATCCAGCTTGCTCGAAATGCGGCATACAATAATGATAATATGCTCCCCGCAAGCAGTATCCAAGTAATGTTTGATAAGGTCATAGTACTCTCCTTCAGTGTTGACTTTGGTTTAAGTAGGTTGTTTTGTTTGTTTATACGTTTTTTACGTGTATAGTATTAATATTATAGCAGAAAATAAAAAAAAGAGAGAGTGCATAAATTAGACGCATGCTTGTACAGGAATTTTTTTCTAAAAAAACGCAGAGGGAGCCACACGTAATTTATGTTTTTCCCCTGTGTCGATTGTTTCGTGTTGCTTACTTCGTATTGATTGCTTTGTGTTGATTACTTCGTTGTTTTGGAATATACTTACCTTATTAAGGAGAGACTTCTATGAAACAAGTCCCAAGTAAAAAGAATATTCGATTTCTTTTTGTGCTATTCATACTTTTTATTGTATTCCCTCAGGTATATGCTCAGGACGAGCCCTCACCTAACTCGTTTAAAGGTTCGTTTAAAGATTCGTCTAAAAACTATAGATATATAGAGGATGTGGAATTCCCTGTAGACGAAAAATTTGTTTTTGGAGTTCTCGAGAACAAACTGCAGTATTTTATTCGAGAAAACGACAAGCCCAAGGATAAGATTACGATTCAGCTTTCCGTAAAGACCGGGTCTGTCTACGAAGAAGAGAACGAGCAGGGGATAGCTCATTTTCTTGAACACATGGCATTTAACGGCACGAAAAATTTCCCCGGAAAGGCCGTGCGAGAATTTATGAGAAGTCAGGGCATAGACTCGGCTCAGCACATAAACGCCAGTACTTCTTTTTACGAAACAAAGTACTATCTCGAGTTGGACACAAAGGATCTAGATGCGGTAATGCAAGGCATGCAGATAGTTCGTGATTGGCTCTTCTTTATTGATTTTGAAGAGGAAGAAATAGAAAAGGAACGTGGGGTAGTGCTTAGCGAGAAGCGAGGGAGGCAAGGAGCGTCACAGGAACTCTTTGACTATGTTCTTCCTGCTATCTTCGTAGACTCGATCATCCCACTGCGCTTGCCCATAGGAAAGGAAGAGCAGATAGAACGCTTTTCCAAGGAAGACTTTTTGCGTTTTTACAAACGTTGGTATCACCCTCAAAACGCTGCCTTGATGATAGCGGGTGACATCGATGCAGCGACCGTAGAGAACATGGTAAAGAGCGTCTTTTCGCTTACTCCAACACAGGCCTTTGAGCCCCCAAACGCGGTCAATGTCAGCATTCCCATGATTGCTCGTGACAAAATACCCGTGCTTACACACGAACACGAGCAACATAGAAACAATGTTCTTACCCTAGTCTTTAAGTCTTCTGTGCCTAGCTTCGCTCGCAGCAAAGAAGAGCTACGACTAAACCTTGGGCTAGAGCTGTCCCTCTATGCAATACGAAGTCGTTTGTCCAAGCTTACCCTAGAAGAAAACGCTTCCATTTTTGATGTTTCCGTAAGCCCCTTCTTGTTTCGCAGGGACAATCTTTTGCCCTGGGTCATTCAAATATCCATTGATTCCGATCAGGTAGAGAAAGCAACAACGCGAGTGTTTCAAGAGCTAGAGCGTTTTGAACGTTACGGTCTCTTAGATTCAGAGATAAAGGAAGCAAAAGACGTCTTCGTTTCTCACATCACTCTCGTGGACGGGATCGAGCCCAAGGAAAATTCGTCGTACCATATCGGCACGGCAGAAGAAGTGTTTTTCAGAGACAATTTCGAAGACCTTGTTGACAAGCAGTGGCTAAGCGACAACATAGAAGTGCTTTTGTCAAACATAAATACAGACAACATTAATGCATTGTATCTGCCGTATCTTTTTTCTGACGATAGAACGGTGTTCACACGAGGAGACAAGATACTTCTCGAACAAGACAAGATTCTCGATCTCTATGCCCAGAGCAAGAAGGGGGAGCTGGATCTGTTTCAAGAAGAGGAGCCCGTTCCAGACATAGCCTTTCGTGAGCCACGAGCTCCTGCTCAAGGTGAGGGCGGCAGCGCAGGCGGCGGCGGTGTAGTAGGCGAAGCGTACTTTGAAGAGGCAGAGCTTCGTAAGATGGAACTAGCCAACGGCATTACCGTCTACTCCAAAAACACTACTATAGACAGCGAGTATATCTATTTCGAAGCTACAAAACGAGTTCCGCTAGCCGTGACGGAAGAAGAAGAGATAAAGCTATCTCGCTACCTGCCTCAGATAATACAAGAATCTGGGCTTGCAAACCTAAGCCCGAAGGAATACAAACGTTTTCTGAACAAGCAGCAGTTATCTTTTTCCTTTGAGAGTCAAAATTCTCAGGTCACGTTGAGTGGGTCAAGCAGAATCGATGACTTCGAACTGCTCCTTCAGATCCTGCACGAGACCATGACAGAGACGCCTGTCGACCCCACGACCCTGGACAACTTTGTTGTAAAAGAGAAGAGCAGGTTAGCGCAAAACAAAAACGAACCCTATAAGATTTATTCTCAGCTACGGCAGAAATATATTTTCAGCAATGACCCAAGAAGAAGGGATATTCGTCCAGAAACATTAGACAATGCGGACACGACCCAAATAAAAGAGTTGTTTCAAAAGATATTTGGAAACTTCTACGGCTTTGATTTTGTGTTCGTAGGAAACATCGATAGTGTCGATTTCGAAAAACAGATACTCCGATACGTTTTGGCCCTTCCGTCTGATCCACAGGCAGAGGTCGCAAAAGAAAACCCCTACGACTATCTTGAATACGAAGTCGAAAAGCACATCACGTTTGAATCCATCAAACAGAGCACCACGTTGCTAGAACTCATCAACACAAAAAGTGACAGGCTATTCTTTTATCAAGCAAAGCTGATACAGGATGCCGTGGAAATTCTTTTTAACATGCGTCTTAATGATTTCTTGCGAGAGGAACAAGGGTTGACCTACTCTCCGTACGCGTGGGTTTCTTTCAACCCGCAGTTTAACATAGTGGTGCTCGGGTCCATTATCGATCATCAAAAAGCAGAGAGAGAACGTGTGATAGCAGATACCGAAAGGATAATGCAGGATATTTCGCTGGGCAACATCACCTTCTACGAGATGCAGGAGATACGAAAATCCCTGTCCGAGAAGGCGGGTTCCATACAAAGAAGCAACGAGCTCCTTCTAAGCACACTGAGCAAAGAAATAGCGTACGGCAGAGAAGCCTACATCGAAAGTTTTGTTCTTCCTGGCAGGAGTCTGGACATTTTGATCGAAAGCCTGAATGCGGACATGATATCAGGATATCTTCGACACATATTACAGGATGCTGGCTATCTTAAGATGACCATATCCGAGAAGTAGAGAAAGCTAGGGAACTTATTTCCTTGAACTTGAAAAAGACGATTAGAGTACAAGTGTTGATAAACTTTGCTTTATTGCAGTATAATAAGTATATATTTAGATACAGATTAGGAGGGTAGATGTGTGTAAATCTCATAAAGTAAAAACGCTAAGTTCATTCAATTCATTCAGTTTAATGGAATTATACTCAACTATCCAAAATTAAAAGTTGATCGTAGTATAAAAGAGTTTGTAAATGGTATGGCACTTTTCATTGGTTTAGTGAAAACAATATTGACAAACATGTAAATGAATTATTTTCCAGCTAAACGAAGGGAATTATAAAATAGACACCATTGATAGAATGAATAGTTTATTTAGTAAAAGTATAATTTATAAGGAGTGGGTAGCGTAATGGCTAATGAACAATATACAGAAAGCTTAACTCTAAGAGAGATGAAATGCAGTGTTGGAGAAAATGCCTTTGGTTATGTTCTACCTCAAGGAGATATACCATCCCTAGATAAGATTGAAGCATTATTAAAACAAGCTGGTGGTAAGCCTAAAGAATGTGCGTTAGATGATTTTGCAGTTAATTCTAAGGGAAAAGCCAAGCCTGAATACATAATCACTTTTAATGACGATACAAGTACTATTATGGTTGTAGAATGTAAAAAGACAACCCAATTTCACGAGACGGACAAAAAAAACAAGCCAAGTTCTTATGCAGTTGATGGAGTTCTATACTACGCTAAATTCCTAAAGCAAGAATATAATGTAATTGCTATTGCAGTAAGCGGGACAAAAAAAGAAAACATTAAAGTCTCTACTTTTTATTGGTTGAAAGGTCAAGATAACTTTACCGAATTAACAAAAGCAAAAGATATCATCCTAGAACCAAAAAATTACATAGAATTAATAAAAGGCAAAAAACTTCAAAAATCGTATTCAATAGAAGAAATAAGAAATACAGCAATAGACATGCACGAGTATCTGCGGGAGATTAAAATGACTGAAAAGGAAAAGCCGATATTCATTGCTGGAATTCTTATAGCCTTAGAGGATGAGGATTTTGTTAAAAATTACAGTGCCTTATCTTCTTATAAGAATGTTATATCTAACTTACAAACTGCCATAGAAGATGTATTAAGAAACAGCAAAATTAAATCCAATAGGATTAGTTATATTCAACGAGCATTTCAAGTTTTAAACGACAACACTAAGTTTAAAGCAATTAAATTAGGGCATCATAAATCAATCACTTGGTACATCGAGCAATTAGCACTAAAAATCAAGCCAATGATGGATCATGCAGATTCGACCGTAGATGCACTAGGAGTTTTTTATCACGAATTTATAAAATATACTGGGGGAGATGGCAATGG
>JACSEG010000041.1_pt1 | contig 24230 bp, 16 predicted proteins | sample 8225521 | NCBI WGS metagenome assembly JACSEG01 (sample SAMN15705060, study PRJNA637333) | viral metagenome | isolation source: viral RNA from sea star tissue | host: Pisaster ochraceus | place: USA:Santa Cruz | collected 2018
CGCCTGAACAATGCCGTTTGCCACGGCCACCGTCGACGAAAATGTGGTGTTTCCCGCAGAATTAATGGTAATTGCGGCACCGACTCCGTCGCCGATTGGGGTGGTTCCCCCCACCGCTGCGTTAAGCTGGCTGGCTCCCGCAATATTCAAAAAGAGATCAAATGCGCCGTCGACCACTGAGTTCACCATAAGCTCTCCGGCAGCGCCGGAAAGAAAGGTAGTGGCAATCGTCACGTCGCTGACGCTCAAAGTCAACTGGTCGCTGACTTCGTCGCCGAAAGCGATATGTCCCACCGATGTAAATGTCATACCCGCAAGTTCAACGCCACCGTCTCCGGCGAAGGAACTGGGGGTTTCATCACCGGTCAGGTCGACATCTGATTGGAAAACCAGTAATCCCGCCCTGTCTCCCTGAAGAATGCCGTTTGCCGCGGCCACCGTCGACGAAAATGTGGTATCTCCCCTGGAAGTAATGGTAATTGCGGCACCGGCTCCGTCGCCGATTGGGGTGACTCCTCCCACTGCTGCGTTAAGCTGGCTATCTCCCACAACATTCAAAGTGAGGTCAAATGCGCCGTCTACCACTGAGTTCACCGTGAGATCCAGTTTACTGATAATCCGCACGTTGTTGCCGCTCAAAGCCAACAGGTCGCTGTCTTCGCTGCCGAAAGTGATATCTCCCCTGGATTCAAATTTCAAACCCTCAAGCTCAACGTTTCCGGCGAAGGAACTGGGGGTCTCATTACCAGTCAGGGTTACATTTGATTTGAACAACAGTGATCCCGCCGCATCTGCCTGAACAATGCCGTTTGCCGCAGCAACCGACGACGAAAATATGGTATTGCCCGGGGAATTAATGGTAATTGCGGCACCAGCTCCGTCGCCGATTGAGGTGATTTTGCCCACTATTGCGTTAAACTGACTGGTTCCCTCAATATTCAAAATGAGGTCAAATGCGCCCACTACCGCTGAGTTCACCATAAGCTCTCCGGCAGGGCCAGAAAGAGAGGTAGTGGTAATCGTCACGTCGTCGTCGCTCAAAACCAACTGGTCGCTGGCTTCGCTGCCGAAAGCGATATGTCCCACCGATGAAAATGCCAAACCCGCAAGTCCAACGTCTCCGGCGAAGGAACTGGAGGTTTGATCACCGGTCAGGGTCACATCTGACTGGAACAGCAATACCCCCGCCGTGTCCGCCTGAACAATGCCGTTTACTGCAGCCAGCGTCGACGAAAATGTGGTATCTCCCGGGGAATTAATGGTAATTGCGGGACCGGTTCCGTCGCCAATTCTGGTGGTTCTGCCCAGTACTCCGTTAAGCTGGCTGACTCCATCAATATTCAGAATGAGGTCAACTCCGCCGTCTATCATTGAGTGCACCGTGAGATCGCCGGCAGAGGTAGTGGTAATCGTCACGTCGTCGCTGCTCAAAACCAAATGGTCGCTGTCTTCGCTGCCGAAAGTAATATCTCCCGTCGATGAAAATTCCATACCGTCAAGTCCAACGTTTCCGGCGAAGGAACTGGAGGTTTCATCACCGGTCACCTTCACATTTGATTTGAACAACAGCAATCCCGCCCCATCTGCCTGAACAATGCCGTTTGCCACGGTCACCCGCGGCCCAAATGTAGTATTCCCCGGGGAATTAATAGTAATTGCGGCACCGGCTCCGTCGCCAATTGGGGTGGTTCCCCCCACTTTTTCGCTAAACTGGCTGGTTCCCGAAATATCCAGAATGAGGTCAAATGGGCCGTCTACCATTGAGTTCACAGTGAGATCTCCGGTAGAACTAGTGGTAATCGTAACGTCGCCACTCAAAGTCAACTGGTCGCTGGCTTCGCTGCCGAAAGCGATATCTCCCGTCGATGAAAATTCCATACCCTCAAGTTCAACGTCTCCGTCGAAGGAACTGGGGGTTTGATCGCCGGTCAGGTCGACATTTGATTGGAAAACCAGTAATCCCGCCGCGTCCGCCTGGGCAATGCCGTTTGCCGCGGCCACCGTCGACTCAAATGTGGTATCTCCCGGGGATTTAATGGTAATTGCGGCACCAGTTCCGTCGCCGATTGGGGTGGTTCCGCCCAATGCTCCTACAAACCTGCTGACTCCAGCAATATTCAGAATGAGGTTAAATCCGCCGTCTACTGCTGATCCCATCCCGAGATTATCCTTACCGATAATCCTCACATCGCCACCGCTCAACTTCAAATTTCCCCCGAAGTATATGGCTTGCTTACTTTGAAGGGTTAAACCGTCGAGCTGCACGGCTCCGTACAGAAAAATCGTACCCGTCTTACTTTTCACGCCATCATCAAATCTCAAATGCCCGGCAAAGGGCGCCTGCGTTATTCCCGATTCCATGACCAGCGTGGAGAGAAACCTGGTATTGCCGCCGGAGTTGACCGACAACGAAGTACCCACTGCGGCACCGATATCTACGGCGTCGTTAAATTCGCTGGTATCTCCCGCTCCCACTCCGTAATCCAAGGTCAGGTTGAAGGGACCTTTAAGACTTTCGGCGAAGTTGGCGTACACATCGGTGCCGGCAACGCCACCATTTCCGATGGCAACCGAGTCAATAAGATATGCGCGATCATTGACGTCCAAAATATCGGCACCAATATCAGCGCCGATCCTGAAGGTACCTGTCGCATTGCTGATTACCGAGGAAAGGCGACTGGTTCCGCCGATTGCTCCGGATATCGTGGTAGACCCTGTTGAGGTCAGCTTCAAGCTATGGCTTCCCGCCGAATCCGCATCTGCGGTGGCGCTAATAGTGATATTCCCCAGTCCTCCTGCATTGAATTCCGTGTCGCCGGTGAGCTGCATTGCGGCTCCGATGCTGATATCGTCGTCACTGGTCGATATTACACTAGCGTAGTGGTCGGTACCGCCGCCGGTTACGGAAATCACACCATCTGCGGTAAAGGCTGTGCCGAGGGCTTCCCAGACACCTCCTGATTTACTAAAAGATGTGCTGGCATTGTTGAGTTTTATGGTTCCCTGCGAATGGGTAAATGTACCGTTTGACTGACGGATGCTGTCCGCAGTAAATCCGTTGCCCGCCGTAAACCTGCCCGTTCCGTTGATGTCAATTAGTCCGGCACCGTTGAGCACGCCGGACGCGGTATTATTTTCCAGGGTCAGGGTACCATCCCCGATGGTAATACGTCTATTTCCTGGGCCTCCAGTCATGTCCAGCGTACCTGAATATGCGCTCCCACCGGTGACCACCACTGCGGCATTTGCCGGAATTGCCAGAGATTCTTCAAGTTCGAGGACATGCCCGTTTGATATTTGCAATATGCCCTGGGTAAGGATCAATGCCTTCTCCACGGACCAGTCGGCTCCGGTGCTCACAACGGCGGTTGCCGAGGATTTGACCAGGGTGACGGATTGGAATGGTATGGGATCCCCTGATGATGTGAGGGCCGGCCTCACCGACTGAGGGTCGGCTCCGTCAAAAACCAGCGACGTTGATGCATCATCGTAATATAGGTTCAGATTGCTGAGATCCAGGTCGCCGGAAACTTTGACAGTGCAGCCGCTGAGGTCAATTTTGGTAGTTCCTCCGGCTGCGACTCTCAGGTTTCCGTCCAAATCGAGATCATCGCGCAAGGTCAGATAGGCAGCTGTGCCGGTAGTACCCACCAGCTGAATATTGGGAAAGGTTTCGCTGGCGCTGGTAAGGGAGGTCCTACCGCCTATAATTATGGAGCCGGTTCCGGCGGTGAGCGTTCCGCCGGTATTCGAAACGCCAATATCTCCGTCGGCTTGAATAAAATTATTGGCTCCCAGATCCAGACTCCCTCCGGCGAAATCCGTGGTTCCGCCTACCGTCATGTCGGCGCCCAGGATCAAGTTGCCTCCGCTCAGCGTAAAATCATTGGTTACGCTCATATCGGCGCCGAGGGTGAGGGTCAAGCTGCCTCCGCTCAGCGTAAAATCGTTGGCTACGCTCATATCGGCGCTGAGGGTCAAGCTGTCTCCGCTCAGCGTAAAATCTTTGGCTACGCTTACAGCCGAAGAAGCTGTTAGTATGCCTCCACCCAGCGTAAAATCGTTGGCTACGCTTACAGCCGAAGGAGTTGTTATTGTACCGCTGCTGATTTCCAGGTCGTAATAGTTTTGGAGGCCACCGGTTGTCACATTCATTGATGATCCGCCGGTGTACAGTACGGTGCCGGTATTGGTATGAAAATCCAGACCGGATACATTGCCGTCGGAAATGACGGTACCACTGTTGTTCAGGGTACCGCTGCCGGTCAATGCGAGCGTATACCCGCCCAGCGTAAGTCTTGCTCCCGAAAAAATGGTCAGCGAATTAACGGAATTTCCCGGGACTGCAGTGAGAACGGGATAATCTCCCGGCGGGGGGGGTATAATGGGGGGTATAATTATGTCGGCGGCGGCGGCGGGCAGTACATCCCCCTCCCAGTTTGCGGCGAGTTCCCAATTGGAGTCGACGTCCCCATCCCAGGCATAAACTTTGGACATAACCGATAGGGATCTCAGGTCGCTCGCCCTCTTCAGCGTAGTTGTCCCATCGCTGACCTCCAACTGCAGTTGCCCCGTTCCCCTGGTCGGGCCATCCAGAAACCTGATGTCCGCAATTTCTATGTACTCGCCTCCCGTGATATCCAAATCTATCGCAATACGCACTATGAGAGTGGGAAGCGAGCCACTCCAGATTGGCTGGATCACACCGCCGCTGATGCCACCCCCACCCTCACGCTTGACCGTAGCCGTCGGTGTATGCCGCGGATCGAACTTTAAACCGCTCAAACCACCGGGCAAGGTTATTTGGAGAAAATTGCCGGCCACTAAATCATTCCACTCCGCTGTCTTCAATTTTCAACGTGAGATAGGGGGGAGGGGGCATGGGCTGACCCTCGACCAGGGTGAGATTTTGTCCCGTAAGCGTCGGCGCCGGGTTGTCCTCAAATGTCACTGTGGTGCCGACATGGGAACCCGGCAAACCGGGATCGGGAACGAAACCCGAACCGGGATAGCTGTTGTGAATCCTCAGAATGATATCGCCGGGAGTCCCCCGCTTTATTTCAACCCACGCCAGACCGTTGGCGTCGGTAGTAATTTCCCGATTGCTTGACGGCAACAATCCGGGTTGGCTGCTATCTTTAGTTATTGGATTCGTACCGCCGGTTGCTGCGACGATAAATCGCCGTTTATACGGCACCAAAGATCCCAACGAGTCGACGACCTGCAATGACACCCGTACGACCTCGCCCTTCGCCGTGCTTTGTTTTTCCGGCACAGCTACAATGTGATCCGATTTCCGCTTTTCGACAAAATTCGCTGAGTAAATGGCCAGGGGGTTTCCATCATCATCTTCCGCCCAGACCTCCGCCGGATTTACAACTCTCGCCACCGAACTTTCCGTTATGGACATATGCCAGGTACGACTGGTTTCCGTACTGCCGGATATCGACAAATATCCTCTGGCCGTGCCACCGTCGGAAATTGGTATGTTGGAATTTGAAGTCGATCCAGTTCCGTCGGTAAGGGTGACATCGTCAACCAAGATGAAGTTACCCATATGGTAGTTAAATACATTTACGCTACCAGTAAGTCCATCGGGAACAAAGGGATACAGGTTCCAGATATTCCCTCGCTGCAATAACGCCAGGTTCCAGGAGTACGCAAAACTTTGTGCGCCGCTAACTGGGTTGATGAAACGGGATGCATTGGATAAAGAGACGTCTAATCGAAAACTGTTTTTATCGACGTTCTGATCGGCGGCAGCCACTATTTTAAAATAATAGTAATTGCCGATATGCTCCCCGTCAGAGGGCTGGACCCCTGCGAAATAATCCCAGGCCAAACGAGAAGAATTGGTTGTATAGGTATTGGTAGCAAGAGCATTGCCACTAAGGGCCGCACTCAAACCACCCCCCGTTAAAAAATTGACCTGCCGGGACAGCGAATCCGAATATGCACCGCTTCCACCCACTAAATAGAATGTGGTATTGACATCGGTGGCACTTATCACATTGTTGTCATAATCGGGTGGATTGGTTTCATGAACATCCAAGCCCCAAGTAGGATCATTTAATGCGGGGTCGAATATGGAAAAATACAGGGTATCAGTAACGGTATCAGGAATGCGAAAAAACACCACTTGCAATCCGTCGATGTCGCCGCTACCCGGTCGTCCCGTCACCGAAAGATAATCCGAGCTGCCTTGGGGAATAGCACTCTGCCCCAACGCCAGTTGAACAGGCAATAAAACCACCAGCAGCACCAAAAAAAGCCTGATGATCCCCGATGCGGAAAACTGTCCTCCGTTTTGAGCTAAAGCGCGGAAGTAATGCGTCATTTTTACTACCTCTCCGGGGCGGGTGACAGAATTATCCGGGCAGACAAGCCACCTGAATAATTATATAGCGCAAAGAGAAAAATTCCAATAATTGCATTGACCCAACCTGGCAAACAGCGACTCCCTCACCACTCGGGATGAAAATCCATATCGAATGCCACCCAATCAGCGGGATCCGCATGTTCGGCGGCAATCATTCCCAGGGACACGTCGGCGGTGAGCTCCGCCACAAGCCACCGGGTATCCAGAAAGGGAAACCGGGCACCGGGACCACCGACGTCCACTCCGACCAGCGAATGTCCGTGCTTTTGGCTCACCATAAGCACCGAATTAATTCCAATAGGATCAAGAAGGGCCATATACACCAGCCCCAGGCGGTCGCAGTCGCCCTCGCCGTTATTGAGGCAACCCCAGGCAGGCTCGAGATCACTCAACCCGCCGGTGCGGCGATACGCAAACCCTTGTATCCACGAAAGAAGCTCACCGGCGTATTCGCTTCGCGACAGCCCGTGACCTTCAAAACGCCCGGCAATGGTTTCGGCAAGGGATCGCATGTCATACCAGCTGTCCTTGTACAGCATTTGATAATATCTTCGCCAGGCCATTGCCTTGATTTCCGCCGGCGCCTGGGTGAACTGATTGAGAATACGCGCCTCCCGCTCAATGGTGGCGTACGCAGCTTCGATATCGGCCTCTTCTCCCCCGTCCAGGGGCAGGGCTGCCAATGGAGAATATTGATCCGGAGACCGGCTCGGCAGGGGATTTTCCAGGGCAGCCAGAGGAAAACCGCGAACCTCCGCGCCGCCGGTGGAGCGCAGAAATTGGCTCACCACACCCGGCGCATGATATTCGTCGATACGGGGGGAAAACCCGTCCAGATTGCTGAGCAAAAAATCGCTATACAGCTCGTATTTGTCCTCGGCGCTAAAGGAGACAAGGGCATAATCATGGGGGTAACTATTGGAGTGCTCTCCGTCCGGAGCGTTATCGATGGTTACGACGTATCCGCGAACGGCCCTGGTTCCGGCGGTCCAGCTCAGATCCGCAAGCTCCGCATGGTGACCGTTGAAAGTAAACGCAGACATATCGCCCTGAGCCCCCAGCATCTGGCGCACCGCCTGTGCATGGGAATTGCCCGGCGAATATGCATCTGGCGACGTCACTATAATCTGAAAAATCGCCTGTCCTTCCATATCCGAGAAGGATACGATTCCGGCTTCGGCGTCTATATCAGCAAGAACCCAGGTTTCCACCAAATTGAGACCCCATAAAAACGACTCGGAATACACTTCCCCGGCATACAGTCGCCCCGAACCGACACATACCATGCACGCGATAAAAATCAGGCGATATATCTTTTCCATAACCACACTATCGGAATATACTGAACGGTCAAAAGACTTAATATGCAGTTATTCAGCTGAAACAACGACCTGAGCGGTTTGGAAGTGGCCCATATGGATGTAACTATACACAACGCAAACCCCGGAACGGATATCGACATTCCGGCGTCAAAATCCCACAGCATACGTGCGCTGCTCATTGCCGCACTGGCCGAAGGCGAAAGCATTATCGCCAATCCGTTGGACAGCAAGGATACCCGCTCCTGCATTGAAGCGATCAAGTCCCTGGGAGCCCAGGTGGCGGAGAAGGGCGACGGATATTCGGGATATCCCGGGGCGATACGGGTCAAGGGCGTGGGCGACTCCATATTATCGGAAGGCGCGGAAAACGTCATAGATTGCGGAAATTCGGGTACCACCGCGTACCTTGCGGCCAGCATCGCCGCCCTGTCGCCGGAATATACGGTGTTTACCGGCGACGGACAAATCCGTTCCCGGCCCATACGGGAACTTCTATCGTCTCTCAGGGATCTGGGCGCCCTGGCGTTTACCACGCGAAACAAAGACGCCGCGCCCTTCGTGGTCAGAGGACCGTTGACCGGCGGGACCACTGAAATATCCTGCCCTACCAGCCAGTATTTATCCAGTCTCCTGCTGGCGGTTCCCCTGTTGCCGGCAGGCAGTTCCACCGAAATAAATATCACCCTTCTCCACGAACGGCCCTACGCGGAAATCACCCTGGACTGGCTGGACTATCAGAAAATCCGCTACGAAAACCAAAACTGGAAACGAATCACCATACCCGGCGGCCAAAAATACCGGGCGTTTACCCGTTCCATTCCGGCAGACTTTTCCAGTGCCACTTTTTTCGCCTGCGCCGCCGCAATTACCGGCGAAGAACTTTTTTTGCGGGGTCTGGATATGGAAGATAGCCAGGGAGACAAGGACGTATTTGTACTCCTCCGCCAGATGGGCTGCCGCGTAACCCCCGAGGATGACGGCGTGAGAATTTCCGGCCCCGACTACGCATCGGGACAAGAGCTGAAAGCGGGAAATTTTGACCTCAATTCCATTCCCGACGCCTTGCCGGCATTGGCGGTTACGGCGGCATACGCCAGGGGAAAAACCATCCTGGGCAATGTGCCCCAGGCACGGCTCAAGGAAACCGACAGGATACGCTGCATGGCCCGGGAATTGGAAAAAATGAACATTCGGACCCAGGAGCTGGATGACGGATTGGTGATACATGGCGGAACCGTTGTCGGCGCGGCGGTAAACGGGCATCAGGATCACCGCATTGTCATGGCCTGTTCCATTGCCGGGCTTCGCTCAAAAGGCGCAATGACCGTAAGCGATGCCCAGGTGGCCGGGGTAACCTTTCCGGGGTTTTTCGACATCCTCGCCAAATCGGTACCGATAGACGGGTCCGGGAGCTGCGTGGTCTTTGCAGATAACAGCGCACCCCAAAGAAATACCCGACAATAAAAGAAATACCCGACAATATCTATCAAGTTACTTGAGTTTTTTCTCGTTTGAATATATGGTTTTTCGATATATGGTTTTGTATGCGCAATAGCCTGGAAGGCTGCGCTCAAGCAAAAACCGAGGAGTATATATGGATAACATTACGCAGGTCATTTTCTGGCCGGGCTGGATCGGCGGCATCGCGATCGGCAGCTATTTGCTCTTTCAGGTGCTGGTAACCGGCCACCCCCTGGGAGTAAGCACTGCCTTCGGCAATGTATGCGGGCTTTTTTCAAAAATACCTTATTTCCACAAGGATCAGTTTGAGAACAATTTAAACTGGAGGCTGTGGTTTATTGTGGGCATACCGCTGGGCGGACTGATTGCCGCATTGACAAGTCCAGGTCCCATCGTTGCGAGTTTTTCTCTTGGTTCGCTTTATGACTCAGTGCTTCCACAGGCGCTGGTTCTCAAAGCCCTTGTCCTTACCGGCGGGGGAATACTCATAGGAGCCGGAAGCCGCATGGCCGGCGGCTGCACCTCCGGCCATAGCATAAGCGGAATGGCTATTCTCAACCCGCCAAGCATTGTGGCGTCAGCGGGATTTTTCGCAGGCGGAATACTCATAGTGCAACTTCTCTTCAATCTCATTCCGGCCCTGACAGGAGCGTAATATGGCGGATATGGCAATAGACAATAGTAAAAACAAAGCCCGTGCCACAATCGAGGGCAAGACCTGGTTCGGCCGGATTCTTTTTGTGGTGCTGGGCGGCTTGTTCGGATTTTTTCTCAGCAGGGCCGGTGCGACAAATTATGATTTCTACGCACAGCTATTTCTTTTTCAGGATCTCCAGCTATTGTGGGTAATCGCCGTTGCCGCCGGCGTGGGGTTCGCAGGTACCCAAATCTACAAGAGGGCGAAGATCAAGTCGATAATCGCAGGCACGCCGGCGGTGTATGCGGCAAAACCCTGGAAAAAGTCTTTGATTCCCGGTTCGCTCATATTCGGCATCGGCTGGGGACTTGCAGGAGCATGTCCCGGAACGGCACTGGTCATGCTGGGGGAAGGCAAACTGGGCAGCATTTTTACAATTACCGGTTTCGTATTGGGAACCTATTTCCACGGCCTGTACGTGAATGGAAAATTCAGCAAAAAGTAAGCCCGCAATTGCGGGCATCTGCTGCCGGCATATCTGCAACGCCGGAACCGCATATTGAACAGGGGAACATCAGCAGGCGGGGGTCGTTTTGTTCATAACCCCCGGTCCCGCCTGCTTTTGGACCTGCACTACAGGGATCGGCTCATGACCCTGTTGAGACGCTTCACAAAATCCGGGGGATCCTTCAGCTCAAGACCTTCCACCAGCATGGCCTGATCCAGCAAAAGATTGGCGACATCGGCAATTCGATCCTCTTCTTCAACATCCCTGATTCCCGTTACAATTTCGTGGTCGGGGTTTATTTCCAGGATGGGGACGATTTCTGTCATTTCGGCGCCCTGACCCATGGCTTTCATCATATTCTGCATTTGATATGTGGGATCGTTTTCATCCACAACGATACAGCTAGGGCTGTCGGCGAGACGAACCGACACTTTTACTTCCTTGACGCGCTCGCCAAGGGCTTTCTTTAGTTTTTCCACAACGGGTTTGGTGGCTTTTTCCTTGTCTTTGTCCGCCTTTTCGTTGAGGTCCTCTCCTGCATCGGAGCGGTTTACCGCCTTGAAATCGTGATCCTTGTACTTCATGAGTCCGGGAACCACAATTTCATCAATATCGTCGTTCATTATGAGGACTTCGATGTCTTTCCCTTTGTAGGCTTCGAGAAGGGGAGAGTTGCGCAGCGTGCTTTCCTTGTCGCCAGTAATATAATAGATGGCTTTCTGGTCGGGAAGCATTCTATCCGAGTATTCGGCCAGGCTTGTGTACCCGTCGGCCTTTGTCGACCTGAAGCGAACCAGTTCCATAAGCTCATCGCGATGGGAAAAATCAGAATACAGCCCCTCTTTCAACGGCCGATTGTACTGCGCGATAAACTCGGCGTAGGTTTCCCTGTCCTCCAGGGCGATTCTCTTGAGTTCGGCGAGCACCTTGTTTACCGAAGAGTTTTTTATATTCGTCATTACCTTGTTTTGCTGGAGAATTTCCCGGCTTACGTTCAATGGAAGGTCTTCGCTGTCGATAATTCCACGCAGAAAGCGCAGGTAGGTAGGCAGGAGTTCTTTTTCGTCATCGGTAATAAAAACTCTCCGAACGTAGAGCTTGACCCCCGGCTTGTAGTCGGCGTAGTTCATGTCCATAGGTGCTTTTTTCGGTACAAAAAACAGCGTTGTGTACTCCAGCGTTCCTTCGGCCTGGGTATGGAGCCAAAACAACGGCTCCTGGGTATCGTGGCCGATTGTCTTGTAGAACTCCGTATAGTCCTCGTCGGAAATTTCCGACTTGCTGCGTTTCCACAACGCGTTGGCACTATTCACCTGCTCGGTGACGTTTTCTTTGCTCTTTTCCTTGCCCTTGTCGTCGTATTCGGTTTTCTCGTAGCAAAGGAAAATGGGAAACGCGATGTGATTGGAATACTTCTTTATGGCATCCTCGATTTTCCACCGGCTGGCAAATTCCTTTCCCTCGTCGTTGAGATGCACGATAATCCGCGTGCCCTGGCCCTCCAGTTTCTTCGCCTCATCGTCCTCACCCTTGTCAATGGTAAATTCGCCCTTGCCGTCACTGGTCCATTTCCACACCGCATCTTCTCCGGCCTTGCGGGAATACACGTCAATGCTGTCGCCGACCATAAATGCCGAGTAGAAACCGACGCCGAACTGCCCGATGAGGTTGCTGTCTTTTTTATTATCGCCGGTCATTTGGCCCAGGAACGCTTTGGTTCCGCTTTTGGCAATTGTTCCAAGATGCCCGGAAAGCTCGGCATCATTCATGCCGATGCCGTTGTCGCTGATAATTATCGCGGGATCATCGCCCTCTATAAAATCAATATGAATTTTGGGATCAAAGCCAAGTTCCTTGAAACTGTCTTCGGTAAGGGTCAAATACTTGAGCTTGTCCAGGGCATCTGATGAATTGGAGACCAGCTCCCTGATGAAAATTTCCTTGTGTGAGTAAAGGGCGTGGGTGATGAGGTGGAGTAATTGACCGACCTCGGTTTGAAACTGATGGGTAGCCACCGTTTTTCTCCTTTTTTCAATGAGTTTTTGATGAGTTTTTCAGAGGACCAGAAACCTGTCCGGCACCGTGTTCCATAGAAATTGCCACAGAACTGCAACCATTGAAGTATAACGAAAAATGCTTTCAATGCCAAATAGCAAACAGCAGCTGCTTTTCTGCCGGCTGCCTTTCTGCCTGCCTTTCCGCCTGCCTTTCCGCCTGCTTCCTTTCCGGCGGCGGGAAACAAGGATATTTATTTACCGCTAAAGGCGATACATGTAAATTCGGCTGTTGCGGTTATTATTGTAATTTTGTTGTTTTTCCTGGGGAAGCTCCTTTATCTCCCCGCGCACAAATCCCATGCTGAGAAACCAATCCGAGGCACGGGTGGTCAGGGCGAACAGCTTTTCCACCCCCCGGGTCCGCGCCCGGTCTATGAGAAAGTGCAGAATCCTTCCTCCGACGCCCAAATGGGCATAACCGGGATCCACCGCCATTCCGGCTATTTCCGCTGATCCGTCGGAAAATTCGTGGACGGCACCGCAGCCCCGAATTGATCCGTCGGTTTCAAAGACAACGTAGTCCTGAACTAATTGCTGCAATTCCTCCCTGGTTCTGGGAACAAGACTGCCGTCCTCCACTCCCGCTGACATCAGCCCAAGAACATCGTTGATATCTTCCCGGCCCATGCTGCGAATGGCGTCAAAGGCGTCGGCGTGAATCATCGTTCCAATTCCGTTGGTGCTGAAAACTTCCTGCAGTACGGCTCCGTCGCTGCGCCCGTCCAGAATATGCACCCGGGGAACCCCGGCGGCGGCGGCATCCCTCCCCTGCTCAATAATTTCGCGCTGGGTCGCCGTCAATGTACTTTTGTTGTTTGCGAGAAAATGTGCGGCTCCCTCTATGGTAAATCTCGTAATTCTTCGGTTCGCGACAATGACGCCGTCGGCTTTTGTATTGCAGGAATCCGCCTGCAGCAGGTTTTCTCCGGTAATAAAAAACAGTTTTTCCGCCGCCAATCCCGCCGCCAGATGACGAGCCAGTTCCAGACTGGAAATAGTATATGCCTTGCCCACGCCCCCGCTATTCCATCCGATGCAGGGAAGAATGGGAATCAGCCGGTCATTGAGAATGCGCTGGATCTGGCTGATGTTCACCGAACTCACCGCGCCGGTCATTTGGTAATCCACTCCGTCCCGTACGCCAATGGCCCGGGCGCTGACCCAGTTGCCGATTACCGAGCTGAGCTTGTGGCTGGATAGTTCGCCCATAAGGCGGTTTGCCGTATCAAAGGCTGCCATTTTGATGAGCGGGAGGCTTTCTTCACTGGAAATGCGCAATCCGTTGTGGTACTTCGCCTCTATGTTGAAGCGGCCGAGCAGATGATCTATCCCCACCTGCGCCCCTGGCACCAGAATAATGTTAATTCCGCTGTGGTGAAGCAGCCCCAGGTCTTTCACCAGTGCGGGAAACAGTGGATGTTCCACAATCGCCGAAGAAATCTGAAATACAAATCTTTTTCCCGGGAACCGGAGAGAATACTTGAACACCTCCCGTATTTGCTCCACATGGGTAATATCGATGTCATTTGTCATACGCACTCCCCGGGTTTCCGCCGCAGCCGTTCTGTAGAACTGCAGATTCGAGTATAGTATACTTGTAAAAAGCAGTGAACGGAGCTTGTTCGCAGACAATGCATCTCCGCAGGCAATTCAGGAGTACGAATGCAATTATCGGCATTCAGGCAACAAAATAAACACTCCATGGCTGTGTCGGCCCTCATGCTCCTTTTCATTTTATTGCCGATTTCCTGCACCCGTGAATCCAGGGATCAGCTGCGCAATTCGATTGACCAACGCCTGCAGTCGGTTCTGAGCCTTCATACGGCGGAATACTTGTACAATGATGTTATCTATTACGGGGATCAAACCAGTTTCCTCGGCATTCCAACCGGTGCACGGCAAATCCTGTTTTCCGTCGATGTGCGCATACGCGCGGGAATCAACATACAGGAGGGTCTTCAGGTGGCGGTAAATCAAATGGGCGAGGTGGAAATTGTACTGCCGGAAGCCCGAATTCTCTACGCAGATGTGGAAGAGAAAACAATTCACCAGTATTTTGTGCGCCAATACGGTCGGCAAATCAGCTGGATAGACATACAGGATGTGGTTGCCGCCGCAAAGGATCAATTGATTGTGGACGCGGTAAAAAGAGGCATCTTGCAGCAAGCCGACAGACAGGCCGAATCAATTGTCCGCAACCTTTTGGAAGGAAGCGGCGTGCGCAATTTTCAAATTATCAGACGGGAACGCAATGGCTGAAAAACGAAAAGCTCCCCTAAAACGCATTATCATTCCCGGCCTGATTGCAGTGCTCGCCATTACCGCAATTGTATTATTTTCCCCGCTATTGGGAGGCCCGTATTTCCAGATCCCAAACATGGATCTTTTCTTTGGGCTGAATGCCACGCGTCAAAATTCGGGGCATGACGCGCTCCTGGCAGAAATGCGCACACTAAGCGAACTGCAAAGCCTGGAATATATCTACAAACTGGTATTCCCCCAGGACTTTTTCGGCGCAAACATCACCCTGGAAAGCATCTTTGAAAAAGTCCGGAATGCCCGGTCCGGCGATAATCTGGATACCTTGCTCAGCACCGCAGAGCAGTTGTACCTGGACGCCTATAATTTGAGCCGGGACGCGGGCATGCAACCTTTGAGCGGAAGGCACGATTTTCTCGTAGCGACTGCCGTTATTTCCCTGGGGTATGATTTTGACCGGGAACCGTTTTTGGACCGTATACAATTCAGCGAACCGCCATCGGGTGAAAATGAAGATGCTGTTTCCACGGCGATTATCCGCCTCCCGCCGGCCCAGATACTCAACATCAGAATCGAGGATCCCGACAGCAGCAACTACCCCTACCCCGATCTACATCTGGATCAAGAAAATTGGAGGCGAATTGCGAGATTTATATCGTCGTATGTTCGAACCCTGCCGGAACTTGAATCCCTGCAGGAGGATGCCCGGGATTCTCTCGTTCAATTTTTCTCAACATTCCTCAATGAAGGCGTGAATATACCCGTTGAATTTGTTAGTATCAAACAGTAACAAGACTTTAGACATGAAATTGGTTTTTACAGGTGAGCCCATGACACAGAAACTGACCAAAGATACATTTCTTTCAAAGGTTTTTAATTACGAAGAAAGCAAAGAATGGAAATACCAGGGAGACCTGCCCGCAATCGTGGATTTTTGGGCGGAATGGTGCGGCCCATGCAAAATGATTGCGCCGGTGCTTGAAGAAATATCCGCCGAATACCAGGGCAAAATTCATGTATACAAAGTCAACACTGACGAAGAGCAGGAATTATCCCGGGCGTTTGGTATTCAAAGCATTCCTTCGCTGCTTTTTATCCCCATGGATGACAAACCGCAAATGATCCCCGGCGCCCTTCCCAAAGAGACGCTGGCAAAAGCCATAAAGGATGTTCTCAACGTTGAAAAATGATTCCGGGGTAACCATGGCGGATCTTCAGGAGGATATTCCTCCGTCGGCTCGCCCAACGGGAATCTCTCATGCGGGCCGGGGAGCTGGAAAGCAATGATTTTCAGTATTGCCGGTCTCGTTTTACTTCTTTTTCTTTCCGCATTTTTCAGCTCCACCGAAACGGCGTTTACCAGCCTGTCTCTTGTGCGCGTCGAGTCGTTGAAACAACGCCACAAACGGCGGGGAAAAATTGTGGAAAGCCTTCACATGCACCCGGAGAAACTGCTCACCACCATCCTCATCGGCAATAATTTGGTAAACATAGCCATCTCCGTAATATCTTCGGAAATCACCATACGTCGTTTCGGCTCAGCGGCATTGGGCATTACCACCGGCGTACTTACAATGATAATTCTCATTTTTGGCGAAGTCGTGCCCAAGCAATTCGCCATGCGCAATAACGAAGCCATTTGCATTGCGACGGCGGGAATTATCCGCATTCTGTCATATGTATTTTTACCCATTATCTGGATCATTAACGGCTTCGCGCGTTTGATGAGCCTTTTTGATAAAAAAAAGAATCGCGACTTTTTCAGCCTGGACAGCATTCTCCATATGATCAAGCATGCCGAAAACATGGGCATCCTTGAGAACTACAAAACCAGAATGGTCAAGTCGGTATTCCGTTTTTCCGACGTCACTGTCCATTCGATCATGACCCACCGCAAGCACGTCTTTAGCCTGAGCAGCGCCACATCAATTGCGGAGGCTCTGGCGCATATAGTCGAAAAAGGGTTCAGCAGGGTTCCGGTGTACAGCACAGATCCTGAAAATATTCTCGGCGTCGTATTGGAAAAGGATTTGGTTCGGCTCACCGCCAAAGGCGAAAGTGGAGGAACCTTGGCCGATCTGGCCTTGCCGGCGGTTTTTATTCCCGAAACATGGAAAATTCACCGCGTCTTTAGACGGCTCAAAGAAGAGCGCCTGAATCTGGCAATCGTTCTGGACGAATACGGGGGTCTCGCGGGTATTGTAACCATGGAAGACCTGGTTGAAGAAATCATAGGTGAAATCTATGACGAGGATGAGGAAAAGGACGAGGCAAAAATCCTGCGGAATGACAAGGAGGGGTGGTATGCCATCCAGGGAGACACGCCGATTTACCTGCTTGAAGATGTTATCGGAATGGGCATTGAACACGACAAGAATTCAGAAACAATAGGTGGCTATATTCTCGAACGGCTGGCGGCCCTTCCGGTGCGGGGTCAGAAGGTGGAAACGGAAATCGGCACATTTATCATTCAGTCAATCAGCAGCAAGCAGGTACAACAGGTACAGTACCATCCCCGCCAGAACATGCTATCTGAATAACCGGTAACCTGGTAATCTACCCGGAAAGTACAATATCATCCCCGCCAGAACATGCCATCTGAAGATAAACACCATTACGTTGTTTCAAGGCACTCCCTCATTTGCGCACAGCGTTCCTCTGGATGCGCCTCCTTGCACATTGGAAATTGAGTTCAGCCCTGAAAAGTTTCGCACAGCGTTCTCCTGGATGCGCCTCCTTGCCAGGGGTTTTATTTTTTAAAACCTTGGGATAGGATGATGCCCTGAAAACTGCCGAGAGGATCACTCTGTGAAAAAGTACCCTTTTAAAGACATTGAAGCTAAATGGCAGCAATATTGGGAGGATCACAAAACCTTCCGCGTTAGCGAGGATCCGGATTATCCCCCCGAAAAACGCACATACGTGCTGGATATGTTTCCCTACCCATCGGGAGCCGGACTTCACGTGGGACATCCCGAAGGATACACCGCCACCGACATATACTCCCGCTACCTGCGAATGAACGGGCACAACGTACTTCACCCCATGGGCTTCGACAGTTTCGGGCTGGCGGCAGAAAGTTATGCCATACAAACCGGAACCCACCCCCGGACTTCAACCGAGGCGAATATCAAAAATTTCCGCCGTCAACTCAAGCAATTGGGTTTCAGCTACGACTGGGACCGTGAAATAGCCACCCACACCCCGGAATACTACAAGTGGACCCAATGGATATTTCTCAAATTATACGAACGTGGTCTGGCTTATGTGGACGAGCTACCAATGTGGTATTGCGAAGAACTGGGCACGGTACTTGCGAACGAAGAAGTTATTACCACAGCAGACGGACCCCGTTCCGAGCGGGGCATGCACCCCGTTGAGCGACGTTCCCTGCGACAATGGATGCTCAAAATCACGGCATATGCCGAACGCCTCCTTGAAGACCTCGAGGATCTTGATTGGCCAGAAAGCCTGAAAACCATGCAGCGAAATTGGATCGGCAAATCCGAAGGCGCAAATGTGCGCTTCGATATAGAAGGCAATCGCCATAGCCTGGAAGTTTACACTACCCGCCCGGACACGCTTTTTGGCACGACGTATATGGTAATAGCTCCTGAACACCATTTGGTGGAGCAGATGGTCACCCCAGGGCAAAAAAAGGCCGTGGAGGCCTACATAGGGGATTCGGCCTTAAAAAGCGACCTGGAGCGCACCGACCTGGCAAAAGACAAAAGCGGCGTATTTACCGGCGCCCATGCCATCAATCCGGTCAATGACCAGCGCATACCCATTTGGATTTCCGACTATATACTTGTTTCTTACGGCACAGGCGCCATAATGGCCGTTCCGGGACACGACCAACGCGACTGGGAATTCGCACATAAATTCCAGCTTCCCATCAAACGGGTGGTTGCCGACAAACGGGATCTGGTCGGCATGGACCAAACGGAACTAAAAAATTTTCCGGCAGAAATGACCGAGGTTTATACCGCCAAGGGTATATCGGTAAATTCCGGTATTATCACGGGACTTGCAAGCGACCGCGCAAAGGACAGGATCATTGCGTGGCTGGAAGAAAAGGGGCGGGGCAGCCGCACGGTAAATTATAAACTCAGGGATTGGATATTCAGCCGTCAACGCTACTGGGGCGAGCCAATACCGTTGGTGCGGGACGAGAAGGGTAGCTACACGCCGCTTTCCCGGCGCGAATTGCCTCTTGTGCTGCCGGAAATGGAAAGCTACAAACCATCGGGAACCGGTGAAAGTCCCCTGGCCAATGTGGGGGAATGGGTTCAAACCGAGGTTCCCGGAAAACCGGGTGTCCCGGGGGTGCGCGAAACCAATACCATGCCCCAGTGGGCCGGAAGCTGCTGGTATTACCTTCGCTACATCGACCCGAAAAATAGCGAGTCACTTGCCGACCCTGAGAAAATCAAATACTGGATGCCCGTGGATCTTTACGTCGGCGGAACCGAGCATGCGGTGCTTCACCTGCTTTATGCCCGTTTCTGGCACAAGGTGCTCTACGATATCGGCGTGGTAAACACCATCGAGCCCTTTCAGCGGCTGGTCAATCAGGGAATAATTACCTCGTTCGCGTACCAGCGAAAAGATACTACGCTGGTTCCCACCGACAAAGTTGTCGAAACAGCAGAGGGTACATATGTGGAGAAGGCAACCGGCGAGCAGGTAACCCGAGTAGTCGCGAAAATGTCCAAGAGCTTGAAGAACGTTATTAATCCCGACGATATCATTGAAAAGTACGGCGCAGATTCCATGCGCCTCTACGAAATGTTTATGGGACCGCTGGAACAGTCCAAACCCTGGTCAACCCAGGGCCTTGTCGGTATACACCGCTTTCTGGATAAAGTATGGAAAACCGCGCAAAAACCCATAAACGGCGAAAAGGCCGATAGACGATTGATAAAGACGCTCCATAAAACAATCAAGAAAGTCAGCGCGGACACAGATAGCCTCAATTTCAATACCGCCATTAGCCAGATGATGATCTTTATCAACGAGGCATCGAAATTCGACAAGCTCAACAAGGATGTTTGGAAATGTTTTGTTCTTTTGCTTTCTCCCTATGCCCCCCATCTGGCGGAGGAACTGTGGGAGCAGTGCGGCGAAAAAGAAAGCCTTGCCCTTGCCAGTTGGCCGGGCTACGACGAATCCCTTACCGTCGACGATCAAACAACAGTTGTGCTTCAGGTGAACGGGAAGGTACGGGCAAAGGTCGAACTGGCGGCGGACACGCCGCAAGATGAATTGGAACGCATTGCGCGGGAAAACGGGCGCATACGCGAACTTGTTCAGGGCAAAACCGTGCGCAAAGTCATAGTGATTCCCGGCAAGCTCGTAAATATAGTCGCCAATTAAAGGGTCACTCGTTTTGCGCAATGTCGTTTTGCGCAATGTCGTATAGCCGACCGGTTTCATCCACGTACAAAATGCGGAGAGCTTTATCCTCCAGGCGGATAAAACGTTGTCGTTTCCCGACAACCAGCTTCACTTCTTCGATACCGCTATAAAATCGCAGGTTCCTCAAGTCATCGGATATCCAGGCACCGCCCGGAAAATCGAGGGAATGAGTTGCGGTTTTCGCATCAATGGGGATTCCGAATTTCTCTTTTTCCACCATCGACGCCAAATCGCTCATTTCCCTGCTCCAGAAATCACCCATATTTGCAAAACGGAGAACAATTTGCCGACAATTGAGATCCACAGGCAGGGTGCTGTCATCGTACAGCCTGGCGAGAAACCATACCCCCGGCCCGTATTCCGGAAGAACACGGGCATCACCTGACAGGCGCCCCCAGGGTCGCATTATTCTGCCACCGAAACGCAGTTGGTACAATTCCATGTGCCCGAGAATCTCAATTGTATCAAATTCGAAGTCAGATGCATAATCCGATAATTCCGGAGGCACCTCAAAGAACGGGGTTTTATATAGCGAGCAGCCATCGAAAAAGAAAGCCAACAAGCAAACAGCGGCAAAAAGAATATTCGACATCACAAAAATATTAACAAATTTTTTTGGCTTGGGGATTCAAATTCCTGGAAAAATCGATATACTATACCTATGTCGGAAGAAATTAGCTTTGAAGTCCAGCTCCGTCAAGCAGTAAACTCCAGGTCCCGTCAGCTTGGACAAGGCACAATTGCGGAAATAAAAGAAAGCTGGCGTGCCTTTCAGGCAAATCTCGAATCCGTATACTCACTGCTGCTAAAAAAGGGTCTGCTGCGCGAAGACCCGTATAAAAAAGATCGTAAAGTCACCGAGATTGTCGCGCCAAAAGACGCTCACCTCAGCGAGTCCAATAAAGAAGAGGAAGTGAGCATTCGCTTGTCGGAATTTACCGCAGTAGTGGATTTTATGAATAACTACAGTTCGTTCAGTGTTGAAACCTTGAATTTGAAGCAAATAAAAAACCTCCACGGGATTCTCAATTTTATAAGCTTTACTGATTTCACGCCAAACTCGGCAAAAAAAAACCACACCACTCGTGCTCTCGCGGAGTTTACGAATAAAATCAAAAAGAGATCAGACCAGCTGACCGCCGGAGCGATGCAATCCAATCTCGATCAGTTAAACGCCATTTCCAAAAGACTGGAACAAAACTTGAAGGATATTTCCGTTTTCAAAAGAGAGGAATACAAGCTCCAGGTTCGTGAAGAAATACTCGGAGGACTGGATCTTGACAATTCCGTTACCGTGGAAATTTTCATGAGCGAAATTAGAAAGCAATTCCAGCACCATCAGGGACAGATACCGTATTTCCCGGAGTTGCTGCAGGAAATACATGCGGAAGAATTTTCAAAGTCCGGAAAGGAACTCAGGGAAAAAATACTAAGCAGCCTGTCCGCCCAAAAAAAGGACAGCAAACCGGCCGCAGCCAAAGCAGATCTCAAACCTTTGCTCACAGAAGCCCTGAAAATACTGGCCAATTCTACGCGGCACATGGATACGGCCCTGGAAAAAATGCAGGCCAATCACGGTCTTCTGAACAACAGGCCGAAAAGTTTTATGGAAAAATTCAAGAAATGGATAATCCAGCTGACAAACGGAAAAGAAGAAAGGATAATTTACGAAATCGAACTCGTTGATCCTGCAACTTCTGCGCATATAACCAAAAATCTGGACTACAACAACTTTATGGCCAATACCGCAAAAAAGGCAAAGGGATTGAATGCTTTGCTTCAAAAATCCTCCCCTTTGGTACAAAAACTTGCAACTGCAAGCGAGGAACAGCTGTTCTCCTTTCTGGACAAAACCTATAGGGAAATCAGCGATATCAACAAAACAATGGACGCCCTGGATACATACTTCAAAGCAGAAACAGATCGTTACGCGCGGGATAAAATCCGCGGGGTAAAAAACGAAGTAGCGGCAATTAAAGGTAACTTGCAGACCACATCGCAAAAAAAGCATGAATACGTCGCGAAAAAGGAAGAAGCAGATCAGCTGCGTCGTTTGGGCATTGACTAAAGAGTCCGGAACGAATTTGATTTCTCCCGAATTTCGAAATTTCCCGGGATGAATTAACCCCGGGCGTATACCCCCAATATGCGAATATCTTCCGAATACTGTCTCAACCCTTCTGCAGACTCTTTGAAAGCCTCTTCCCTGCCCTCAATATCTACGTCCAGATAGAACATATATTCCCAGGGCTTTCCGTGTATGGGGCGGGACTCAATTTTTTCCAAATTCAAACTCCGGGAACTCAACACTTCCATGCATTTGAGCAATGCCCCGGGCTTATCGGCTACGCTAAAAACAATGGAGGCTTTTTGCCTCTTGCTGTAAAACTCGCCAGGGTCGTCGGCGTGTTTAATGACGACGAAGCGGGTATAATTGACGGGATTCGTTTCGATGCCTTCGACAAGGACCTTCATACCGTATACCCCCGCCGCGGCTCTCCCCGCAATGGCGGCGTTGCGCTTGTCCCCAAGTTTGGCGATATGGGCCACAGCCCCGGCGGTGTCGTAGAACGGCCGCAGTTCCATATCCGCCAGATCCGAAAGAAACCGGCTGCTTTGGGCCAGACCCTGAGGATGGGAATACACAATTTCTATATCCTCCAGCGTTGAATCGGGAGTACCCACAAGACTATGTTGTATGCGAATTCGGGTTTCTCCGCAAATGCATATATCCGGATATTGCAACAGGAGATCGTAGTTTTCATGGATGGACCCGGTGAGCGCATTTTCAATGGGAAGCACCGCAAAACGCGCGTGGGCATTCAGTACGTTGTCAAATACATCTACAAATTCGACGCAGGGAAGCACCCTCAAGGATCCGACCAGCGCATCAAAAAATTTGTGCAGGGCGATTTCGCTGTATGCCCCGGCCTCGCCTTGAAACGCTATGGGTACCGCATCCTGATCCCTCACGTCGTCGCCTGTCCGACGCCGGGTACTATCGTTTCGTCTCCGGGAATGTTTTGATGGAGGATTATGATCATTGGATGAGCATAGCACGGCGGCGGCCAGCGATTCCACAACCCGAAAATCACTGCGTCAAAGATGCCAATCTCAGTACCTTGTGGGGAATTTCCACTACCAAATAGTGTTCCAGTTCTTCGAGCAATGACTCGCGATACCTCAGTATTTTCTTGATGTATTCTCTGGTCGAGCCTGGAATAATTCCCCGCTTGACTTTGCCGTAACCCGCATTATATATGGCCAATGCTTCCTTGAGGTTTGAAGAAACCCGCATGCACCAATCCAGATGCGCAACCCCGTATCCTACATTGAGTTCGGGATTAAAAAAGTCATCCTCCCCAAGATGGGGAAAAGCCAAATTATTGAGTTGAAACACGCCCCTGTCCACCGAAGTGGAATTTTGATTCACGGCATCAGGCAGGAATCTGCTCTCGGTGTGCATAAGAGAAAAGCTGAGCACAAACGGAATATTGTATTTGTTGGAATAGTACATGGCCGAAAGAGCGATCTGTTCGGACCCCGCCAAACTTACAAAAAAGTCTATGGTAGCGTCCCGGGTATGTTCGTTGCGATAAAACTGCAATGCAGGCGCATCGGAATACAAAAAAATATCAAGAGACGGAATTTCCGGCGTTTCTGCCGCAGCGAGAAATTGCGCTTTCGGCGGTATGAAAAAAGCCAGCTTGCGGCTTTTGCGATTCATGCGCTGTTCCTGAACGCTTATCCGGGAAAGATTGCTGTTATCCGTAAAATGAACCCCGCTTCCGACCAACGAAAAGGCGGCAAGGATAATAAATACTATGCGGTTAATACCGTACTCCTATCTTTACTTTTTACATTGTATCGATCCAGAAACCGTTATTCTGGAAACGACCACGAAAACTAACACAAACAAATTCTTTTTTCCATAGCGGGCAGACGAATCAAAAAAGACCATATCGCCCAAGCTCATAAAGCAGTAACAGATGAACCGGCACCTTTCCTGGCAAAAAATCTGCATCGCTATGGTTGATATAATTGTAAAGCCAAGATATAGTATTTTTGAGATTATAAATTATTAATCTGCGACATGGATGTACATTGAGAAAATGGATGTACATTGAGAAAATGGATGTACAATGAGAAAATGGATGTACATTGAGAAAATGGATGTACATTGAGA
>JACSEG010000042.1_pt1 | contig 24212 bp, 22 predicted proteins | sample 8225521 | NCBI WGS metagenome assembly JACSEG01 (sample SAMN15705060, study PRJNA637333) | viral metagenome | isolation source: viral RNA from sea star tissue | host: Pisaster ochraceus | place: USA:Santa Cruz | collected 2018
GAAAAAAGGGGATCAACTCCCGGGGAAGCTCTGCGGCAGGTACATCATTTATAACATTGTACCCGGGGCTACCAGCTCCTATGACATAGCCATGCGTTTTTATGCCTTTATTGCGCGTATCAAGCGAACATGTACATGTTCCTTTTCCGCTCTGTTCCTTGTGTCCTTCCCGGCTGGCCTTTCCACCAAAAGGACCATACTTGCATAGCTTTACGTTTGTCTTGCAGTTAAGCGTTTTATTTGTTTCGCCATCAGGAAGCTTGAAATACAAGTGAAAACCACCGGATGGAGTTTGTACAACCATTGTCTCTTTGAAAAAGTCTACATCTATATCCAGGCGATCCAGTAATTCTGCAAAGTGATTCACGCCGTTTTTTTCTGCCGAAACTTCAAGGACGCCTTTGTCATTTTTGGTCTTGTGCATGTCTACGTCAATTATCACATATGTTTCAGGACACCATACCGCAATATTGAAACCGTTTTTAATTGCTTCCCGGGACTCTTTGGCTGTCTTGTGTTCTTCCTTGTGAAGCCATGACTGCTTTCCCTCTGCGTTGAGTATACCGGAAGTAAGGTGCGGGAATTTGCCGTTGGCAGGGAACATCGCAAACCCTTCCTGCTCGTAGAAATCAAATATATCCGTATATTCTGACATGAAGCAACTCCTTGAAACGGCTCACGATTTTGAAGAAAAAAATAGACCTGACAGGATGGTGGCCACCGCTTTTTGATAGAGTGTTCAAGTCTATACCACAAGCCGTGTCGGGTAGCCACCCGCCTGTCAAGTCTAATGTCAAATCAAAAACGTGACCTGTGGTTTGTAAAAATACTTGAACACACAGGCAATGTACCACGGCCAAATACAAAAGGCAAGCATTAACGATGTTTTTTCTCATGTTTTTTTACATTTATTTTTTCACGGCAGTTGTACAAAGGATATACAGCAGCCAAACGACGATATTTGACCGTAATTCACCGGCTTCATGCCAGACATTTCCCGCCTGCGTCATCCGGCCGTTCATGACAAATCCATGCAAAAAAATGGGCAGAAAGGAACAAACGGAAGAAAAACACAGCCAAATCACTCGCGCAGAAAAACAGTCAATCGGCCTGATAACTTCCAAAAACCATCCGGCACCTGAAAAATTCACGTGGCCTATGTAACCGTTTCATTTTGTAACAATTACACCGGCCGCATGTTTTTCCCCATGAAGGCCGTATGAAGCCGTATGAATTTTAGCGGATATATATCAGTATCGGCTTTGTAGTGGCTTTATGACGAATCGGAAAGCAATGAATGCCAAATGTATCAACTCATGGGTAAAAGCCTTTGCTGCACGCCTTCACGCTTGACTGGGGGCAATTCGCTGGCGGTTGGAAATCACCGCGGAAACATATATGTGCGATATTCCGGGCTTCCGTGATTTTGTCAATCGGCCATATGACTGGTGACCGATGGACATTACTTTCTGTAAATATTTTCAGTGTACTTTTTTATCATCTCATCGCCTTTTTATGCCTTTTCTCGTGCTTTTTTGTGTTTTCCGATATTTTAAACTCTCCCTCCGTAAATTCATCAGTTTCATCAGTCATCCGGCCGATTATTATATTAACTTATAGATAAGAAAGGAAAGAAAGAGAAGAGAAGTAAAGGCTTTTTTGGAGAAACCGGATATATGCAGGTAATTTAACGTGCTTAACCTATCGCACATAATCTATGGGCTTTTTCAGCCAATGAACTGACAGATTGAAACGAATGCAAAACGGTACAACTAACGGGCTTGTATCTTTTTTCCTTGCGTGATATACTGTATTTTGTAAAGATTACAAGGGGAAAAATGTCATGGCGAGGAAGAAAAAACAACCGCCTACATATATAACGCCGCTCCAGCATAAGTTTATATTGGAGTACGTAGCGGAAATAGGGGCAGCCCATGACGAGGGAAGAAGGACAAACGCAACAGCTGCGGCTCTTCGCGCGGGCTATGCCGAGTCATCGTCGAAGGCAATGGCTTCAAGGCTACTCAGAGACGAACGAATCAAAACACAGATTGACGCTGAGATAGACAGGGCATTGGGATCCGAGCGTGCGGTACTAAGGCATAACCTGCTGCGCGAATTCCAGGCACTGGGTTTTTCTGATATGGGGCATTTTCTCGACGAAGACAATAACGTCCTGCCTAAATCGCAATGGCCTAAAGGCGCGAGCCGCGTAGTGTCAGAAGTGATCACAGAAGTATCCGAGGACGGCAAGGTCAAAACAAAAATCAAGCTGCTCGACAAACACAAGAATCTGGCTTTGCTCGCGAAGTATGCCCACGTGGTGGAGGACAAACCGCAGAAGATCGAGTTGGATATATCCCTTACATCGCAGGAAGAACAGGACGCAACGCTCAAAGAACTTCTGCAGAAGATGGAATAATATGAAAGACTACAAGATCGAAAAGCTGACGCCAGAAGAAAAAAAGAAACTAACCTATATCATGAATCACCGCAAAGAATCCAAAGTCTCCCCGAAGATGGAACAGTTTAGAGGCTTCCCCGTGACCTTCCTAGGCGCACGTGGTGGCCGTGGAGCGGGAGCGAAAACACGGGGGTTCATATCGTTGATCGTGCAGGAGGCACACCGGGAGAAGCATGCCTACGTCATGCTCAGGGAAATCCAGAAGTCGATACAAGACTCTTTGTACAAAGCGATTCAGGAACAAGTCGGACGGCTGATGTATAAGGGCTGGCGGTTCATTGAGACAAAGATTACTTCTCCTGCTGGATCGGTGTTTGTATTCCGCGGATTAAAAGACCTCCGAGCGGCCAACGCCATCAAAGGCCTGGAAAGCTTTGACCGGATATTTCTCGACGAAGCAGCCCACATTTCCGAAACATCAATAAAGTTACTGCTTCCTACCATCCTCCGAAATGATGGACCCAAGGTCATGTTTGCCTACAACCCGGAGGAAGACTATGACCCTATCACCACGCTTGTTTGGAATCGTTACAGAGATCGGCCGGATAAGGCCTTGCTCGTTGAGATGCTGCCGTGCGGGGTTGACAATCCATGGTGGAATGCGGAATTGGAGGACGCGAGTGAGGTATTGCGGGCAGATGATCCAGACGATTGGGAGCATACCTACGGCGGGCAGCCCAGAACTCAAGGCGAGTACTCTATCATCCCACGGGAGTTGATACGGCAAGCAGCGGATCGGAACATCGTTGACCCTCAGGGGGTTAGACAAATAGGTGTGGACGTTGCGCGTTTCGGAAGCGATAAAACGGCAATCTATGTACGCCATGGACTCAAGGTCATAGACTGTAAAATATGGAATGGACAGTCCACAATGCGAACAGCAAAAGAGGCGTGGGACATGGCACGTCATGACCCGGATGTATTGATCGTCGTCGATGATACAGGCGTAGGCGGCGGGGTAACTGACCGGCTCAAGGAGCTGGGGGCTAATGTACGGCCGTTTATCGCCAGTGCGAAGGCGAAGAAGAAAGACAAGTATGTAAACGCGAATGCCGAGTTGTGGTTCTCGTTTCCTATTGCGGTAATAGACATACCCGATCAACCATTACTTATACAACAGCTATCGGGGCGACAATATTCATTCGACAATGCAGGAAGGAAGAAGATAGAGCCGAAAGACATATACAAGAAGCGCATGGGACGTTCTCCAGATGAAGCAGACGCGCTGCTCATGTGCTTCTATGATGTGGCCGTTCCGAGAAGCAAGGCCATCATTCAATCACGGGCGATGGATACGGTTAACTTTTAAGCAGAGGGATAATAAATGGGAATCAAAGATATATTTTTCAAGCCAAAGACTAAAGAGTTCGCGCCTACGCATATCGCGCGGAACACACGGAGTACGATCGACAAGACAGAATCCTATCAATGTAATGCCGCCTTGACCCAAGGGCTATGGCACAACACCTATCCGGGATTAACCCTTGCTGGTCCATTAGCCCATCCGATCGTGCAAATACCAGTATCATTTATGGGGCTGCCATCGCCGACTTCGCCGGATGAGGCGACAGCTGCAGAACTAACCGAGCTTGTCACAGCCTTTGCTACTCAAATCCGGAACATCCATATCCAGTCTCACCGGGACGGCACTGTGTGGATACGGCCTGATTGGGATGTAACAGCCGGGAAATTGACCTGGGAGTTTATCCCTGACAACACGGTTACAGATATCGTGAAGGACGTTAACACCGGTGAGATCAAGGAAATCTGGACGCAAGAATCAATGGTTGTGTCGACTCAATTTGACAAGACGGCGACGTTCATCCGCAAGCGTCATTTCACACAGGACAAGATTGTAGTTACGTATTCGGACGTGCAAGGTGATGTGAAGATTAAAAACACCGCGTACAAGAATCCTTTAGGTGTGCTGCCTGTGCCTTTCTCCAATAACACAGATCAAGGGGAAGTAAGGGGACACAGCGACTACGAGCGGATAGTTCCATTGCTGAAACAATATCATGACCTGGGCGTAGCAGCAGCCGTTACCCTTGCCAAGTTCAACACAAAGCTCATAGCCAAAGTTGACGACCCGGGAAAGGAACCGTGGAACCAGGACGGGCTGGACGTGCAGAACATGGACTTGATTGTAATAACTCCAGACGAAAGCATCGAGCTATTGTCGCCTGATCGGAGCATTGAATCGTATATCAAAATGCGGGAACAGATATTTTTGATTATCGCCGAGAGCGTTGAAATACCGGAGCTATTTTTCGGAGGCATGGCAACTGGGAATCATGCTTCTGTTGAGGAATCCATGACCAGCCTGATTAAGCTCGTGCGGAACAAGCAGAACCAGAAGAACCGGGCATACGAAGCCTTGTTTGCTTCATCGCTTGCGATCCAGCGCATGGCGACGCTTAACCGGCAACCGGTAGGAACTGTAACCATGGGCTGGGAAGAACTGGACGCCGTTTCTGATAAGTCGAAGGCCGAAATCTTCGCGAGCTTTACAAAAGGCATTGCGACGGCATTTGCTTCTGGAGTAATGACGAAGGCTCAAGCCTATGGACTTTGGAAGCAAATGTTTCCGGGAATCACCGAGGGAACGTTTGAGGAATTTACCGAAGGAATCCGGGACACAGCTCAACACAACCAATACAACGGCGCAGGATATGCGGAGGCTCTGGATTTTGCTGAGGAAGACGAAGGCGACGAATGACAAACGCGGAGTATCAGAAGCAATACCGCCGGGCGCGGAATGAGTTCCCGAAACTGACCCAGAAGGCAATGAGGGATATTCTGCGAGCGTACAGGACGGCAGGTAAGCGTGCGTCGAAGTTTGTAGCTGGGTCTTTAGTTGAAGGGTTAACCACGCCGACAGAAAAGGCGTATGTGGCATTTCAGGGGGAATTAAAGAGGTTGGCTAAAAACATCGCTGGTGAGATTGAAAAGATAACACCGGTGACAGTGAAGAAGGCTGCCGAGGCAACATCGGAAGTTCATGTAAAGTATTTAGGCGAAGCCGTTGATACCGCGGAGGCTGGAGCGAAGATTGCCAAGGCCGGGATAAAGAATCTGTACGTAGGGGTGAATGACCGCGTAGTTCGTGATCTTGTGAGCAGGACGTCGAGGAGTGGATACACGTTTTCAAAGTCCGTATTGAAAACCGCCGGGGACTTCCCGGTACAGATGAACAGGGTTGTAGCAGCAGGGGTTGCACAGGGGCGGGATGTAATCGATATTGCGCGGGATATTACCGCCTATGTCAACGACGGGAAAACCGCCATGATAAAGCGGTATGGCAAGCTCAAGCGAGGAACAGCTAAATTCGCGCAGCGGATATCCGATGATGTAAGCTGGCAGGCGTTGCGACTTGTACGATCGGAGCTGTATATGAGCTTGCAGAATGCCAGCGTGGCACAAGGCAAGGCGACATGTGCAGCCGATGGGAAATATGACTGGGTATTATCGAGCGGGGGGCAGCATAAATGCGTATGCGGAACGTTGGCGGATAATAGCCCGTACGGCGAGAGCCGTATACCAAATTACCCTCATCCTAATTGCAGATGCACGATAACGCCGCGGCTCCGGGACGGTAAAAAATTTAACGCTGACCTGAAACGATGGGTAGAAGGCGAAAAAGTGAGTCATATTGACACATGGTACAAAAATGTGTACAAGCAAGGGCAGAAGGGTTGAAGTTGTAATATGCATGTGATATGATTACATTGCAAGGAGAAGAAATGGCACAGGGTGAACTTTTTTATAACGACGATAACGATTCTGATTTTCGAGTACTCAATCTGCTGGACACTTCCGGAGCCGGGGTAACGATAAAGCCGGATGTTATTCCAACTTTGGTAACAGAGTCGGCAGAAAAAGAGATCATGGAAGACGATAAAGAACCTTTTTACAAAATCCAACGGATGGAATATCCAATCGTGGGGAACCGGATTGAATATACCGAAGGTTTTTTTGAAAGCTTTTTGAATAAATTAAAAGATAGTCCTATACCCGGAAGCAAATCCGGGCATACTTCTTTTTTCAGTTCTGAGCGGCCGGAAACGGATTTTTACCTTGTGGGTGGTAAGCTCGAAAAGAACGGTGATGGTACTGGTATTGTGTACTTTAAGAACTATATACCAAAAGAAGGGGCAACGTCGACCAATAAGCGGTTCATCACCGAAAACAAGGCCAATATGGTGCATTTTTCACTTGTAACCTGCCCTAAATTGATCGTTGAAAACGACCCGGAAACCGGCGATGTACGGCGTACGGCCGTTGAATCAGTACGTGGGGAACGAAATGACGCCGTTGAGCTTAATATGGGCGCCATGAAACAAGAAACTAATGCCGGGAAATCCGGCGTAGAAAATCCAGAAAAAGGAGAGAGAAGCATGGAAATAAAGGAAATGCTTGTAGCAATCAGGAACGCGCTCAAGAATGGCTCGGTTGCCGTTGTGGACGTGGCTAAAGGTCTTGAAATTGAAGACAAGATGGTCAATTCCCAGCATGAAGCAGCTGCAAAAGTCATGAAAGGGCTGGCTGATCTTGGGGTCAAGGACAAGATTGTGGAGGAAGTGGCTGCGCTGCAGAACAAAGTCAAGGCCGACAGCGATCTTGTGTACAATGCGAAGCTTGACGCCGAGTTTGGAGCGTCGAAGAAAGACGCTGCAGGGGCTGAGACCAATGTTTTGCGCGAATGTGCGGAAATGGCCTTGAAAAACGCCGACCGGGCAAAAGTCGACGAGGCTATTGTGGCGTTCAAGAATAGCGCGGTTGCAAAAACGCTCGCTGGTCAGTTGGCCAGCACACAGAGCGCGATCAACGTTGTGGAAAGTGCGCCAGCCGTAAATGCGGTAGGCGGATCGGCCGGAATCAATTCCAAGGAGTATTGAAATGGCAAAAGACGAAATGGTATTTATCGAAAAAGAGCCTGCGGGGCATCTTGAGTTGACAAACGACACAGGAGCTGATCTCAAAAAGGGTGATTTTTGTGTAGTGATGGGGTTTGCCGGGGTGGCAGACCAGAGTATTGCCGCCGGGGAGACCGGTTCTTTCGCAGTGGCCGACGGCCTGCTCATTCAGGCGGACAATTTTGTTTCTGGGCAGGATACATTTACGATTGCGAATAAGGACGTATTTTGGAACCAAAACACCGAGCCTGAAGCTGGCCACCGTAAATTTTCTGACACGAAGACCAACGGTTATTTCAAAGTCGGAAAGCTGGTCAAAGCGAAGAAGGACGGGGTTATTGTGTTCAATAAGTTCCGCTATGCGGAAATAGTGGCCTAGGAGGGGCTTTAAAACATGAGAATTGTAAACAAGGAGAGCCTTCAAATCGAGAAGGTTCAGAACAAGGAAACTCAGGTATTTTCGTTGTACCCTGGTGGAGCGAAAGAAAGCATCAATGCCCATGGCGTTGACGCGATACTCCACAACGACGTGGAAATGACCGCGCCGAAATGGGTGGGGAGTGCTGGGTACAATAAGCTGTGGAATGAAATCGGCTCCGTGGCTAAGCGGTTGCGTTCCCGTGTGGAAAATGGACGGCTTGCAAATGCCGCTCAAGCTCCCGCACAGGCGGAAATCAACGAGTTTGTGTCCAAGATTTTTCTTGACATAACTCGGCGCAGAATGACTGAGGTTGATCTCACAGGCGAAATCGCCACCGAGATAACCAACCCGGATTTTCAGCAGGAAGTGTTTTTAAACAGGCTGCTTCCGTATGTCGGTGAGTTTCAGGAAATTCAGGCGACTGGCGACGGGGTTCCGCTGATCGATACTGCTACTGGTGCGGGCGACTTTCTCAGCCTGAAAATCTACGGGCTGGGCTGGAAAACATCGCTTTTCAACCTGCTTTTCAATCCGCTGCACGAAATGCAGAAGGTGACAGAAGCGGTTGCAAATGCCGATGTGGACTTGCGGAATGCGAAAACCGTAGGGGCAATTCTGGGGGCGACATATGTTGCTGCGCAGAAGCAAGCTGCGGACACAACCAACGGGGCATCGTACGACACCAAGTTGTACACTACCCTGGTCAACGCGATCGAGAAGATTAAGACGCTCCAGACCGTCGGAGGGAAGGCGATTAAGTCCTCCAAGCTTGCGCTTCTTATCAACTCTAATGACCGCTGGGCATTGGAGCGCGTTTCCCTTGGTCAGTTGCAGAGCGGAAGCGGCACGGGAATTGTGGCAAGCGTCGTTCATAAGCTTCCCATTGATTCCTTGATTGAATACGACGAAGGGATCACACATGGCCAGGTGCGGGGTAAAACAACCCTGGACTTCCCCGGCGTAGAACCGGGCAAGGCGTACCTTTTTGTACCCAAGGAAGCATTTTGGGTAGCGAACAAAAGGGGCTTGACCATGGAAACCGGCATTGGAAGCGTGCTTGAGCTTGCCGTTGAAGAGCGGGCATGGTACAGGGTACAGGGAGAGTACATAAAGCACTTCCTTGGCTCGAGTGCAGAAGGGGCAGATGCCGTAACTGCGAAAAATCCGGCACAGGGTTACGTAATCGAAGTAACTTTGCCTACTAAGTAACGAAGTTCCCCGCTCTGTAACCGCAGGCGGGGCTTTTTCAAGGGGTGTATCGTGGCGACAATTGATGAAATTATACAGTTACGAATAGCATTGAAAGACCCATCTGGTATTATTTCAATTGAGAAAATAACAGATGAATCTTTATTGCCGGTGACGGAAAAACCACAGACTATTTTTTATGACGAAATGAAAAAGATTTATCGGGAGGTCGTACGTGGAAGCGATCCGCTAACCTATAGAATTGTAAAGTTGAAATTAGGGGACGCACAGATTGCCCGCGCCATCGATGAGGTTGGAGCAAAAAAGGCAGAATGCAGGCTATTGGAACTAATGGCGCGGGAGCTAGGCTCACGGATGTTGATTATTAAATCACAAGTTGGCTCCGATATGACACAAGTTCAATCTATCGACAGCATGTACAAATACTATAGGGCAATGGCTGATGGTTGCCGGGACATGTTGGATGATGATGAACAAACACCGGGCGGAGGTTCAGGCGGGATGCGCCGAATGAAACAGCCTGAAATAGCCGGGGGGTTGGCGTGAATGATGCGGCCATGTGGGAGGAACGCGACCGGATCAAGCACCTGGTTGATGAGTCGCCGACAGTTACGGTTATGTTCCGCCGGAAGTTAATACCGAACAGGCTGGGGGGAATGACCACTGACCCATTCGGCGAACCTGCGGAGGTAATTGTGCGTTTTCGGATTGCGCATGACCGAGAACAACCACCGGAAATCGGCAGCCAGAATGGAGCGTTTTTTACCAGCGATCATAACCGGATTGCCACATGGGAGTGGAACACCGACATAAAAGAAGGCGATGCGTTTACCGATTCGGATTTAGACAAGCGTTTTGTATTCGGACAAGTCGATGCGCTGCGGAAATTCGGCGGCATCGTAGGTTATCAGGCTCCGCTCATGGAAGCGGCCGGGGAAGGGATGGAATGAAACTACCACAAGGCGCCGGATTACTAAAAAAGGATGAAGAAAAAAATAACGCCGCCATCATATATAACAAATACAGCGGGAAGGGGCATCTGACCCGGGAGGAAGCCATGGACCAAATTAACTTTTTGTCAGGGATGTTGCTGGCGGATGTGCATTACATGAGACGATATGGCGGTAAGGATGCTGGACACAAGGGAATTTGACGCTAATGTCGCGGGGATATTAAAACGGCGACGGGCTGCGATACATGCCATTACCCTGCGGTATGCAGCGAAGGCATTAAATTATTTCCGGCGGAAACAGAACAGAGAGGCCTACTGGAAAAACCAGACCCACCAGGCTAAAGACCGCATGTTTACCGGCGGAATAAGGGAAAAGGAAATTATCGGCTGGTTTATAGCACATGGCGTCGAGTACGGGATTGACCTTGAGCTAGGAAATAATGGCCGGAATGAGGCGATTAAGCCGGTGATTGACCATTTTAAGGCTGATTTTTTCGCCGATATAGGGAAAATATATCATGATTGAAAACATAATTGATCGGCTAAAGGAAGGCTCAATAAAACGAGTTATCCCTAAAGGTTTTCCTGCGCGGATGGAAAAACCGTACATAGTAGTTGCAATCGATGGGCAGGAGTTGCGTGTTTGGGCGCATTTCAAAAATGACCAGCACGCGTTCCTGGAGGACTATTGCCGGGCTGAGTTGGCAGAGTTGCTGAATGACTACAGGTTTCAAACGTACAACGGCAACACGGCACGAATTCAACCGGCGACCGGTGAGGTGCAGGGCTATAGCCGGATCGTGTTAAATGAGGATAATACAATCAGTAAAGAGCGTCGATGGATAATACCGGGGCGACTCCACTAAAAAACCATAAAAAGGAGAAAAATTATGGCACTGGGGAAAAATGCAACGTACATTTTCGGGCTTGAGTTTACACGGCTCATGGCTTTAAATGACGACCAAACAATACCACGGCCGGATAGGCTGATCGGCGGGGCGGGTCCATTCGATTTTTCGGGCGCGGACGATACAAGCGCGGTGGAACTTATAACCAAGCTCGACAACGCGGACGAGGAAACTGTAACGCTCGATCTTTCGGGGGCGGCAGATTCTAAGAAAGTTACTGTCGCCGAGGTTGTCGGAGCGATCAATGCAAAAACGCCGACGAAGCTGACCGCGTCTATCGATTCCAAGGAGTCCAGGCTGAAACTTGCCTGCACCGACACAGATGTGAAATACGTACAAGTGTACGGCGAGGCTGCAAGGATTGCGAAGTTCGGGCAAGGCAAAGGGTTACAGTTTGTCAAAACCGACACGCTGAAAACGATAAGCGAAACTCCGACCAATAAGGACAGCGAGACCTTTACCACCACCACAGCCAAGGGCAAGGACACTGAAATCATCGGGGACTCTTACCGCAAGGGTTGCACCGGTACAATGGTAGACGCTGCTGCTGACTTGGAGATGCGGGAGTTAGTTGAAGGTGGTGTATTTGTACCCGATGGAAATGGCGGGGGAACATACTCTGTGCCGACAGCTAAGACGCAGAAAACGTACTTTTTCATTGAGGCGTTTTATGGGAAGTATGCTGAAGGGCAAAGCAAGGAATCCGATCAATCCGGATACCGCCGTGACCTTTTCCGTTCCTGCGCAGGCACATACGGGGATGTGAGCCACGGCCGGGAATGGATGGATTCCAATTACACATTCACTGCGACCACGTACACCGACGAGGCAGGTAATCAACATCCTGACATGGACATAACCTACATGTCGGTTGCCGAATTCGACGCGCTGGACGTTACAAATGTCTAAAGTGACCGGGATATCGGTGTTCAAAGATATCCAATACCCGCTCATCGTGATCCCATTTAACGGGGTCATGGTGAGCGTGGTTTTGCGCGAACTCAACCAAATCCAACTCGAGTCCTGCGGGGATTTTTCATTGATCGAAATCGAAGGCGACCGATTGCGTGCGAAGAAAAAAACATCCATCCCTGACATGGTCAAATACGCAAAAACCATGTCGGAGATTGCCCGGGCTTCGCTGGTCAAGCCGACCTATGATGAAATCATGTCAATCTTTGATGCAGACGATACATTAAAGGGATTCGATAAAAAACTTAGCGATCTAAAGGAATTGCTGAACCAAACGCCGGGGGGTAGGGAGCGCAAGAGCCTGGAGGAACAGATTGCATTTACTGAAATTTGGTGTAATCAGATTTTGCCGACTGATTTTCTTTCTGCCATTACAACTTATGCCACCGGGATAGACAAGAGCAACATCAGATTAGTTACAGAAAAAATACTGCTTGATTGTGCGATCCTATCAAAGCAATGTAACAATTCCCCGGCCGATCACATAGACGGCATTTTTACACCGTTCATGAAAAAGGACATTAACCGCCGGGCGTTGAATGTCTTGCACGAATGGCGCGAAACGGAGACGCGAAAGAACCGCCGCGCACGTGAAGCCCAAGTGCGAGTGGGGTAACTCATGGCAGTAGACGCGGGAACTATTTACGGCGAAGTACGAATTAAAACTGATCGACTAAATGACGATGCAAGAAAGGTCAATGACACTATAAACGGCGTCGGTAAATCCAGCGGTAAAACTACTACTGGGATGCAAAAATCCTGGGCGAAGACATTTACTTCCGTCGCCGGTGCAGCCGGTGCATTCGCGCTCATTAGCTCCGCGGTAAAGACGGCTGCCAAAACATTCTCCAGTTTCGAGCAGCAAATGGCGAATGTGCAATCCGTAGCGCGGGGAACACCAGCGGAATTTGATAAATTGAAAAAGGCCGCGCAGGACGCAGGAGAAAAGACCCGGTTTTCAGCAACCCAAGCCGCGGACGCGCTTTACAATTTAGCTTCCGCCGGTTTTTCGGCGTCGCAATCTACCGAGGCATTATCAGGAGTCCTTGACCTAGCCGCGGCGACCGGCTCTGACTTGGCTGCATCTTCGGCGGCGATCACGTCGACCCTATCGCAATATGGGCTGGCAGCAGAAGAAGCGGGCGACGTCAGTAACGTTTTCGCGGCAGCAATAGCCAATTCGCTGGCGACGCTTCCGAAGCTCCAAGCGTCACTTTCTAAAGTTGGTCCAATCGCGGGAAAATTAGGCATATCGCTCGAGGAAACCGCCGGGGCATTGCAATCTCTGTACAATGGCGGAATAAAAGGCGAAGAGGCCGGTACGGCATTAAAGAATGTGCTGAGTTCCTTGGCAAATGAAGCTGACCCTGCGGTGCAGAAGCTGGAGGCGTTAGGCATATCGTTTGCGGACGTCGACCCGGCAGCCAATTCGCTGGCGGAAATTATCGGCCGACTGGAAGAAGCAAACCTATCAGCAGGGCAGGCATTTAATGTATTCGGCAAGGAGGCTGGGTCTCCGCTGCTGACTATTCTGGGCGAAGGGAAAAAGGGGTTTCAGGAATTAACTGCTGCTGTAACCGGGACGAATGCCGCGGCCACGGCCGTTGCAATCCAAAATGATACGCTCAAGGGTTCGCAAGATAAGCTAAACAGTTCATCCGAGGCTTTATTCATTTCCATCGGGGAGGGGCTGGAGCCGACACTGAATTCAATCACCAAGGCTCTGACTCAATTTGTTCAATTTGTAAATAAAGTTCCCGCGCCGTTAAAAGGCGCGACGGTAGCAGCCGCCGCAGCCGCCGCGGGGGTTGGCGTTTTAGGCACTGCGCTTTCCGCGATGGGCGTGGCCGTCGGTGCTGCGTTGGGTCCAATCGCGCTGGTTGTCGGTGCAATTGCTGCGATCGGGGTAGGGATTGATACTGTTGCAAAAAACCAGCGCGAATTGAGGGAAGAAAAAATCGCCGAACAATTCAGAAGTATTGGTCACTCTACGGGACTTAGCCGCGATGAAATTGAAAAAATGTCAAATGCTCTTGCAGATGCGAGAAAATCAGGAAAATCAATTGGAGAGATTACAAAATTAGCCGCCGAATTAGGAGCGCAATCAGGGAAGACGGCCGAGGAAGTTCTGAAAATAGCCGATCAATTCCAGAACGTGAGCGCAGCGGCTGATCTCACCGGCGGGAACATCCTAGATATTCAGAAAGCACTCAAAAAAGCCGTGGCTTCCGGGAAAAACATTCACGAGCTTACCAAATTGGCCGAGGGGCTAGGCGGAGAGTACGGCAAAACCGCAGATGAGATTTTACAAATTGCGGGCGCGAATGAGAAAATGACGAAAGCCGGGCGGAAGGCTCTCTCATTCGCTCGAGAGTTCAACTCTGAGCAAATCGCGCAGGCCGAAGCTCGACAAATTGCGCAAGAAAAAGAGTTGGAATCTCGTTATGGCTATTTGCGCAAGATTTACGCGCTGGAGAAAAAGGAAGAAGAAGAAGCAAAGCTCCGTGCTGAAGAACGGGAACTGGCCGCAACGAAAAAAGCCGATAAAGACAAAAAGTTGATTGAATTCCGAGTCCAGGCACTCGACAAAACAACCAAACAAATGTCAATTCTGAACGCCAAACGGAAAGATGGAATTATTACAGAAAATGAATATCAGGACGCAGTTGTTTCAGCGTATAAAACCGAAATCAACGCATTGTATGACCGAGGTTATGCGCTGGATCAAGATTCAATCGGATCAAGGCGGTTAGCCGAGCTAAATGGACTCATTGCAGAAAGTGAAAAAAGTCTAACAACGGAAGTGGAAAAAAATACTGATGCGCTAACCGATAATGCACTAGCAGGGGGACGCGCCGCGGATGCGCTGCGCGGAGTAAAAGACGAATCGGAAGAAGCGGAAGAAGCGGTCAAGGGGTTCACCGATAAACAAAAACAGGCATTCAGCGACGTCGCAAAAGTAATTGGGGTAATTGGCAGCGCGTTATCGAGTATCGGCGAAATTGCAAAAAACAACGCTGATAACCAAATTGAAGAAAATGACAGGGTCTTGGACGCGAAATTGGCAAAAGAGGATGAGGCTCTGCAATACGAATTGGAACGTGCCGGGCTGTTGGAAGAAACGAAACTAGAGGGGCTAGAGCGCGAAGCGGACGCCGCGCAAGCCGCAGCCGATCGAGTAACTGATGCAAATCAGAAACGAGTATTACAAGAAACCGCTGATGAAAAGAAAGCGGAGTTGGAACGATTTAAACTCATTTCAGAGAGCGAGAAGAAAAAGCAAAAGCTTAAAGAAGATAATGCAAAACTGAATAAAAAACTTGCGTATGAAGCGGCGTTTGTGCAGTGGACCTTACAGGTCACAAACGGGATTGCCAATGCTGCGCAAGCAATACTCGCCGCTGCTACTCTTATCCCTCCCAATCCGTTTGCAATAGGCGCGGCGGTAGGTCTAGGGATATTCCAGAATGCAGTAATAGCATCTTCTGTACCAAAAAAACCAGACTTTCAAACCGGCGGAATTGTAATCCCAAAGAGCGGCGGGGCAGATGTACGCGTGGCCGAAAACGGGCATTCAGAAGCCCTATTCAACACTGGACCCTCAGGTCAGGCATTCCAGAAACAAATGGCGGGGCATATCGCGGAGGAATTAAGAAAGGGGCAAAGTACCGGGCGGAACGACGCGCAAGGCAGGGGCGTGGTAAATATACAACTTACAATAGATGGAAGAGTCTTGGCAGAAGCTTCCGCGCCATATTACAACGGCGGAATTGTACGACTCGAGGTGGCGGAATGAAAATACTTTTTCACAACAAGGCAAAGGATTCAGGAGTTAAGATTACAAACCAAAAACCAAATATCAACTATCCTTGTGAAAATCTTATACACTCATTTCTTGAGTTGGATTACAGGGCTGAGAGTACTACAGACCAGGCAGATATCGAGTTTTCAGAAACAATAACAGCCAACTCCATATTCTGGGGCTTCCACAAAGTCAGCTCTATAGTGTTTCGCCTGTACGACATTAAAGAGAAAGTCTTGTGGGAGCAGGTTGTACACAATCCTTCGCAGAATGGGGCATTGTTCTTTGATGATATTTTAGGCATAAAAGAACTCAAAATGGTGTTGACGGCTGCAAGCGGACAGGCAGGTATTGTTTTTGGAGGCATCGCGATCGGCGATTCATACACGATGCCCGATCCTCTGAATACGTGGGGCTTCGGATTCGAGGATAATAGTTTTACAAGCGGCACTCCAGCGGGACAACTTCTTGTAAACAAAATACGTCCTTTGAGAAGTCGAGAATACGCATTCAGAGGTGTACCTCTTGACAAGACAAAGGAAATCGTACTGCTATATCAGGAGAACATAGGGAACCATATCTGGGTGGATGCCTTTGAAGATACAAATGCAATAACACAACCCGTATACTGTACAATAGAAGAGTTTGTACCGCCTGTGAAAGAGCCGGATGCGGAAGGGCATCAGTTTACGTTCAATCTTACACTAAAAGAGGCCAGATAATGCTAATACAAGTGCCATATCCGCAAGCACAAGCTCCTGTTGATGAATTGGATTACCAGAAGCAAAACGCTCTTATACAAACCCTACTTGATGTTGCAGACCCAGGGCAGCCGGTGGAAGGCTTAACCATCCCTCTCAATACTGTGTTCTCTATCGGGGGTGTGATCTTCCGAGCGGATTCTGATACGACGATTGCTGGGGCAAAGACGGCTTATATAAAGCTGACAATCGCAGACGATACACAGACAGCTTCTGGGGAATTTGTAGATGATCTAAAGGGAAACAATGTAGCTTGGAACTCCGCCTACGCCGGATATTATGACCCGGCAGGCAGCCTTTATATCTTCGATGAAAGTTATGCCGTATTTGACAAGCAGATTGACAGAGCGTACAGGCTCAACCCTTCTTATGTAACTTCCCGTACAGACCAGAACATATATGGAGTGAAACGTTTCCAGGATACATCAGTGCTGGAGTGGGGTGAGTTTACTGTTGAAGAGTATGGCCCAGTTACCAGTAAAGATGTTCCAAGCAGCGTTTGTTATTTAGGAGATGGAATTATAGCATATGTTGATTTAGGTTCTTCTACAGGAGAAAATGCAATCAACTCTATCCGCATTTTGGAGCTTCAAGAAAATGCTAAACCACTCTTGAGAGCAGGCGTCCCAATAGATGGAGAAGAGTTTGTCCAATCTACCTTGGGAGCAATATCTAAAAGCGAATTCTTGTTTATGAAAAATGGTGATTCCAGGCTCTATACGTACTCCTATGATAATGATAACAGCAGAATAACCCTGGCAAATGAATCAGTACTGGACTATACGGCACAATCTCCAAGTCTTGCTGTTCTGTCCCATAAAAAGGCCGCTCTTGTAGATCGGGATGGAATTCTTCGTCTACTTATCAAGAAGGGTGAAACTTGGGAAATGCAGCCTGATTTTGGTTCATTTACTGAGTTTACTGAGAGTGGTGACACTTCGTACCCGATAAAGGGTCCAGATGTAACCGCCTTGAGTGCAACAGAGGTCATAGTCGCGCAGCACGGTTCAAAGCGCATAGCTTACTACAAGTTGGACAACAGTAATCGATGGAGTCTTGTATATCAGAAGAATATAGAGGTTTTCTCAGGGGAAGTTTTTGACCAGCCGAATGTAACGGCTATTAACAACACAGACTTTTTTCTGTGTGTCCAAGGTCAAAAAAGGATTGTATTTTGTCGTACACATCCAGATAGTATTGAGATTGTCGTAAATCAAAAGAGAAGCGATGAATCTTTGTCGTTTCCCACGCCGGTCTCCACAGCAATAAGCGGCAGGGAAATATTGCTACTTGTAACAGGGTCTTTTACTACTCGAGTGTATATAAATATCAAAGGCGAGTACTCATACCACAATGGACCAACTCCTCACTCCGTCGCCGGGGGCGCATTTTGATAATCAAGATAGACTGGCCATCAAAAGAAAGAACAGAGAGTCTACAAGACTATCACAGGCAGAATAACCTGTTGCAAAGTGCTTATCTCAAAAGGCAAAGCACCTATCCGGTGGACGGGACGACCTTGGTTCAAGGTTTTGTATCCCAAATAAGAGGCGAAGTTTTTATTGTGGCACAGCCTGAAACAATAGGGGCGAGACTTCGCCTTATATTCAGATTACACCACCTTCAAGCGTTGCATTAGAAGCAACAGCCCAATTTGTAGATTCTCTAGACGAAGTAGATTGGGATGATTCTTTTGCGGGATATTATGACCAGGGAGGGAAGCTATACATCTTCGACGAAGCCGCTGCACTATCAGCCGGGGAAATTACACAGACACATAAAATATCACAATCCTATATGGCTACATATGGTGACCAGAACATATACGGAGCGAAAAGGTTTCAAGACACTTCCAATTTAGAATGGGGGATCATTTGGAAGGCAGGCGACTCTTTGCCTATCCCTGAGATGACAATTGCTTCTGCGGTGCCTTTAAATTCAACTAAAATTGCAGCAATAGTCGACGATAGTAACGTACTAAAAATATACGAAAAAAGAGATGGAGCTTGGTCAGTAACTTCAAATCTTGCAATCCCAACCTTGCTTGACGAAACCAAGCCAGTATCTATTGCAACCCTGAAAGAGGATTTTGTAGTCATTACAAATGGAACTACATTACATACTTTTCAAATATTAACATCCGGGCTGCAAAGCGTAGCTACTCCTTTTACATCCGAGCAAATATTTAGTGATGTTGCTGTGCTTGATGAAGGCCGAGTTGTTACAATTGATATAACAGGACTTGTACGATTACTGCAGCTCGAGCGGGGGGCTTGGGTAGAATATATAAAGTATGAGATAGGGGAAGAGTCCAATAACTATCACATAACAACAATTGATAGTTCTCAAGCAGTTGTGCTGAGAGGGGAAGACTTATCTATTCGGACGCTTCTGTTTGGTTCTACATCCTGCCAACAGATAGGCGATACTTTTAATTTTAGAGAAGATTCCACAAGTGAAGATGAACCAAAAGATTGTATTGGACTCAATACAACAGACATTATGGTTGTAGATACAGAAAAAAGTATACTGCGATTGTTTAGGGCGGATAAAAAGACAGGCGGTTTAATATGGGGGACTTTATATAATAAAGACATTTCACACCAGGGAATTGCTGGAGTAGATATATGGGATAAAAGACTCACGCTTACAGATGCATATCTCAGTGCGGTGTCAAAGATAAGACAAGCGAATAGATTACTTTCCGGTAGATCATTAGATAATTATTATTGGAGACTATGGTTGAAGCAATTTGAAGATAAGTATAGGGATGCACAAAGGGCTGTTTCTGCTGGTGACCTACCCACTCTACAAGTAGTGGCTCTTGGTATTCGTCAACCAATACTTCTTCTCCGCAATACTTTGGACGATATACGAACTTCAATAGATGGTGAGTTGAGAGTAGAGAATCAAAAAGTAGCAACCGCTAAGTACGCCTTGGATGCTGCAAAAAGAGTGCTGGCACAAGAACAATCGTATACTCCGACAGATGCTCAGATTTCACAACTCCAGTCCGCAGTGGATTCTTTGGATGAAGTTCGCTCTGATTTATCAGCAGCGCAGTCGGCCTTTAATACTGCAGAGTCTGCAGCTTCTTACGCATATTCAGAAGCATTAGTCGCACAATCAGAAGTAGACGTCGCAACTTCAGACTCACAAGAAGCATCAGTCGCAGCTTCAGAAGCAGTGGCCGCAGCTTCAGACTCACAAGAAGCATTAGTCGCAGCTTCAGAAGCAGTGGCCGCACTTTCAGAAGCAGTGGCCGCACTTTCAGAAGCAAAAGACGCATTTTCAGAAGCAGTAGCCGCACATTCAGAAGCAGTAGCCACATTTTCAGAAGCAAAAGACAGCCTTAAATCAGCACAAGCAAGTTTTAATCTTGCAGAGCAAACCTTTGAAAGTGAAAAACAACGGATAGGAATAGACCCTAATTGGACAGAAGATGGAGTTGACAACGCAAGGAGAGCCTTGGCAACAGCCCAATCAAATTTTAACAGTGCAGCATCAAGTCGGAATAGAAAACAGAGGGATTCAGATGCAGGGGGTGAAGCGTATAGATTACTCCCAAATGTTGCATTTGATGCTATATATACAGAAACATCAATACCAAATAAAATAATCGCTCTTGTTCCAGTAGCAAGCAATACACTTTTAGTATTTAGAGAAGGTGGAAGCTCCGACGGGGAACTAACAGAATACAAAATAAATCAGCACAACCCACCACCCGCTCCCAACCCACACAGCATACTTCTTCTGGAGGCAATGGCTTGATTATAGTAGAACTATCCCAGATATTTGATGCTCCTCCTCTTCTTCCCGTCGCTGGGTTTGTAGTCTCAGGAAAAGTAAAATCCAGAACCGTTGCTACATATTGGACAGATACTCTAAATACTCCTTTCAAAGAGCAGACTGGAGTTGTCAGAATAAACCGTTTTATAAGCGGCATAACAGAGAGCTATGCCCGAGTAATATCCGTCGAAGATTGTAAAGCGCAAGAAAAAACATTTTTCTTTGACTCTGAGATCGAACAGCTTACCGTACACTACGAACACAACCACGCATGGTACACATCCCAAAATGAAACGGGGACACTTGAAGGATACTGCGACAAGAAGCGCGTTACGCTGGATGGTTTGCCTTATCTCCCAGCAATACTTTCTGTACCAACAATTCGGCAAGCGCAGGACTTCTCGAAGTATAGTAAATTGACATTCATAAAAGGCTCTATTGTGTTCAACAACGCGGACGGGATACTTGATGAAAATGTTTTGCAAGATGCTGGTACAACTGTCCAATTGCGTTTGCTACAGGATAAGCCGGGGGTTGTAGACTACTACGAAAAAACGAAAAGGGAATTGGTTGCTGTTCATCGTTTTTCTGAAAAACCACAACCAAGATGGTCAGATGCGAGTTGCGTAAAGGGAAGCAAATTGAAGTGCTTCCAACGCAAAAGCGAAGACGGGAGACGGCGCATCAAGCCGAGCCAACCCAGAAATAAACGCCTTATGTCTCTGAGAGCCGTTGACATCAGAGTATCCGCTCGACAGAAACGTATTGCCAAAGTTTGGAAGAGGCATGGAGCATCCGATGTAGTTGACCTTGGGCATTTTTACATTGAAAACTACAAGGCATCACTGCAAGAAATAAGCATAGACGTACAAGACCTGAGGAAAAAGCAAGATGTACAGATTCCAAGTGAGAACTACACAAAAGAAGAGTACCCGGAGATTGAACCAAAATACTACAACAAGCCTATCCCAATCATGTACGGGAAATGCGCGGCTACGTATGCAACGCCTTTGAACGGGCAAAGCACCGCTGGCGACGTGATTTACAGGCAAGCTATCGCGCTCGAGGAATTGGGCTCTGTCTATGTGCTAAACGAAGACGACATATGGGAGCAGGTTGCTCAAGAAGAAATGGTTGCTGACCTACCCAATGGTACATTCACGGTTTCATCCACTAAAGCCCGGAAACCGAGAAGCCTAAATGATTCTGATACTCCGCCTAGAAAATGCAAAGTCTTGAATTCAAAAGGAATACCAAACGCAAGCGTAGCGGATGTTATTGTGGATTTACACGATAGGTATTTAGGCGCAATATTTACAAATAGCAACTACGATCGGAAAGAGTGGAGGAAGGAAAGCGCGGCGTTGAAGCCCGTAGGCGTGTTCTGGGACAAGAAAATCAAGTTGTACGAAGCGATACGTCAACTCCAACAATCCGCAAATATTCGCTTCCGGTACAGCTTTACAACTGATGGGAAAAGAACATTGCGAGTAGACGACCCGGGCAGGGAAAGCACGTGGCGGATACGCAAAGAAGAAATACAAAACATCGATAAACTTCCTATAGAAACTGAGCGGGAGGAGCTTACAACTATTGTCAATGTAGACTATAATTACAACAATGTCGATAAGAGTTACAGCAGAGAAACAGACAGGACATATGAACAAGAGATTTTTATTTCTGAACGGCAGAAGCCCGAAAGGACTTTTGGAACCTTTTTAACACAGCCTGAAGAGGCACAAGAAAGGGCAAAGTATGAAGCGGAAAGACGATCACGGATTCTTAGAACTGTAAAGCTTGACCTTATAGGGCTACGGTTTTTTTCTATGCGAATCTACGATACAATAGACGTAGAGCTTACGCCATCCTTCATTAACCTACAAGGGGAATTTGAAGGACGGAAGTATTTAGGCAAGTGGAAGGCTCAGGTGTTGTCTATTGCGCCGAATGAGAAGGGAATGGTGAACAAAATAACGGCCGTGTTGATCGATGAAATCGTCACACGAAAGGAAACCTAATATGTCAGATTGTAATGAACCAGACGGCATCACGATTGCCGAGTATGACGAAGTCAGTACGCCGATCGTGCAAAGACAAACCCTGCTCGAAGTACAGCAGACCGATCAAGATGTTGGAAACCAGTCAAGGAAAATGTCAGTTGAAACACTAGCTGAGGAAATATCTCCACAAATACAACAATATACCGATGATGCTATTACTGAACTTGATTCCGGGATTCAGGGCAAAATTGATGAAAGTATAACGGCCGAAAACATACAGGGAAAGATCGACGCGAGTATTGCTGCCGCACCATCTACAGGAGGCCTTGATATCGATTCAAGCAAGCCTACTGTGCAGGGTTGGATTGACGCGAGTATTGCAGATGAAAACATTCAGGGGAAGATCGACGTAAGTATTGCAGCAATCCCTCCCGTCACAGCTCCGCGCACCACTATCCTACGCGACGGTGAAACCTTTACACTCCCGGAATCTGCTGAAATAGGCGAAAACATCGAACTGCTTGTACAGCAGCCTGTAACCAGAGGCTTCATTCAACAAGTAGCAGACACAACTTTAATGTTTGAAGATTTTTATAATCCATCCGGTGCGGATGGGAGCGTAAAAACCAGAAATCATCAATTGCTGCGGTTGACGTATGTATCTGACGAATTGGTGGAAGATCATGATTATCCATATCTGCCTAATTTGCTCGATACGCCAGTAAATGCGGGAGTCTCGAGCGTGGTACTATCGCCTGACGGCCGGTATGTCGGGCTAGGGCTAAACGCAGCACCTTGGTTTACTATATACCGGATTGACGGGACGCAGTTTCGGAAAGTCGTCGATTCCTCCGCCGGCCTTTTCAATAAACCGCCATTAGCGTTCGCTTTTAATCCGGAAAACAACGACATTCATGTGGGACTGTCAGACGCAAAAGTTCACATGATTCTAAGTTTCGATGGATCATCGTTAAGGTTTAAAAGCACCATAAGACAAAACAAGAACGCTGTAACGTTTTCAATTTCATTTTCCCCGGGCGGGCGGTATAAAGCTGAGGGGCATTCCGGCGGAACAGTAACTATTACAGACCTAACAACAAACACAGAGGTCGATCATCCGATTGGTGTTGGATCACTCGATGTAATTCATTCCCTTTCGTGGTCTCCAAAACCACCGGAGGGAACAGACCAGTTGCTGGCGATTGGCCATTTTGGAAGTCCATGCATTACTTTTCTGGCCTTGCGGGACGGAGCGTTTATACAGCTCGACCCGGTGAGAACTATCCGCCACCGTAGCCAGGCAATAAAAGACCTGGCCTGGTCCACGGATGGGGAACTGCTGGCAGCGGTTGTCGGCTCCGAGGTGATCGTTTACAACATGATCGGCGATGATAGGGCTGTGGTCAAAGAGATTACTCACAAATACCCGGGAGGTGAGTTCTTGAGCGTGGCGTTTTCACCGAGAAAACATCTGGCAGTAAGCTCTGGCTCATCCGCCGGAACGCAACCGGGGCAGGTTGACCTCTACGATTTTTCCAACAACGAAGCTCCAGGGGACAATGAACGACTCTTGACTATAGCCGGATTGAACGGAATCACTGACGCTAAATGGACGATCGGCGATGGGTACTTTTTAATCGGAACGTCGACAGCACCGCATCTGGATACCCGCCATGCCGCTAAATATCTGCAGGGCGTGTGGGAGATATCAGCTCTGGCGAGGGTCAATGTACAAAACAAAGATTTTAGCTCGTTCGTATCGGCACGATAATAGGGGTGCATCAATGGAAAACAAAACAATAGACGAAATGGCCAGACGGATAACCGAATCCCTGGCAGCCGGAATCGAAAGGGCATTGGAGCAAGGGTTCAAAGCCCTAGAGCAGAAGCTCCGGGAGAGGAGCGTTCAAAATGATAGAACTAACTGAGATCATCGCAATCTGCATAGCTGTAATCGTTGTAGCGATCACGGCGATTGTGATTACCAAGTCCAAGGGCAGTGTCAAGATCAAGGCCGG